>Ga0065711_1005549_pt1 | contig 19880 bp, 7 predicted proteins | sample Hoacrofraction12_FD_59098 | JGI IMG/M metagenome (GOLD analysis project Ga0065711, IMG submission 59098) | Hoatzin crop microbial communities from Cojedes, Venezuela - Epithelial fraction 12 v2 (version 2) | ecosystem: Host-associated > Birds > Digestive system > Esophagus > Crop | place... | reverse complement strand
CGCGGCCCGGCTATGTCGGCGTTCTCGGAGGCGGCGCTGGAGCGGAAGCTGTCGGAGCTGAGCAACTCGCAGCAGAGCGTGCAGACCCTGAGCCTGTGGCTCATCCACCACCGCAAGCACTCGGCCCTCATCGTCAGCGTCTGGGAGCGGGAGCTGCGGAAAGGTGAGGCGGGTGCGGCCGCTGCCGCCGGGGGTCTTTTCCCGCCCTCGGGCGCCGGGTGGGGCCTTCCTCGGGGTGGGGGGGCGGTAGGCGGGGGCCGCCCTCGTGTGTGCTGCTGCTGAGGGGAGGCTGGCAGGGCGGCTCGGCCTGTCGAGCCGGGGAGGGAGGGAGAGCGAGAGGGGGGCGGCCGGGCGGGCCCCGGCGGCTGGGGAGAACGGGGCTACCGGGGCAAGTGTCTCGATTTCCCCATGACTGTGGGCGGGGAGGTGCTTCTCTTCCCTCTCTTTTTCTCCACTCCCCCGGCTCCTCGCTTCTCCTCCCTCCCCCATTCCCCTTCCCTTCCTCAGGGAAATGCCTCTGAGGAGGCTGCTTCTCGTGTTCTACTCCCCTTCTTTGTAGAAGGAGAGAGGAAAGTGGGAAAAGGGAAGGAAGGCGGTAAGCATGGGGTTTAGGGCTTTTTGGTTTAATACTGGTGGTTACGGCTCTTACAAGACGACCCTTTCATCGTCTATAACGATGGTTAGCTGTGATACTGTTTGAGGTTTCCTGGAACAGTGGCTTTGTCCACTTGTGCCAGCAACCGTTCTTGCAGGGCAACTGGGCATGGGAATACTCTAGGGGAAGAGCAAGTTAATGTGTCCAAAGTGTTTCTTACTTTGTTTTTTTGCCAAACAGTTAATACCGATGTTAGCATAATAAAGGCGTGTATTTCTTTAGCTGTATTGAGTATTTCATGTTGAGTGTGGACATTAGGATTCTTACATGGCTTTCCTTTAAACAGGAAGGATCTGGGAGCTGTAAGTAGTGGTTCAGGGACTGAAAGGCGAAATGGCATGTGAAGGTCTATTTGACCTGACTGGAAAATAACTTAATCTGAAGTTGACTCATTTAAATAAAAGAAAAATCACTTGCTAGAACTCTGCCTTGCTCTAGGAAATGTTACTGTCTTACAATAGCTTACTTTGGAGCCCTATTAATATGTGGATCTTTAATGGCAAAAGTAGAAGGTTCAGTTTTAAAATGCAGAGGAAAAATAGCACGAAGCCATTACAGGACTTAGGAAAGAGAAACCACTTCCTTAGTTTTGCGCAGCTAAGAGGAATAGTTGACTTGCAGAAGTGATGTGTAATGGAATACAAGGATTGCGTGGCTGGATCACAACTACCTCTTGGTTAGGGGGCATAACTTCGTAGGGAATGGATTCAACCACCCTTAAAATAAAAATATTGAGTATGAAGTAATACTAAACAGTATTACAGTACAGTATAGTATGGAAATATGGTCTTATAAGCTCTTTCATGTCGCTACTGTGTTTTTAAAATATGCTTTTTGTGTGAAATGTTATCTTTTGAACTTCAAACGTGAGTTAAAATCTTTTTTTCTGTTGCCTAAAGAAAGAAGTTTTTGGTGGCATATTTCATCTTATGAAATAAACATTGTCACTATATGTTTGTTGTAAGTTTTCTTGCTTGTTCCCAAAACAAATGAATGGATCTCCCATCTTCATCGGAAACATTTCAGGTTTCTGGGCCTTCTAAACAAACAACTTGAATATCTGATGTTCTGAATGATGTCAGAAAGGTGTTTTAAACTAATTTGCACACAGCCAGAGTTTTGGTTGCTCATCTTAACATGCACAATACTAGTTCATAATAATCTAGAATATTAATAGTCAGTCCTTAACTTCAGTATTAGCATATTTTTCCTGTTATGCTATTTGACTAGTTGGAGAAATGAAATGTTTGAAACATGGACTACATGTTTGAAGGTGGCATTGAGAGGCGTGGAAAATGATCTTCTTAAGAACTCATGGAAATGCTTTGCTTTTTCTCAGCTTTCAATATCTGGCTTCCACTTTTAAGCCTGTTTTGAGGATGTAGCTCAGGGCCGTTGGATGAGCATAGCTGCTATAATTGGTTTTATCTTCTATTTTCTTGAAGTTGTCGTCCAGCTTTTGCTGCTTCAAAATAAGATTTTTCTGGTGACCTGTTTTTGGAAGCCAACTTTCAAGGGTCTGTGGAAAGCATATGATAGTCTACCTCTGGTAGGAGTAGGTTAGTTGCTTTCAAGATCCTGCACCTTTTCTTCCGGGCTTTTGGGCCTTATGTGAAGTGTTTCTTCATTTGTATCTTCCTTTACCACTTCACTTGAAGCTGGCCATAGTTAAGATACATGGGATGTATTTTAATTTTCTATCTCTGATAATAGTATCTGAGCTTCATAAATGTCAGCTTAAATTTGCCCAGTACTAACTTTTTGCTAATTGCAGCACAGAATTGTAAGGTGGTCCCTAATCCCCAAAGGGTGGATTTAGTGGTCTAAGCAGGCAGCATGTGAAAGATGAGAAAGAAAACCCATATGCTGTGGTGAAGTGACTTACGTAGAACGTCACAAAGCAGAGACATTCACAAGGAGGCCATAACAAACAGGGTAAGTTTAAGGCTCCTGACTTGTCCACCATCCAAGCTGTAGAAACATGATTTCCCTTTTACCTGAGAGGAAAATTGATCTCTCTTTGGGAAATACAGACACAAAAATTAATGTCTCTGTCTGCTGCTATTGCTAGCCATTAGTGTCCTGGAACTGAAAATTGAACTTTGCCTTTCTAAATTTTTTTTCCTTTCGTTGTGTCCCTTTTTTATTGTTATCCCTGTCTACAGACCTTCCTTCCAGCCTACTCTCTTTCAGGCTTGTGGAATGTTGTATAACCGAGTTGAACACAGTACAGTGTGATACTACTTTTTTTTTTTTCTGGATGCTTTCAGTTTTGTTAAAAGATCCATTGCGTCAGATCAGCTTGCGTGAACTTCTCTGAAGATGTCTTTAGTTATTAATGAAAACAAGTGCTAGGATCACAGCTCTTTTGTTCCTAAATGTTTGGTTCTGATTCTTTTATTTTTAAAATAGTCATTGTCTCTGTATCATGTTGGAGTAGAGGTGAAGAGACAGCTTTCCAAATGTGCATATAACTTGAGCAACATAAAATCTCAGTCCCTTTCTGTTTACTTGGATTCACTGTTGGTCTTCAGGTCCCATATTAGAGCATCTCTACAGATGATCAGTTTCATACACTTTCATCCACAGGTTTTCTACAGCTGAACTTTCATTCATTTTCTTGGTGAATTCTTGCATGTAGATGTAAACTTGGAGAATGGGCAAGTCTTTGTTGTCATTTGGAGCAGTTACGTGACATTGGATTTGTCTTGCTGAACTCCATTGCTGTTCCAGTTGTATCAAGACAGTTGATATAACTGATTACTGAAAGAGTATGCATATACGCTTTTTCCCTAATGCTACCATAGCTTTTATATGTAGTTCTTAAAATATTTGCATATAGAATTCATAGGGGCATTCTTAGAAATAGTAAAAAATTGGAGGAAAGCTAGTATAATGTATTCTAGAATTGACTGTATTGTGAAAGTACTGAAAACTCTGAAATGTCCAGACGCTCCTAGTAATTGTCACAAATATTTAAGGAAAGGATGTTGTCTTATACAACCAGTAGTTTAACGAAGTTATGATATGAAGTTGCGTATTATATACTTCAAGAGGCTGACTATAGAAACGTGCTGTTTAATGACTGACCTCCAGTACGTGCTAATGAAAAATGTATGGATGAACTGTGCCACTAGGGTGGGGCTGTGGCAGAGCTGGTGCTCTGCCTGGGATATTAATTATTCCTGATTCTGCATCTGTGCTAAACCGCTCAGGTGTCACTCCAGGTACTCCACATTTTAGTGTATGTAGTGGGTTTTTTTACTATCTATTACTGTGATTAGTGGAGAAAAGATTCTGTAGTTTGTTGACCTTTTGTTCGTTGATAAGTAAAATGATGAGAAAAGATTAATGTGATGCTTTAACTTAAATGACAACTGTAATGAAATAACAAAGATTTCTCCTGTTTTGACAGATAAGCAGAGGTCTACAATGACAACAGAACAGCCCCTTTTCCACTCTGCTCTTGGTTAAATATATTTCAAAATATTTCTGATGCTCTTTTGCTGGGAGTATCTTGTGCTGTGCTGCTGCTGAAAATCCAGCAAAATGAATAATTAGTTTTGAAATAGATGAGTTCCCTGATGGAAAGCTGATGCTGACACAAAGGAGACTATGAGGATGGTGTCACCACTCTAGGCTGCAGCCTGTGTTAGTGCTGGCTTATGCTTGTCATGAGTCTGCATTCTTTTGAATTTCGTGGTTGATTTATGGAATAAATAATTTGGTGGGGAGGTTGCTCTTTCAGTACTTAATTTGTAGTAAAAGTCTTACATGAGAATCTCGTACAGTTTGTATTTTTATTTTAGAAAACTGTGGGTTTTTTCCTTTGGTACTTGCGATATGGCAGCTTCATGATTCCTGCAAAGTAACTTGTGTGGGTTAACTTTTGTGATAATCTTGCCGTGTAACCTATTTTACAGAGGTCTTCTGATTGGGGGTTAAGGACAGTTTTGTAAAGGCTTGAAAAGCTTGCGCTGAGGAAAGTGATCCTGCTTCAGCTAGACTGCAGATGTATGAAATGTAACACTCAAAGTTGAGTAGTTAATTACTTAGTAGTCATAAGCTTACTCAGTATTTAAGTGGTTAAGCAGTACTGATTAATTAACTGTAATGTGAATCCATCACTCATTCCCAAAATGCAACTGGTGGGCCCATGAAAACTGTTTAGTTTTGTGTATCCATAAAGGGATTGACTTACAGGGTTTTTTTTAAACTAAGTAGTGGCATTACGCATACAACTTTGTTGTGTGAGCCTGCACCGTTGCGAGGCTGCTGAGAAAACCCTTAGGAACTCCCTTGAAGAGGTTCTTCAGAGATGGAGGCAGTTGAGACTTGTTTTTTGTTATTTGCAAATCAGGTGTGTTTTCTTGCATACATGTTGTCCTCCCTCATTTCAGGATTCTCTGCACTGTAAGGGTTTGTTGTTTGTGTGTTCTGTTTTGAAATGAAAAAAATCAATTCCATAATTCGAAGCATCAGCCTTTATGGTGAATAGTAAGCATTTGTTCAATAGGCTCCATGTGATATTTGCTATACTGGCTTAAAATGTCTTCTGTTTAAAAGGGATAAAATAAAATTGTTAAACGTTGGAGTTTGGTAATATGGGACTTTCTAGATCAAGCTCCAGTTAGTTGTCTGTAACATCTTTTTCCTGTCAGCTCATTCTCTGTTAGCTTTCCCAGGCCTAGCTCTTTCACTTGTTAAATATTTACATCCTAGTGATATTTTAATAGTTGTCGCATTGAATCTTTATACCTAATTTCAGTTTCAGGTATCTGTTTCCTCAGAGCCTAACATGGCATCTTGTAGATTAGTCAATCTCAGAAACTGATGCTGATCACTGCCACCCAATCACTTGACCTTTTGTTTTGGTTGTCATCTGTCGCCCCACTTATGTCACACTGATTGTTGTCTTTTCTGCAGAGCTTATTCAGGTTAGCAAAGCAACCATTGTCTATCGTCCTTAAGACAGCTACAGTGGTGTAAGTACATCTGGGCAGCTACAGAGGGAGCTATGTTTTAGCGCTCAACTCTGCCAGTTTACCTGCTGTGCCAATTTATTATACTTGAACTTTTTTTTTGTTATGGGGTGGTGGAATTCATTCAGTGGTATAAGAAGCAAGGATTTTTTTCTTATTTATGGCTGTTTTCTGCAACTTCTGCGGCTGGGATGTATGCTAGTGTTTGGGTCCTCACTCTCATTCATAGCTGTAGACATTGGTGCAGTACATTTTTCTGAGGCTAGTGTCTGTCTTGGCAGTTGCTCAGTGCTGCTGAAAATTGGAAGACAAGAGTTTTAGTAGGCAAATTGAGAAGGCCTAGCAACATTGAACCTAGATTCGAAAGTTGTACTACATCTGGATTACTCTGATATTCTGTCAACTGCTTTGGAGCAGAACCACAGCCAAAAGTGGTGGAATTATATTGCCCTGCAGGTGTGAAGTGGATTTCAGGAAACAAGGTCCTGATTTAAAGCAAGTATTTTCTGTACTATGTAGTGTAGTTTTTCTGCTAAGAGAAGGAATATTTCATTGCTGGTGGTTGTAAGATTATTTTACTTAGTGGTGGTTTAGTGTCATTGGCCAATGTGATACACTTGAGAGAATAAATAGATTTTATTTTATTTAAAATAAATAAAACTCTGGCTTACTGATTTCACTGGTTAGTAGGTGTTCTTGAGGAGGCCAGTAAGATATTTAAGACAGAGGTGTTTGTGGGTACCTTCCTGCTTATTCCGGTGAATCTTCTCATCTATGCAAAAAGCGTTGGAGATCAACCAACAGCAGACAGAAGTTCAGGTGAATGTGAGTTGTTGAATCAAGTTAGAGAAATGTATTTGCTACATATATGATTTACAAAATGACCTACAGTCAGGAGCAAAAGATGAGCAGTGTAAAAATCTTTACACTTAAAATAGTCACACTTGGATTGTGTAATCCAGCCTGATTGGGTTACTCTCCAATATTAGTGTTGAAAGAATGCAGTGTGTACAAATACATATTAATTTATTTCTGTATCACTCCTGTCCTAGTATCTTACCTGTAGCTGCCTGTCTTTCATCATTCTGGTTCTGAATACTTAAGTTCAGTGTCTTGTTCCTATCCTGAAACTTGTATCCATCTTGGCATTGTACCAGCCAGGTTAGACGATGAAAGGAATTGGTTTGTTCCATGTGTTCAGGTAATTCAAGATATGCTAGGTGCAGTGCGAAGCTTCTGCAGAGTAATCATGTTGGAATGGTTTCCGTGGTTTGTGACCAACTGTCTTGCATCCCTGTGGTAATTTAATGCTGATGGCCTCTTTCCCAGCAGTAGCTGAGTGCTGTGTTCCATTTGTCTACTAGCCCCCAGAGTCAAAGTCAAGATACTTGAATGTGCAAACCTTGAACACACGTTCTGTGGGCAATCTTATTCCTTTCTTTGAAAAGGAAACACAGCAGTTCTCAAACCTTGGTAAAATTCATCAGGAGAATCAGGTGACTGTGCAGTGTTAAACAGTTTGAGTTTTTTGTAACAGAATGTTAATGAATATAAGATTATTAAGTGTTTGTTGTACAACATGCCTTTTATGGATTATACTATCTTTGAATTGTCCTTTCTGGTGGTAGCCTCTCAAGTGACTTCTAACAGATACACTTTCAGTCATGTTACCAAAGATGCTGCACTTAATCAGCTTTTGTAAAAAGTCAGGTTAGCTCTCAGTGTGAAGAGTCAGTGATCCTGCACTCAAATTTCAGTGCTGCTTGACTTAAAGAAGGTGAGTTGGGTCTTGTAACAAAAAGCTTGAAAGCTTGTCACGTGTTTAAAAAGATGTCACGTAACTTCAAATGTGAAGGTATGAAGCATGTTGTCCCATGGGATTTTGGGAGAAGTGCTGACACTCGTATACTCTGCTGCATGTGTGCAGACTTACAGAATTCAAAAGCATTTGAGCCAAATCTTTATTTTAATCCATATTAGACAACTTTAGTAAAAAAGAAACTATTCAGTGCTGGTAACTGTTGTGGGATTTTAACATATTGATGATTATTTTCTCAAAACCTCTTCTTAAATGATACTTTCATTCAAGGTCAGCTGGCGTAACAGAGCTGACCTGTAGGTTAAAGCCTGCTGTAATGTTTTTGAATGGGTCGATATTCCGTACACCTGCAGTGGGATGTAAGTGAAGTCCCTTATGCCTGTGTGTTTTTCTGTAGTGTCTTCTTGTATGCTTAAGGCAGCAAATGTCTCTCAGCCCTCAGGAAGAGGTGTAGAACAACATGAAACCAAAGGGCATCTTTCTAGCAATCTTCATGGGACCTCAATTTCCAATGCCAGGAGGTAAATGTGGAGAAGACCAGTATGGATGATTTTGCTAGCTTGGATTGCCAGAGTTAACCTCAGTGAAAATAGCGTGCTTGCTGCCTGCTAAATACTAGAGTTTCTTACACTGAAGTGGTGGCTCTTCAGTGTTAGTCCTCTGAGTATTATGGACTCAAGCATATAATGTCAGGGCATCTATATTGGTCTGGTAGAGAACCAGGAGTATCCCGGGCCAGGCTAACAAGTATACGTCCCTAAGAAGTATAGATTGCTGAAAACTAAGACTTGATAATGAGGATACTTAGTCTCTCTACCGTAGATGCCTGATTATGCTAATTGCAGGTGAAATACCATGAATACCTGCAGAGTAGTCATTGGCATTTACACGTCAGATACATTTTTGGGACAGACTTAGTTTCAGTTGCAAGGTGCCAATCCCAGTTAGTCTCACTGGGGATGCTTTAAGAGTCATCTGCTTAATATGGCCCTTAGACCAGCTGGCAGCATTGACCTGTTAAAATATTTCAGAATATTTCAGGGAGCTGCTTTGACTGCTTTGGAGGGTAAATGGTAAATCTAACTGAAATGAGCAGAAGAGTTGTGTGAACACTGCACAGAGCTTCTGAAAAGATGACTCAGTCCAACACGGATGCTTTGTTAGCGGTTTTGTGTTTGTGAGCTGTACTGTTAGTGTACCAGAGATACAGTGGGCTAGCTGCTTCTAACACTATACACTCTGACAGTATGTGCCTTTCAGATCCTTCTTTAACCTATTTTTTTTCTTTCGTTTTTTTCTGACAGTAAGAGTGCTTTTTGCTAGTAGTCTTGCTAAGCATTGAGGACACTTTTTTGTTTAAATAGTCTAATTGTTCTTTGATCCATTTTGGTGTTCTGAGGTATATCAAAGCCCAGGGCTGAAACGTTAGTGTCACTGCTACTGAAGACAGATGCTTTAAACAGATTTTTTTGTTTTTTTGTTTTTTTCCCCCAAAATGTATCTGTCTGATCTGGAATTTAATTTTGTATTGCAGACTTCAATAGTTAATTTACAGTCATAGTAGCAATAGAATACTTCAGGTTTTTTCAGCTCAGAGTTGTCAACCTCAGTTGCTAAAGGTTACTTTGCACTTTAGTCTTGTGTGTAAGGCAGAGTGGTAGAAGGCCAGTATGTAACTCCTGAAGATATATGAACTGAAAGGAACACTTCTTGAGAGTAGGCATAATTTTTAGCTTTGGAGTGTTGTGCAGAGCATTCTTAGAGCAAGAGGAATTATATTTTCCTTGACAGTATTCTTTGTGAACGTAAGAATAGACTATTAGTTAAATTTCTAACCAAAGCCACGGGTAGCTTAATGGTGTTTTCAGGACTTCTGTTCATTAAATGAGTGTCTGTTTCTGTTGAATTGTAGTAGTAAGCTGAAAAGGTAGTACTAGAGGAAATGAGCTTGAATGTGACTTTCTGTTTTTTAGCATGCTTTTTCCAAATATGGCATATTGATCCATTTACTGTAGTGAATAGGCTGCGTCTGGGCTTTGTGAGGATCAACATCACCTGACTTCATGGCACCGCATACATCTCCTGTCTTTACCAGCTCAGTTGATTTGGTTAGTTGTTGGAAATAAGGAAGTTGAGGTCTGTCACAAAGGAGTTACATCACTGAGGACTAAAACATGATTCTTTGTGAAATGGAGGGACAAGGACCTATCCTGCATGCAGTTCAGAGGATGTAGTATGGAGAAAAGTATCTTTTGAGTCCTAATTCTGGGCTAATTTAAGAAATGAAGGGGGCAGGGTCAGCTTTGGTAACTGCTAGTGAATTTTGGTGCACCCGTGAGACAAGACGTGTTTTCTGAGATTCTGTTTTTGAAGATTTCAAAGCTTTCTATGCGTCAGAATTATTATTTACCTGAAACATAGGTAGGAGATGTGTTGCTATATTGTCAGTTAGTTTTTAATATAGAAATTAAGTAGCATAAGTCTATAAAACCTACATTTTAGTTTAGCTAGATTTTGACCCAAATAGATGAATTTCCTGGGTGTTTGCCTGTAGTAATTTCACTGTTTGGAGGAGACTTTTAATCCACAGTGTGTCTGACACTTCCAAACTGATTCTTTTTTGCTATTTTTTAGTTTGCCTTAATTCTAGGATCTGGGTGCATTTCTACTTTACTGCAGGTTTTTTTTCCACTTAATCCAGAACTGCCTTGTTGGATATGTCTGTATGAGAGGATGGGAAAAAATTCAATAATCCAAGGAGAAATCCTTCAGAGGAGTTTGATAGTGCAAAATTTATTCTCAAAAACATTTCCTTAGAAGAGAAGCATATTAACATTGAATTTTCTGTTTGTATGTGAGATGGTGGTTCTGCATATTTGAGATGTTGGAGTGGAAACTTAAGAAAATCAAATCATATTGGGAACTAAGCCAAGAGTTTTAAGAAATCCTAGATTGCCTTCACTACACTGCTCCTTTCCTCCAGAGGGCAGAAAAAACTTAAATATTGTCTTTAGAGAGAAACCTTATTTTAAATTCAGAGCATACATACCGAGTCTGTGTGGTGGTAATGGATATTGAAAGTTTTTTCTGGTGTTAACACAAGGTTAGAAGTGTTACAATAAGAGTTGTAGCTCTGAGAAACCTGTTGACTAATGAAGATTAGATGAAGTGTGATTCTAAATGAAACCTAAGTAGGAACACTTAAGAAACACAGAATAGATTTTCAAAAGCAACTTGTAAATTGGATGCTTGTAATCTATTGCACGTTAATGGGAGTGATGTAAAATGCTTAAGACACTGGGAGAAGAGATACACCACAGCAACCTGAAAGTGATTTTTGAAAATATTTGCTTGATATTACAGCTGCAGGCACATGAGTGTGTTAATGATTAGGAGATGAGGGATAGGAGTATCACAGTAATATGGAGAGGTTGACTAGGGACTGACTGTTCAATTTACTCAAATACAAGAATGAGGGGTGGTTTTCAAACCGAAAGGAGGAAGTTCTTCACATGAGGAGTTGTGGATCTGTGAAGCTCCTTGTCAGAGGACTTCATGGATGTAAGAAATTTATGCAGGCTCAAAGGGAAGCTGAAGTACGTGCAAGACATCCATGAAAGCTACCAAACACATAAATCGCATCAGGCTCAGGAAAACACCTGAAAATAGTTGGGAGCTGAAGAGCACTTTGGAATATTATGGTTTTTTTCCTGTTCATTTTTGGAGATGAGGCTAGAGGGAACTTGTGTCATATTATGAAGGAAGAAGAATCTGAACAAAGAGTTACAGCAGAAGAGAGAGAAAAGCCAGTGGGTGACCGAAGTCGCTTCATGTTTTTAAATACAAAATTAGAGTGACATGTTGTAAGCAGTAATGAGAGTAGGAAAAACACATTTTAGATTTTTTGTGTTTAGTGTAACTGTTGATAAATAGGTAATAGTTGGAGGAACTAAAATTTCTAATTATTCTTGTTTATCACTCTTTTTATTAGCAAAACCAAATAGGAAGCTGACATTCCTGTACTTGGCCAATGATGTCATACAGAACAGCAAAAGGAAAGGACCAGAGTTTACAAAAGACTTTGCTCCCATAATAGTGGAGGCTTTTAAGCATGTTTCAAGGTACAGTAAACTGTTACGTGCAGTGCCCTTTGTTATATTGTATTTGAGGGGGATTTAGAGAAGTCCTCAGTTAACCTCTTCTGCCCCAGGTAGTCCTTGTGTGCTATTTCTGTACTTGAAATCTTGTTAATTTAATTTATTCAGTGTTCTTTTCATGTTGGATAGTCTTACTACTGCTGGATGAAGTTACAGAGTAAATGCATCTGCATTCAGTTCCTTTTGCCTTCGAAAGCTGTTAGCTGTGCCTTAAATTAAGACTTCTGTCTGCATTTATATGCTACAACAGTTTGATACGTTTCATTACTAGTGTTGCACGATTTGTTTTTCCCAGCAGCCATTCATCTCATTGTATGAGGATACTAGAGCCTTGATGCAGGACTATTTTTACATGGTACACAGCTGTTGAAGCAAGTTTGCGGTGTTTGTGTAATAGGGTTACAGACCTACATATTTATGGATTGAGCAAGCAAACAGAAAGAGGGAATTGGGCATTGGCTTTTTCTCTTATGTGCTTGCTGAGACATCTTGAACTCGTCTTTGCTTGCTTTTCTTTAAAACATGATTTTGTTACTTTCTGAGATTATTGGACTTCTGATAGTTTTATATTGATAAAGTGTGCCAAAGTCCTTCTGTGGAAGACAATCATGTGTCAGTGCTGTACTTTTACCTAGTGCTGATTTTTTCTTTTTTTTTCTTGTAACAGTGAGTCTGATGAGAGTTGTAAGAAACACCTTGGGCGAGTGCTCTCTATCTGGGAAGAAAGGTCTGTTTATGAAAATGATGTATTAGAACAACTTAGGCAAGCTTTGTGTAAGTATTTTGTGTGTATATGAAGATTCAGTCTCTTGTTTGAAATATTATTTCTCTGACTCCTCTGTTTGGTTTCATTTAGATGGAGACAGAAAGGTGAGGAAGCGCACATATGAACAGATAAAAGTTGATGAAAATAACTGTTCACCTCGAAGTTCTCCCACTGACCCTCCACAGGTAAAAGCATGTTTATAAAATTCTGTATTTCCGTATGGTTTGATACAGAATTTTTCTTTGTTTTGAATGGTCTCTGTTTTTGTTTTTAATGAGGTGCTGTTTCTGAGCAAGTGTGTCTACACCTGAAATTTTTCTTCACAGTACTTCAGGTTACAAGTGGAGTGAAGAAGATGAGCATGCTGTAACTTTAGTCAGTTTGACACTAAACCAGAATGTATAAACTATATATCCAGCTTTGTCCACATCAGGATTTCAGCATTCGCTTTACAGCGTTTGAGGTTCTCATTCAGTTTCCAGGGTGATAGTAACACATGTATCAGAAGAAGATTGTTATCAGTTTATCAATAAAACATTTCTCAATGTCATGATCGTTGGGAAGAGTTGTCTGCCTTGTGTTGTTACGGCTTTTATAATTCTTGTGGGTTTTTTGTTATGGTACTGCCCCATCTCAAAAGGCTTTTTGTTATGGCAAGGAATGACTGTCCTCAAACAATCATAATTTAATGTGTTTCTCTGTAACAGACATCTGGGCTGCTATGAACATCAGCCCTACTTCTAAAAGAAGTGCGCTGATCTAGTCTGGTGCAATAGTGAAGCAAAACTACAAGAAAAATAATTTTTAAAATGTATAGTAAAATGAAAGATACTGTAAAATAATCACTACTGTAAAAAATAAAAGATTTGTAAGCAGTCCTATACCAAGAATTTAAATGAAAAATCTCATTTAGGAGGATGACCTTTAAAACTAGGGACACTGCTATGTTGTTATGAGAATTAATGGCTTAGTTTTGTTTTCAGTCTGAGAGGGCATAGAATGTTGCTGTAATGCTGATACCGTAAATGCCTTTAAAATTGCCATCAATTTGATTCCATAAGCTTATTGTGAAATACTGTTTTGACTAGGATCTGTTTATTTAAACTAGTTCTCCATCTTGCATGCTTTTTTCAGACCACAGATCTCATTAGAGCGTTACAAGAACTAGAAAACGCTGCCTCTGGGGATGCAGCAGTTCATCAGAGAATAGCTTCTTTGCCTATAGAGGTCCAAGATGTGTCCCTGTTAGACAGAATAACAGGTGAGGGTTGGGGATCCAGTAACTGAAATGCTGTTCTGAGAATTTAACAGTATGTGATGAAATCATGCTTTACTTGTTTTTCTCTGCTTGCCTTTTAGATAAGGAATCTGGGGAGCAACTTTCCAAAATGGTAGATGATGCATGTATGTTGCTGGCGGATTACAATGGCAGGTTGGCAGCTGAAATAGATGATAGAAAACAGCTGACTCGAATGTTGTCAGACTTTCTCCGATGTCAAAAAGAATTCCTTGCAGAAAAAGAACATAAGCTGGAAGTGCGTAATGTTTTGTTTTGGTCCATTCTTCTAAAACTTGTTCTTGCAAATGTTTTTAATTTGCCTAAACAAATTTTCTCTCCAAAGGTAAATATTTAATTGCCACAGTTAGGTCTTTGGTTCCAGCACATTTTTAACAAGATTTTTTTTTTTTTGTTCTAGTGTTCTAAATCTGTTAAACCAGCTCAACATTAGGTAATGTTACAACTGTAATCACTTCAGTGTTTATCTTTCTGTTTTTTAGCCCATTTAGTCTTCATTATATGTACAGACTTAGTTTTAGTAGTGCAGAAGTCTTATCCTGAATGGTACAAACTTAGTTGTTCATAGAGTGAATTTTTTCTTGATCTTTTTATTGTCTTAGGTATGTATTACATTGTTTAGTAGTATCCTTTTTGTGAATAGAATGATCTTTCTGGTAGTTGTAGGTTTGTGAAGCCACTTAAAGGATAAGAATTTAATTAATGGTTTCTGCGGAACTTTTTAACTTGGCTTAAACATCCATTAAACCTGGTAAAATGTAGTTTTAGGTTCTACAGCCTCTAACACAGCTGGTTAGTAGCACTTGTAGCATTAGCACCATTAGGACAGGACAAATCATTGATAAAAGAAGGATGCAGGGTGAGCAGCTCGTTATGAGCAAATGATCCCCCAAGTTCTGTTCTTCACTATTACCAGTCATCTGTTTTCCTACCACGTAATACTGTCAAGCCTCCTGTGGAACATCCCATGTATCCTAAATAAGTCCGTAGTTTCATGTCCACTGCTTCCCAAATCCCTGGTCTCAGCTATAAGACAAAGGTTCCAGGGCTAACTTGGGTGTTACAGTAATAGAACTGAAGCCACATCTTTTTGCAAGGGGAGATAGCTGAACAGTTGCAGTGGTCATTCAGATTGGTTGTGTCATTCCTAGACTACTCTTATTTCCTGACTTCCTTCCTTTGCTCTATGCCTCACAGAAAAGCAATTGATGAAGGTTCTTCCCATCCACTGTGTTTATGCTGTGGGAAGAATATCAACCAACTTCGCCTAAGACAGCTGGTGCACACAATAGTACTGTTTGCAGTAGCAACTGACCCAACTGCACAATGGAACCTGGAAGACTAAAAGATGGGAAGCCTTAAGTGTTTAAACACCTACCCTGCCTTCCAAATAGAAGTGTGTGTGTGATGTGTTTGAAGGACAAGTTCCCACAGTACCAGTGTAGGGACTGATCGTCTTGAGACACTCGCTTCTTTTTGTGGATCATTACCAGCAGATGAAGTCCTAGGATGTTGAGGTATACTGTAAGAATGTTTTTAGGCTGATCAGCGAGGTATAAATGGAGATTACTAATAAAGAACTGTGAGGCAAGATGGTGTTAACCCAAGATACTAATAAAGAGCTGTGAGCCAAGAGACTATAAAGAACAAGAACCGTAAAATCAAGCTTCTGAGCTTGTATTCAGGTGAGTAAAGTGGCTTTATGCTCACTACTAGTAGTGCTTTTTGGTTTGGGAAGCACAGGCTGATAAACATTCTGAAGTTTTGGAATATCAGGATGTGTTCATGAGATTGTCTATAGGGCCAGCTGACGTAGTTTCTCTGTTTTGTTTTGGGGTTTTAATTTTTTTAAATTATTTTTCAGAAATGGCTATTTTTTGATTTAAATATCAAATACTTGTAGCCAGATGCACTTACTTTCTGAAGCAAGGACTCTGTATTTACAGTCTTGGGAAATACCATACCTCAGATTGAGCCTTGCTTCTCATTTGAAATAGCACTGGGAAAGGGCCTGTCACCTAGTTCTTTGAGAATGTGTTTCCTGAACTGTCTGTCCCTACGTGTTGCTGCTGAAGTTTAATTTGTGGTGAAGTTAATTTGTTCTAGACAAGCTGGTGTCCTTTGTTTAGACTTCTGGCTTTTGACATTTTTTTGAGAATAACATGGTCTCTGGGTTGTAACATATCAAGTCTTCACTTCTTTCTGAGTTAGTATCACCCATCTGCGTGTCTATTGCTGAGATCCTACCTTATCGCTTTGTCAGACACCCAGCTGTGGTAAGGAACATGTAGTTGCATTCTTAGTGGAATCTAGAAATGTCACCTGCTGTTGACCTGGTTTAACAGTATTAAGAGTTTGAATTTCCAGTGAACTCTTGCTAACTTTAAGCTTTACATGGGAGCTTTAGGCCTAAATTTGCAGATCTTTCATCTTCTGAAGAAAATTTACAGGTAAGTAACTTTGAAAAAACAGTCTTTCCATGAGTACTTTTTTTAAAAATAAGAATTTCTCTAATAGTTGTTTCTAAACAGAAGTGCATGATTTCCATCAAAATCAAGGTAATGTATGCATTAAGTCTTGACAGGAAATTTTGACAAAAGATAGATAACATGAACTATCATATCTGCATTAAAAGCTAACTATCTGCTCAGTAGGTGATTTTCGTTAAGTCTACTTTGGGTAAGTAGTGCCAACTTTAACTCTTAAATTGTTTTCTTTAACATCTGTCTAGCTTCTGTTGCAGGTGGTGGACATGGACCTATCTTCTAATGATGTCACCATCCATTAGTACACACATCCTGCTAAAAATAAATTTAAGAATCAAAATCTTGTATTGTCTGTTGTTTTTGAAAACTGAAGAGGAAGAATTCTGTAACTACTTGTACCAAACCTCTATTATTTTCACCTATATTCTCACAAGCGTTACTGAGTTTATGCCTGAGATGGACAAGTATTTATCCAGTGTCATTCCTTTTTCCTGAAGATTAAAACTTTCACATGGTTGTTCCTAAAACTCAAACTAAAGTTGGTTAACTAATTCAGAAGTCCAAATGCAGAAGTTGGGGTGTCATTTGCATTGAAGCTGCCATTACCAAAAGGAAAGAGCTATGAAAACAAGACTTTCAGACTTCCAGACTTCCACTGTTAAGCTACATTCTAGTTCTTGGGTTTACGTTAACATCAGAAAAGAGAAGTGATGGATGTAGAACTTGTCCTTCACAAGCACAATACAGAACTTTGACTTTATGAATGTATGTCTATGTTACATTTTATGTAGGTAGCAGAGATGTATTTTGTAATTGCCCTTATGCCCCTTTAGAGCCCCCCCCCGCCAAGTTTAGGATAGTCCTGAAGAGCATTTTCCCTTCACTTTTGTAAGTTTTAAAGTAGTATAAATATTTAAGGTTCAGTGTACTGTAGCTGTATATAGAAACTTGTGTAGGATTCATAGGTAGATGTGATTCTGTCTGTTAGAGAAAATGGAACTTTTGCAGAAAGGCTTTTGTAGGAACCCTTTTTTCTCGGAACTTTGAGGGCTAATACCATTTCTTTCCTGTTTTCAGCTGCTTCAGCTGACTCTACCCTCTCTGCTTCCTCATTGTTTCCCCCTCCTACATCGCTGCTCATTCCCTAGTTTTTGAACGGAAATGTTGGTTGATCCATTGAGCTTACTGAAGGCTCATGAAAAACTTTTTATGTTATGGAGGAACAGAGAATTACGTATACATAAATTAATATCCAAGTACGCTAATCTCCTTGTGATAAAGACTTTCCTGTAGACATTCTAGATTTAATGTGGCCTTAAAAATACAGGGATGACGTGAGCAAGAGAAGTGCTTGATTTACTGTTTTTTTCATATTGCTTTGCTTCTGCCCTTTCCACAATCTCATTGATTACAGAGTAAATACTCTTACTAAATTTGAAATAAAGGCTTTGATACTCAAAATCTTACCACACTTATTAACAAGTGTGAGCAGGGGATCATATGACCTTTTTCTAGAAAAAGACATCCTTCTATCACCTTCATTTTGATGTTATGGAAAAACATGGCATGACTACAGTTTCCATACACTGGATGACCCAGTTTCTTACATAGTGTTTCTATCAACTTAACCCAATTTAAATTGGGGAACATTCTTATCACTAAATCCAAATTTTTATGAAGGAAATGCTACTCTGGGAGGCCTGTTGTGTTTTAGCAGCTTGCATTTGACTAAGACACTTTTATTGATGATATTGCTGTCATGCGTTCCTGATTTTCTACAGCTGTATAAACAATATTCATATCCTTACACTCACACATCTGGTTAGAATTGTTTGTGGTTTCCTAGCATGTTGACAATACTGTATGTTCAGTGCACTTTTATTTCATGATTGAGCTCTATGGCTCAGTACAGCTTGGTTTGTCTTCCTGAAGGGTTTAATTTTGTCATAGGACTTTATGGGTAAATGGCAAGCAGTTAGTTATCCTAGTTGTAGCTCTGGAGTCAAAGGCATTTTTTTTTCCTTCAGTTCTAGCTTAATGGTTTCAAATGCAAACAAAAATACTAAGCAAAGAATTTAGGAATGGTAGTGGTATATAGGCCTCTTGCGTTTAGGTTTTATTTCTCAGTGCAAAACTGTATTGATACTATTGTCTACGGTTTCCCTCCACCATGGCCTTCATGTTATCACAGGGTGTAGTGCTTGCAGGTTGGGTTTTTTTGGGTTGGGTCTTTTTTTTTTTTAGACCCCTTATATTTATCTAGTACCTTTATATGCCACCCTTTCTTTGTGTGCCAAAAGGACTTAGGGTAATACATTCAGTCATGCTTCGTGTTTTTCAAGTCCTCTTAAAACAGTTTGGATTAATTTCTTCATAATCTTGCAGCTGAGCAGCTAAAGTATTTTGTTGAACTTTGGTTGAAATTGAGGAAAATTGATTTGTAGCATGAATCCTGCACTGCTTTTTGTTGTAGGGTGGAATTTGCAGCATTGTAGGTGATCTCCAACTCCCTAAATGTGGCAGCGCCACAGTAACTCAAGTTAATCTTGAATTAGAACAGAGTTGTGCTGTACCTGCTGCTAATAGTGCAATTATTACAGAACTGCTAGCTGGGAAATACCGTGCAGTGGGCAATAAGGTTCATCCATACTCATCAGCACTGTTTTGAGTATTTTAAGATCTTCTGATACCTGCTGGGCAGCAGAAGACTCCCCATAAGTAGTGTTACCAAACAGACCATGTTGTGTGATCTCTTGACATTATGAACCATTGCATTTATTTCTATTCAGGATTACAGCTTCAGACACTGACAATGCTTCCAGTTCACTGTAGTATATGACTTTTACTGAAAGAGGTGTTTGAAATGATCCAGATATTCCTGGGCTGAGGGAGGCATGACTGTGGATCACTTTGTAATAAAAAAGGGAGGAGGCCCTTTGTCAGAACCGCCTTTGTGGGCAAATTTCCAGTAACTTTCACTGTTTTTCAGAAAAAAATTATGTAGTTTTTAACCATCAGAAGGGAAATGGAGGCTAAGGACCTCTAATGGACAGATTCGCTTCGTTGTAGTTCTCCCCATCCTGCCCTGCACAAAATGGAACAGGATTCAGAAACAGGCCCCTGTGCTTGGAGGTTTGTGTGGATTGGTTCAAAGCCCTTGCTCATAAGTCGGCTTTGAATGACCATTTGAGATGCTTTGTGTAGTGTAAATGCTCTGTTCATCTTGAGTTGCATAATGCAAGTCCTTTGGTCAATATAGTCACTGGGGTGGTTTTTTTTTTTGTTGTTTTGTTTCAGTAAAAAAAATAGCAAAACCAGCCCCTCCCCAAAACCCCCAGCCAAACATCAGTAAGCTCAGTGATTTGCATTACCTACCTGAAGAAGTAGGGGAGAATTAAGTAATCACTACAATACTGATCTCCCCTTAAAGTTTATTAGATTAGAAGTTAAAGAATGTGACGGGACATTTAAAATGAGACACAGATTGCATCTCTTATCTGCTATAAAGTAGGCTTGCTAAGCATGCTTACAGGTTGATAACCTATCTTTTAAATGTAGAATAGAATCATAGAATGGTTTGGGTTGGAAGGGACCCTGCAGATCATCTGGTTCCAACCCCCCTGCCATGAGCAGGGACACCTTCCACTAGACCAGGTTGCTCAGAGCTCCATCCGACCTGGCCTTGAACACTGCCAGGGAGGGGGCAGCCACAGCTTCT
>Ga0065711_1037395_pt1 | contig 19882 bp, 13 predicted proteins | sample Hoacrofraction12_FD_59098 | JGI IMG/M metagenome (GOLD analysis project Ga0065711, IMG submission 59098) | Hoatzin crop microbial communities from Cojedes, Venezuela - Epithelial fraction 12 v2 (version 2) | ecosystem: Host-associated > Birds > Digestive system > Esophagus > Crop | place... | reverse complement strand
CCCCCTCCCCTCCCGGTGACACTAAAATATCCAGCCTCACTTGCAATTTCCACAGAAATTACAAAAATCATTTTTTTCTTCTTTTTGACTCCAGCTCCCTGGGTTTGGCCTGGTGGTGGCAGATTGCAAGCCTCCTGATCCAAGTAGAAAGATGATCTATGCTCTATTTATGATACTCACTGTCAAGCTTTAAGGCTATACAGCCTCTCCCTTATCCTTCAACACCTCGTCATCAGCATTACTAAGGACAGGTTGTTCGCCAATAAAGAAATGACCTTTACTAGAAATAGCTATCATAAATCTCAGTTTCCCTGTCCTTCTGTCTATGAGCCTGCAGAAATGTCACTGAGGAAATCGACTAATTGGACTATGCCAAATTTGCAAGAGCATTCAGCTTTTTGAGGCAATGGGCTATGCACTTGAGGTTACCCTTACCTGCTACATTTTAAACTTTCTTCTGTCTCTAGATCCCATCATAAGTTTGATCCCATGTTAACAAAGGGAGTGGAGAACTTGCACTGACCTCAGTAGATCTGGGCAAAGTACCATCCTCCTGGTCCTCGAAACGTGTCAGTAACTGATATGCGATGACTTAAAATTCAGTTCTGTAACAGGTAATGCTCACCAAGTTCTATGGCAGCATGCTTCTCTGCTCTTTTTCTTTGTTTCTTCACATCCCAACAGTAATTAAGACAAAATATATACACAGCCCATTATAAAAATGTATGCAGCAACAAAATAGTTTTTTTAATCCTCCCTTCTTCTTTTGTTTGTTGCTGGAAAAATTCCACTCAGCTCTCTAATCACATGATCTGATGACAAGCAAAAGCCGTTCTGTATTGGAGGGAAAAATGTTTTGAATATTCCCTCTGCTAGATATTGGCAACATCTGGGGGGTGGGGAAGGGTGGAATACTCTGTTTTGTTTGTGCAATGAAAGCTTGACTTGGAGACTGGCAGCTAAGAAAAGGCAACTCCCACACTGCAGAATTAGATAGCCCAGTTACCATCATAGCCTGTAATGAAAGCATATAATTTCAGCAATACTCCCAGCTGCACTTAAGGCATGAGGCATAAAAACATCACAATTTTTTCTTGCCTTACCAGAAAAAGAAGTAGATTTTAGGATAAACTCTGGTGGGCTCGTGTTTTGTTAACCCTCTGGCATGGGCTGAGACAGGCAGGCCAGTCTAGTACTCTACCTGCCAACCAGCCGACCTGCGCAGCGTTCCGAGCCTGGGCCAGGTCCCAGCCCAAGGCAGTGAGCTGCGCACAGGCACCTGCCCTGTTGCACCCCCTAATCCAGGGCCTGCTCCCCAGAGAGCAGGTTTACACAAGCTCTGCTGCCAAGGGTAATCTGCAGAGACAGGGGCTGGGTTAACTCACCAGCACCTCATTTTTTGTGGATTCTTTATTCTCCCGTTCTCCTGCTGCGGCTGGAGCCCGCCTGTGTATGTGGTGAGACCCTGCTGTGCTCCAGCCAGGCGGCGAGTGCCTCTCCTCCGGGCTCTGTGCCAGCAGGGACACCCAAAAGGCCTGTTCCCTGGGCGGCAGCCTCATGTCACAGCCCCTTTGCTCCCCTGTGACCAGCTTCACTGTGCCACCCCAGAGGCACTAGGTACTCCCGGCCCAGCCCCACTTAACCCCGCCGCCCAAAGTCTTTGGGCCAAGTCAAGCAGGCTGGTTCAAAAAGAGCGGGTGAAAAACATTCTCACCTGTCTTTCCTTTATCTGCCCTCTCTTGTCTGGCCAGAATTCTTCCCAAACCACTCAGCAGTAAGGGGCATGTTGTATTTATCTGCAGAGAAGGTCAAGGACAGGAGTCACATTCCTGAAATGCAGAAGCTGCAATGGAGTTCGGCCTGTGGAGGCGAGAAAAAAGATGGGTATTAATGGTGTAGACCCACACACTACAGATAGCATTTCCCTATTCTGTATCATAAAACTCTGGATTAGCACTGCTTTCTCCAAGTTTCTTATCAACTCTCCTGTTAGTCAGCTTGCAATGGGCTGAATGAGTTTTGTCATTAACCTTTTGATATCCTTGAAAATTGTGTACATCTCTTAGTGGCCCCAGTTTCTCTCTTAAAAAAGAAAAAAAAAGAAGCAGCCTGTACTTTCTCCATAAATAACAACTTTCGATCTTTTATCATGCTTAGTGTCTCCTGTGCCTTTTCCAGTTCTTCAATACCCTTCCTGTGTGGTCTCCCTAGCCTTTTTGCAAAGTATAATTGTGCTTGTATAGGACATCCTGAAGCACTAATGAGGTAAAGAATGCCTTTCTCCCTCTCTTTTTAAAATAAGCATCACATTTCTTACCAAATAATCCAGCTGTTAATTTAATTTAAGATGTCCTTCAGGAACAATGACCTTGATTCTCTGGAACTGTTAGCTTTTTCTCATTGTAATAATATTTTTTTTTCTTCTTTTCCACAGTTCTTTTCAACTTTAAACACGGCCTTCTTTATTAATATACACTTTTTCATAACCTAATTGCTTGTTACACAGACTACCATCAACACTCTGTGGAGACAGCTGAAAGTGAAAGGTCCAAGCTCTAGACAAGACAAAGACAAGGAGCAACCTATGGCTAAGGATTGGAAAAAGCTTGTCAGATAGGTATGGCAGCACAAGTGAGAAAGCAAGACTCTCTCTCCACAGGCAGAGATTAAGAACAGAAAGACCATTTTTTACGAGCTATGGAAGAAAATATGAGATGGAGCAAGTTCAGAGGAAGACTTGCTTCCTAGCTCCCATACACACACCCGTTCTACATGATGCTAGATATGTCCAATCTCTGATTAACCAGCTGTAGATGCTTCATGGAGGCATCTAAGGAAACTGCAGATTCAAAGATGGGAAGGTCAAGGAGTGAAGGTTGTACAGCCCATACATTTTTTTCTACTGAGATCTTGCTTATTAGAAAATGAGTAGCTGGACATGCAATCAGAATACTGAACTGGAAAAATCTAAAGCCTTTTAACCGTATTTCTGTAATTCTACAGAAATGCCAGAGAAATCCTAAAATGCAATACAGCTGTCTCTAAAGATTATGCAGGAAATTCCTCTTTGCCCAAATATAATATCGTATGTCGCCTTTAAAGAGAACACCTAGTTAACTTTGGATCTACACCATCAGTCATCCACGCAGTACATCAGTAACAGAGGTACGCTTCCCTGGAGTACAGGCATTAGCAATGTACAGACCGTCATAGATCAAATCCGAGGCTTTCTTGGAAGCCTGTCTAGAACCAATTACCGCACAGATGTGATAAGACAATGTATTATGCAAACCAGTGCTCCTAGCAGACTAAGAGGAAATTTGTATCTAACAACTTGTACAACCGGAATCCCAAACATCATAGAATAGGACATTAGTGCTTGATGAAAAGAATCTTAAAGCGCAGAGTAGCAATATGTGTATGTGGCGTGGCCTTATCCTGAAGAAGATTTATGGTTAGCAAAGCTACAGCTAATGAAAATGAGCCCCATGGACCTACGCATGTATGCAAGACATGCAAGTGGACAAGTGTTTGCAGAGTTTGGTCGTGGTGTTGGGCAGGTGTGAGATGGTGTGGAGAGAATCAGTTCTGAAAGGATAAGCAATTAATTGTGCTGTAAAACTGACTGCAAAGTTTCCTGCTCCAACTTTTAAAATCTCAGCAGCCACCCAGTTTAGAGAAATATCTCTAGTTAATCTGGAAAAGAAACAAAATAATCACAGCCAAATTAGGTAATTTCACACTCAGAAACTGCTCTTCAGTATTTCCAGATTAACCCATTATTTTTATCTGAGTGTATTACCTTAAGTTATCACTAATCTTGCACACTTTTTGAACTTTAGATATTAAAGTCACAGTCAGAAAACATGCGGACAGTTTGCTTCCAAAATTCTGCATGCAGCAACACTGTGTTCAACTTCATCCATATGAAATGGTGTGAGTTTGCGTACTAGCTCCTCCACAGAATATGCATCACGCCACGCAGAAACGGTACCTCTTGCAGGTGGTCTTGGTACAATGGCAAAGAGAGCATTCTGGTGCATATGCTCTGGCAGGGGCGTGGGCTGAAATCCGTCTGGTGATCAATCATTAAATGCTTCTAACAGATCAACCAGCATTCCTTACAGCCCCAAACTCTGCCTACTATATATTGTTGGCAGCCCTGCACTAGGAGAAAAATACACAAATGTTGACTAATTCATGTGGTGCTTTCACTTACACAGAGCGCCAACCACCCAAGCTACAGAATGGGACCACCATTCTTCAGCCCCTTCCAGATCTGTACAGACTCACTGGCTGCCCTGAGGACGCCAAAACCACTTTTTCCAAGGGAAAGAAAAAAAAAAAAAGTACGTTAAACACCTAAGGTAATAACCTAAATTCTCCAGTGGTATTGATATCCAGGATAACTTAGGGAGTGGATGGTTGAAGCACAGTTAGAAAAAAATAACAACGTTAGAGCTCACTGCAAATGGGATGTAGGACTCATTTTGCCAGATCATAGTCGTGTCTGGGCTCCTCCAGTCTGCCCCACTTCAGAATCTCATTTTTGCTAAATTCCCCTGCAAGAGCTTGTGGAGGATGTGCAGCCTTGCTGACCAAGTATCCCTATGATGGACTCCTCAGTGAGTCCCCAGCTGAAGGAGGAGGATGTTCAATGTAGATATTCTTCATCCACAGTCTTGGGAAAGGACGTTCAGATTTTTTTTTTTTGAGTAGTTTTAGGAATCTTACTGACTCTTCACACATGCCTAGAAGGAGTGAATGATTTACCAGCGCTGCAGAGGGACAATTAAAAAAAAAAAGAAATCTCTAGTTTGGGCTACTTTCTAACACAGCTAGGTGACACAGTGGTGGTGCCTAGGGCCATCTTGAATCACTAGTTTTGAAATTAAAGATCTGAGGGTGTAAATGGGTTTATCCCCAGAAAACACAGAATCCCAAAACCCCAGATTCCAGCCCAGGGCAAGTGCTGGGAATGATTCCATGGCTGCACTCAGAGGTACAACCTAATCAGTCACCAAGATACCTTCCCTTCATCTCTAACGAGAGCTCTCAAGCTTGGCAAAGGACCTACACAACAACAGCAAAAGGCTGGTAATGGCATCTTAGCCCCTCTCTTCCTGGCAAAAATTCCTGTATCGTCCAAGCTAGAAAAATCTGTCTGTTTTGGGAAACAACAGATATATCAAACATTCTGGCAAAGCCCAGGAGAAATGACAGTTCAATGATGTTGAAAAGAAAACTATCAGAGAGAGATTAGTTTGTCTGACAGTCTTTCTTTATGCTCTCCGCTGAAGAAGAACAAGAGTCCTTTCATGCATATTGAATTTACTTCTAGTGTGAATCAACCTCTGTCAGTAGGGCTGTAAGAGTTGCCGGTTTAGAAAAATGGGTGATCGCTGCTGTCTGGCACCCGCCCTATGCATGCCTCAGAGCGCCAAAGTTTTCTAGCCACTTACTTTGCTGCAAGCAATGCTCATTTGACACTGAAGCAGCACAATTTTGGATATAGCATTCAGAACATCTCCTGTATTATCTAATTCAAAACGTTTGCCAGAGCAGGCAGGCGGTACAACCCAGTGGGGATCCGCAAGCCATGGAAACCTCAGACTCCAGTTATGGAGATTAAAAGAGGTAAGGCAGCAAATGTTGCCTATTAACAGGAGTGGCAGTCCCAACTCGCTCCTCACACCATCTTGCAGGTGAAATAGCCTGCACTGCAGGCTGTCCAGTGTCACCTCTCTCTACACAACACAATGCAACTCGACCACTGTTTCACTACAGTTATTGCTTGAATGCTGCCTTGTTGCAGCTTGTCCAGAAGCAATAATCCCTGAACAGACACAGAATTACACCACAACTGCTCTGCTGAGAGGCTCTGCAGCTATCATATATATGTATCATACACTCATCCTCTGTTCATCATCCCAAATCCAAGACCTCCCAGAGCTTAAAGCTCAGATACAAAGTAACACCTAGAAGCTTCAGGTCCTCTTTCTGATACCGATAAGATGCCCAGCACAAATGATGGTGGTATGGATTTTGTCTCTGGGTCCTGCTGTTCTTCTGCACACTGTTCTGGCAGCCCAAAGGTGGCAGCAACCCAACTGAACTCGTGGGTTGTGTCTTTGCTGGGGGTAGACAAAACCCATGAAGCAGTGGGAACGGTGTGTCATTTCCCAGCTGTGACACAGATGGGGAAAAGGACAGGGTAGCTGGGGGACTGGTGTGGTCCAGTATGGCTCAGCAGCAGGAGTGCCTCTTTTGAGGCTGCAGCAGCTGGCACCCTGTGGAGTAATCCTGCTGCTTCTCTGTGCCGTGGCTCAGAAGCTCTGCTCTGCAGCGCTTGGTAGCCTGCAGATGAGGGTGGCCAGTGTGGCAACAACAGCTCCTGAGAGCCGGCCTAGGACAGCAGAGGCAAAAGGAAGCTGCAGGAAGAGGCCTCCCATGTCCTTCTGATGTGTGGGAGGGGCAGTGCGGTTCCAGCCAAGAACACTTAAGACACACGTAGAGAAGCAGTTTGATTGAAAGTCTGAAAGTGGCATCCATTCCCAGCTCTGCCAAAGCTTAGCTCATGCAGCCTCTTAGTTCCTTCCGCAACTAGAGGCTAACAATGCTTAGCCGCCTTTAAAATACTTTAAAATACTCACGCACTTTGTGATGGACCAAGATATGCTACAAACAGTCAATAGGAAAGAAAAGATTTGCGCTCTAAGTTTTGTGATTTCTAATGCAGTTCCCTTTGCAGTTGGCTAAAATAGTTTTGTTGGGGGAGAAACAAATGCTAAACAAATTCTGCCATGTATATGATCTTGCATATGATCTTTTTCTGCAAATAGCCACAGTATGAGTGGATCTTCTCAGGACAGTGAAGAGCACTTCTTCCATCACAGGATTTTCTTTTGCCAGCCTTCTAGTTCAGAGGGCGAACTGCAAAGGTGGTAGGACTGCTCTACTTACAGTTACGTGCTCCTATTGCCTATCTAAAGCATTGCCCAAACTCCTTTTTTTCCCTAGCATCAATCTTAGAATAGCTGAGCTGAGTTTAGCAAATCTTCTCACCCAAAAAATAAACCTGAAACAGTCACAAGAGTAGGCCTGAAAAGTTTGGCTAAATTATAAGGAGCCAAACAAAGAGGATCTGGTATCTGGCAACTCTAATAACTGTAGATGCACTTCAGCTTGCTTGACCCACTACATCAGACAATGTTGACCTCATTGCTTACCGCACAATCTTGATGCATTCCTCAGTCCATGGCCACATCACCTCAGTGAGACTAAAATAAAACCCACTGAAAGGTTTTATATAAAGCCAAGGCTACAAGATCTCTAATGTAGTTTTCCTACTGGAGCAAGAGCCAAGTACAGCTTAAATTCATTAGCTAATGGCCTGTGACAATGAAGGACAAAGACAATTACTATGCATATCTCCCAGCTGATTGTTTCTGTGTGAAGAAAATGCAACAAATTATTGTTCTCCTATATTAATGTACCATAAAGGATTACTATCGTATCTATTTCAAAAAAACCCTATCCCTTTCAAAATGCAGACTAATGCTGGATAAATTTGATTTTTATAGATGAAAGCTTGGTGGAAAAAAATCAAGATTTTATTAGAGCCATGGACAATCACATTACATTTTATATGATATGAAGACTTCACTATTGAATCAGGAAATTGATCTCTGGACATTTTTTTCTCCTGAAGACCTATCAATTCCATGAGCATCTCTCATGTATCTCAAATACCTATCCTTGGATATAATAGCCAGTGGCATTCTTAATAGCTGGTTTTATTTATAGAGAAGTCAGAAAAGATATGCAATATGGAGTCTTAAAGACGAACGACATCCTCCTACCTCTCAGTACCAGCTGTTGGTACATTTCTTGCACTTGGAACATGAAAGGAAAAGGAAGTCAGAGTAGCCACCCACCTGGAATAGTAAAAATCATTATTTCACTTTTGTTTCATTAACAACATTTCACTTTCCGTGAAGCTTTAGCTTAGGAAAATCATCATTTTGCAAGACCTTGAGACTCATAAGAAGCATAAAAGCTGACAGAAAAATTAAACCAGATTTGTGGTTTAATAGCCTACAGACTATGGGTCTGCTTCTGAAATGAAGAAAATGATACTTTAATATGAAAAGGTAAATCATCTCACCACTTTCAGCAAAATGTATGGCAGATCACACTCCTTGTAATTTTTTAATGCCGACAGGTAAAGCACGAAGGAGAGGATGTGTCACCTGAGTCTGCCAATAGTTGTAAATTCAGATTAAGCAGGACCGAGCCAGATCCACCACAGTTTCAGGGCCCCATCCTGTACTCATGTACAGGACGCTGTGAGCATGCTGGTAGCTCTGACATGCTGCAAAGTCTTCAGAAGGCTGCTAACACCAGCTCCATGTCAGAAAGGGATGGGCTAACCCTCTTGTCCAGATTGTGCAGTGAGATGCCTGACTGCCAGACACGTACTGCCACTATCACCCAATGGCAGACATGGCTTTCTCTTATTTTCAGTGACAATTTGACGTCTTCTGAAGATGTGGCTGCTTCATCACCACTTGCCCCTTGCCAGAAAGATGCTGGATAACTACTGTCAATAGAGAGACTTCTCCCAGCATCCAAGCATGTGACCCATGACTTTTATAACAACAAGCAAGCTTACAAAGGAGCAAAAAAGGTCTGGTTTTATGCACAATATTTTATGAAATCACGTATTCTGGTAAGCATCCACCCATTGTTCGCAGAGACCACGTGGGACTACTCAGAAGCCCCCTTGGAGCTGCAACCCGTCCTCCTTCCCCTCTGTACTTACTCCCAGTTTGTCACTCGTAGACACTTAAGGCCTCCCAGTTACTCTGGAGTTAACAGGTCGTTCACACAGGGCTTGAAAAAAACCCAAACTTATCCACTAGTGACAAGCGCTGTCCAGAAAGCCTCCTTCAGCAAGAGCTTTGTAGTCCATCCTGAAGCGAAAAAAGCTTAGGGTGAATTCTGGTGTCCCAGTATGGGCCAGGTGTGCAATTACAGCTTGTCCCAAGGGTTTTGATGTGTGCACTGTAAGATTTTACATGCTGCCCCCCCCCGCCCCATTCCACAAACCAGCCTTTGTGCATTTTTTCTTTGCAGCTGGCACTTGTAATATAAGCCACTGAGGCTGTAATAAAATGTGCAATGTGGACTATATATATAGAGTGTTACAGATTATGAAATTCAGTGGCATTTTTTAGAAGTCATAAAAACATTATCTAATTCTCAGTAGCCCCCCCCCCCGAGAGACTCAAGAATATGTTTATACTTTCCAAAATGTCAAAATCATAAAATGCCTAATTTTGCACTATTTACTTTGCGTTGTGGTGAGGTAGTTACTAAATGACATTTCTTAAATACAGTGACTCAGAAATAATTAGCATGCTGAATAATTAGCTTTCCACTACAATACAGCGCTATACATTTTAAACCCCTGATTGTCATGAAACTCTAGCACAGTTTAGCTTAAATACTACAAATAAAAGTGAGCTCTGGGGAAAAAAATGCTACTGTTGGGCTTTGTTCTGTTTTCTTTTCCTTTAAAAGGAGGCATATTGATAGTAACAACCCGAGGGCTGCAGTGACAAGCAGCAGTAGCTGTGCATTTCCCAAATGGCAGGGACAAAAGAGGCAGCATGTCTTGCTGTTACAACATGAGGGAGATGTTCCAAGCAAGTATCACGTTAGCGAGATTAAAATTAACACAAATGCTGAACAAAATCCTTCTTTGAAGGAAGGAGACGGTATAAAATTGCTTGTAATTAAGGGAGAAACAGCACTGCACACAGCTCTGCTCTAGCCGAGTCTTCCAGATTTTCACTGCTCAGCTTGTAATACTCCTACTTACTTTTTTTTTTAAACACATGGTGGATTTTATTGCCTTTTTTGGATATTAATATGCAACCAATTATAAACTGTGAGTTGCAGCACTGGGTAATTTCCCTTCAAGAATGCTAAGCAGGTTCTGCACTGTATCAGCCTATGTGACAGCACAGCAACTACCATCCTCTGACATTTTTTAATAGCAATGTGTAAATCGTTGCTCAGCAGGAAAGCTGGAGCAAACCCCATCTTAGGACCAACTCACGATGCTGAGTTTTAATTTGCTTAAAAACAAAAAGAAAACTTAGAATTTAGCTCAGATTCTCAGGAGTGGAGATTCATATGAAAAATAGGAAATAACAGTATCGCCCACTAATTGTATCGGGGTACTTGAGTTTCTCTCACTCTGCCTGCGGTTGTGCTGGTACCACATTCAAAGCTTCTTCTTGTGGCTTGTCAGAGGAGAGAGCACAAATTGTTAGCGTAAGGTTAAAAAAAAGAAAAAGGAGAAGGCAGGGTGAACTTTCATTTCATGTAGATATGGTGTACATCACACCGTATCTACAGTGCTGTCTCTGTGCTGCACTAGCCATCAATCTATCTGTAACAGCACTTGGTTGCTGGAGGTTTTGACCACAAAAAAATGTCCCCTTTCCTTTCTTTTTTTCTGGTATAAAGTATTTGCAAAAGAACTACCCTCACACTGAGAAAAGGCGTAATTATTGATAATTATTGACGTTCATCTACATAAGCATTAATGACACTAGTTGGGCCAAAATGAACCCTGACATAGGTGGTTGAGGCTCCACCAACTCCAAGTAACAAGTGCTACTCCTGAATGTGGACACAGGTATTGAACCAGTAGAAACAATATCCAGAGAAGCAACTGTGGACGAGGATGCACTTTAAATATCAATGTTTATGTATGCTTTACATCTCTTTTCTGTTAAAAAGCCCCTTCACTGTGTGGGAAAATAGTTTTCTACACTGAAATGGAAAAAATTCTGAGACCAGGCTGTACTTTTTTTTACCTTAATCACAGGACTCAGCTTTGGTGGGTGTCATAATTTGGTTTTGGCTGAGGTAATGTAATGCATAAGAACCCTACACAGTAATACCAGCTCAGATATAAAACACTGAGCTGAGGCCATAGCTGTGATAATTGCCTTTGCCTAGAAACTGCAGTCAGCATTTGTAATCCTTAATAGGGAGTTTCAAAACAGCTTCCAATATTTGCAAAGTGTATAGCCTAATTTGTGTGCTGCAATGTCAAGGGAGTTTAGGACATTCCAGTAATCTTGCTGCTGCACTGCTTTGTGCTTTTCAGCAAGATGTTGGCACGTTCTTTCCACACAGGCCTGTTCAGCTCCAGAGATCCTTTTCCTCTCAACACCTACACATCACCTTTCAATTAACAGCTATTAAAAAGAACTTCCAAAAATGTCTGCAGTTTGTCACAGTCTACATTTGATGATAAATTCACAGTAAGGAAAAAAAAAAAGTCCACGCAAAGATCAGATATCCAAATTAATTCCTGGTCCTTTTTTTTCCTGTCTGTTTTATCCATCACTCCCTCTGTCATTCATCAGAGGTCCAAACTGGTGCAAATGAACTTCTGAATCGTGACAATATGATCCATCCAAGAAACCTAATTCAGAAGCAATGATTCTTCTTTGTTTTTTCCTCTTCCTCAGGGCCCAAGAATGTTCATGCGAGCTTGCTAAGGAACCATCTTGATTTGCCTGTTTGTGCCTGTTTGTGTAAAAATAATCCATGTTTCCTTGACATGTTGAGAATACAACATGCCAGAAATAACTTGCATACTTTTGGAGGTCTTTCTGCTTGTGAAAGTCCAGCATGCTACAGGCTTTATCAAGAGGTCTAAAACATGCTTGTGCAACTGAAAAAAGGCCTTTCCAATCACTGATGCAGTTAATTTGTAAGGCTAACTCACTAAATTAGCAGAAATGCTAAGTCTTACAAGAAGCAATTGCTGTCTTATGCAAAACACGAAATGTGCTCATCTGGAAAAGGAAATTTCACATCTCCTAGCTAATAATGAAATAACAGACCATCACAAACTCCTTCCAGACTCTTCTTATTTGGACATGCTCCACATCCTTTTCCAAGCCAGCATTTTCCTGGCCAGCATAAGCCTCTGGGATCCTATCTCCACTCACATCTCTGCAGTTCCTGCTCCAGCCAGGCCCAGATAGTTAAGCAGAAGCCAGCTGAGGGTAACAGCATTACCTTCACAATATGTGGCAATATGTATTGGAGAAGAGTGTTCAGGAGTCATAATCTGAAGCACTGCCATGTCCGTAGGGCTGAAAAGGTTTTATGCAGCTCTTTTTTGTTTGTAGCTTCTCTAGATCACTGTGTTGTAACTTTTAAGGTTACACATAGGGAGAGGTCTCCCAAAACTTCGAACATTTCCCTTGCTAGTAGCACGTTAAAGAGTTTACTTATTGCCACAGGAAAAGGCTAGGAAAGTTGGGGATTTCAGAACTTTTTTAATATGAAATTTGTCTTGTAGGCAGCCTTCCGTAATGTTGTTAATCTCAAAGTGAATACCAGAAAATCCAGTATCTTGGAGAAGCACATCAAAGTCTTGGGATCACATGTGCTGTTTGGTCACTTGTATTTATACGTCCTTCGCAGCAAAGGAAAGACAGCGCTTGTTAAAAACACTTGTTGATGGAGCAAGTGTAACAAATAGCACCCAGAAGATAAAAAACCATCCCAATTCCCACAGCGGATGCTTTCTGCTCCACACCCTTTCTGGAAAGAACACATACAGTTTTTTTTCATGAACACACAAGATCTGCAGTTAGTTGATAACAGCAAGTAATTTGTGTTGCTGAGGGGAACTGTTTTCAAGCTCCTTCATTTAGTACATACAGTCAGGACAGTCTGTCAAAGCAGGGTACATACTCCTCAAGCAGTCCTACTTCTGGTCTCCAAATGAGAAACATCCTGTTCAGTCCTCCTGGGCTATCAAAGAGGCAATAATAATGTAGGACCACATCCTCAGCTGGCATCCACCAGGCTAGCTTCCTTTACCTGAAGGTGTTTTCCTTCTTCACCCAACTCCACCTATGAAATGACAAAAAAGCCACTGCTTTTATAGAGATCAATTCATACACCTGGCTACTGCCCAGCAACTGTAACCAAATATCTGCCTGCGGCTAGAGCAAGGCCTTATTCTAGCAGGGCTGAAAGCTCACCAAAGGACAGCAATCGTTTTCTGAGAGGAGGCCCTGCACTGAGGGACAGGCTTTCACATGTCACTGCTAGAAATATTACCCCATGGACCCACAGCAGGGCTGGCACCCAGAAACTAGACGTGGAACTTGGCCCGGGGTCTTCTTACAGAAGGACAGGGTCACGGAGCCCCGTGGAAATCCTTTGGTTCTAAAAATCCCAGAGCTAGCAGAGAGCATTGGGGAATTATCTTGTCACACACACGTCCTGTTCTCTAACTCTTCTAGGTGGCTGTTGCTGTCTTCTATCAGGGATGAGGTACTGGCCTAGAAGGACTTTGACACAAACACCAGTCCCTGGATTGCCAGTTACTACAGCAGGATACATGGCAGCTTCTGGCTGCTCTGATTTGCAGCTCAAGCCTGACCTGTGCCTGAGAGGCTTTAGAGTCCATGAAACACCTCAGGGCCAGCTATAACCAATTGCATGGGAAAAGAGCAAGAGCCAGCCACATCCTGAGTGTGTGAAGAGCTCCACGTAGAAGCTCCAGTGCTTCGGAGATCCAGCCTAGGTGCTGCTCCTGGTGCACAGACTCAGTCTCTGGCTACATGCAACATCTCCTGAGCCACGTATCAACTCACCAGCCACCCCCTAAATATGCAAGGGCTGTGCTAATCCTCTCTCATTAATCTGCAGCAGCTTCTGTGGCTCCCTCATCTCCACTGTGTAGAAAGCTGAACATCAGAGCGTCTGCACAGCAGCAAGTTTTACAGCCACCTCCTGCCTCTGCTATTCCCTGCTCACTGCTGTGAGTTACACAGGCCCCAGATGCTCAGCCCCATGCCTGATCCCTCTCTGCACAGCAGAAGTCTGCACTGGTATTGCTGCCCAGACACTTCTGTGGACACAGAGGCAGAGATGGTATTTGCAGTTACACCCACTTATGTCTTTGTGCTGTGTGAAAAACTAGCACTCCCTGCTCATCTAGTTTTTGGCTAAAAAGATCCTGAATTTGATTACAACCTAAGACACATCTGGTTTTGGCAGTGCAAACTGGATACTTGAAAAACCACAGAGAAAAGGTGTTTGGGTTAAGAATGCTCTTGTGATTAAAAAAAATATTGAAAGTCCTCAAGTGTTTGTTTAAACAAAATAATTTTCATTTAAATGCTGGCACAATTTCAACAATTTGATTTTAATTTTGAAGTGTTGAAAATACCCTCATATAATTTCTGTAGTGTTCCAGAACCCAAAACTGATTGTAGAAAGCAAGTCACTTAAGAAATCAAGTTAACGGCAAAGCTAAAATTCATTTCCTGTTTTCTAAGAAAATCAAAAAAGAGCCCAATGCTCTTAAGTCTTTCTCAGAAAGATCTTTTCACGGGCAGTTTTCAACCAGGCAAGCATGGTTTGCCTTCTTCCCCCCAAACAAAACAGAGTTTGCCCTTTGAGAAAGCTTCCAAGAACTTTACAAGCCATACTAATACAAATAATTTACTGGACTTTGGTACCGAGTACACTGCTTTAAGCACTGTTTAGTTGGATCTGAAAGCAGTCTAAACTAATCTGATTGTTAGGATTATAAAGATGCTCAGTAATGCACATTTTACAGTATTTGTGCTCTGAGTTTCATCAAAGCAGTGGTCTGACCATTTTATATTAGGATTTAATCTTGCCTTTAGAATTTAGGTGAGATTTATGCACCAGCACTGAGTTTCTGTTTCATCACCATCTCTGACTTTCTGGCTTGACTGAATCCTCAAGAGATGTTCAAAATCAGAAAGCTTTGCTGGTTTGGGGTCAAAGTTTGACTTAGTTTTCAGTAAATCCAACCTATTGGCCCAAATTCTCTCAAGTTTAGGTATAGGCTTACTGAAGCTTCAGTTCATTGAACTTGGCTGGAGTGTGTACAGCTCATTCTTCAAAGAAACCACGTGAAATTGGGTCTTTAGCTCACCTCAGACAAGTTAACAACCCCCAGCTAGACAGGTCTAGGTAGGTTTCCTTCACAGAGGTTTCACTAGCAGCACCACTTGTAACATGATGTGTCTCCATCTAGCAAAATGAGATGTTGCAACTAGATGCAATCCCTGCTGTTGCCTCATATTGGTTTCAAGGGAGCAGATTCTGTAAAGCGTTTTGCTAGGAACGCTGTTTTCAATTTAAAAAGTAGGAAAAAAAAAAGACAAATATGCCTCTGAGCAGGCTTTTGAATGCTCTGCTTTGTTACCTAGCACAGTTAACAGGCCTGAATATGACAATGAGCTTCACATAAACAGCCTGCCTCAAAGGGAAAACACAAGTAAAGAAAAGCAGCTCGTGATACATCAGCTCAGACAATGATGTGAGTATACTTGACAGAGCACAAGCTGCTGCCAAGCTGGTTTACAGAAAGGAAGAAAGTATTAAGAAGGCAAGTATCAAAAGTATTGCCTTCTGCCAGGGCATCCCTTCCCTCGTGATCGCTTAGCTTTATTTGACCTTTGTGTTCACAGAGTGTTGGGACACAATGTGTTTCATCACTTTGCTTTTTCTAAAGCCTGTGATGTTCTTGGAGGAAAGCATATCCCAGCACCCTGCTAGCACTGCTACTGCAAACGCAAACAGTCTGTCCAGAGAGAGGCTTTATCCCAATGTCTCTGAACTCAGTGACAACCACTGACTCACAAAATCCCCAAATCCTGGGCAATGCTGGTAGCAGTCACTTTGATGTGGCACGTAGTTGCTGCCTGAACCAGCCAGCAGCTCTACTCTTGGTGCACATAGCTAAGCACAGCCGTAAGAGTGGCCACTGGGGATTTTGCACAAACTACATCTTGGAAACCCTGCCAGATAATACAGTAGGTCATGATTTCCGCCATGGTCTGAACCATGCTATGGTGGAGGCTCTGCCCATACCTGTCCTAGAGGTGACAGAGAGAGAGCAACATCCAAGTGAGAGACCAAGGACATGGCCAAGACACCAGACGTCCGATATTTGTTTACTCAGTTACAAACTCCAATATGAATAGGTAAGTTTTTGCAGAATTAAAATGAAACCAGTTATGAGTATGGACTCAGGCATTTCCTAGGTATGCCTGAGGGTACAGGAGGTGGGTGCCACAGACAGCTCATAGCACCAAACCCATATTTCTCTGCTGAGGTCTATCTGACTCATGGCCACAGCTCAACCTCTGCACTATTGCTTTGCAATTGAGAAGGAAAACATGTAGCTAGCTTTAGTACAAATACCAATGAAAATAATTTAGCCTTCTACTATTGTCAAGGCTGAACAACCTTCAAGGAACCAAACTTTGATAGAACTTTTCTGTCTCAAAGACCTCTACAAACCTCACAGTAACAGCCAGGTTTTTTTTTTTCCAAGTTACCAGCAGCTGCATGCCTCACCTGCTTGAGGCTTACCCTGAGATAACAGAAGGCGGCCTTATTTTGTGGAAAAGAGTTCATCCTTTGACAAATAAGGCCATTTTAGGTATTGGTAAAAGGCACATAAAAATTGATACCCACAAAATCCCTATTTAGAAAATGCAGTTAACAATTTTTATTTTTTAATCTCACTATCATTCTCCAGATTTAGCATCTATCCCAGTTTTCAGTTCCCCATAGTAGCTTTCATTGGGTTTACCATAATCTTCACATTATTAACCTACACTCACTCTTCATCAGCCCATCTACTTGGAGGCAGCTAAGAAATTAGAGGTAAGTTAGTCCATTGTTGAATCACTTGATATAATAGATTCAGTGTGTTAATCCTGATCTATATGGTGTGGGGAGGGGGTAGAGAGGGCTGTTTTGTTGGTTTTGGTAGTTTTTCTCTTCTGTGCCTAGCACATGTGGTAAGGCAACAGCAATAAATCAGAACAAAGGAAATAAAACATTAAGCCTTTAGGGAACATGTGCTTTAGAAGGAAAACTTGGCTCGCCACTAAAAGCAGTGTTGCCTTATAACGGATGTTTAAAGTTCAGATGTGGAGAGACAAAATTATACAAATACAAGTGACTTACAGGTCTGTGCAGCTTTCAAACAGTACTGCAAACCAGTCCATCTTCCCAGATCTTCCTGGACCTGACGAGACAGACCCCATGCTCCAAACCAGCAAGAGTAAAGCAGCAGCAGCGGTACATCTCATCTGTAAGCAATGCTGCAACACATTAGGTTGCAGACAAATGATTAACGAATTAAAACCAACCCAGGCAACTGACATATTGTTTTCCAGGATCAGGGCTCTCCAGCTGCCATTGACAGCCCTATTGCAAATCAATGTCAGCTAGAAACATGCTGCTGGAGGAGTAATTTGTCTTCCCTGGGATCTTTACATCCCTCACACTGCAGTGGTATGGCAGCAGTTTCACACAGCAAGAAGGGACCCTGCTGAGACTCCATTCCCAGCCTTGAGCAGGCAGAAACTGCTCAACAGAAGTAGCAACTACTCTGAAGCAGATTTTCCAATATATTTAGGAGCCTAGACATGAAGAGAGGTGCCTCACGAGGTTTTCCAAGGCCTCGAGGTGGGTCAGGCTCTTCAGACTATGTCCCCAAGATGGGAATTTTCTTCCTCTCTCCCTCCAGTCTCCTGAGGAACATTTGAAAGGTCACCAAGTTCCTCTCTGCACCTTTGGGCACCTAAATACCTATGCAGAGACTTCTAGATTTCATGTTGTTTCCCCTCCTCTTGTGGGCTGCCCATGGGGCTCCCAGCCAGGCTGGTGACCAAGGGTCAGCACTGGACTGACCAGTGTGAAGGGCAGTAAAGCAATCTCGGCTGCTGGCAGGACACAAGAAATCCCAAGAGGATGAAAGGGCTCCTGTTTGTCTGTTCTGTGCCTTTTAACTTTTTAGGGTAAATGGTCTCTATTTCATTTAATGCAACAGCTTTTCTGCCACTCTTCTGCCCACACACTTCAGGCCAAATAGTCTAACATTAAATGTACCCTACATATACTTTGTGATGTTGGTCTGCCTTTCTGAATTTTCCCCTTTTCTCATGCTTTATCAGTTCCACGCTTAAATAAAAACGAAGCCCAGATCCCAGGAACTGAGTAGTGACCAAGGTGGGGGCTGTGAAAAGGAACAGAGAGGGAAGACACTATAAATGGAATCAGGGAAGTGTAGCTTAGGGGTGATTAATGAGCTTACCTCTGTGATGAGTCCTTGCTATAAACAGCAGGTAGAGAAGAAGAGCCAGCAGCAGAAAGTGCTCAGGAGCAAAGAAGGTGTAGCTGTGCTTCCCCGCATCAGCGGCAGCCTGGCTGGCTGATGGATTCCGGTGGGAACAAGAGATCCAGGGTTAGCACTGTTCCTCCTAAGTGGGGCTTTGATTGGGGTGCACAACAGGATGAATGAAATGGGTGGGCAACAGCACACATCCTTGCAGAAATCTGGGAGAAGAGAGGGAGAAAAAATACAATTCTCTTTACTAGTAGCAAAACAGCAACATCCTGGCAAAAGGGTCTTAAGGTGCAGCAAGAAAGCACTTGTGCTTTTATCCTCCTTCCCTAGGATTTTTCTCTATCAGCAGAGACACTTGGTGCCCATACTGTGGTTTGCAGCTACCTGGTGTGCAGGGTAGCCCCAGTGGAAGAGGTGTCCTGGCACATGCAGGCAGGTCACGGGCTCAGCCTGTGGCAAGAGGGTGCTACTCAGGTCAGGCTGCCCCTCTCTGCAGGATGACAATGGAGGAAAGACTTTTCAGTCACAGCACTTCTCCCCATCTGTCACCTTGGAAAGCCTACCAGGAAATGCTGGGAGCATGCAGGGCTGGCTGCTCAAAGCCAAGGAGTGCCAGCACTGCCAGGTCGTAAAGTTAAAACAGGACACGTACCAAAAAGGGAGCCAGCAGACACCAGCACTCTGAAATCATACAAGCCTCCCATGGCCGCAGCTGCCTCCAGGCATGGGGTCAGGCAGCCTCCTTTGGCCCTGTGGATCTCCAGTGCCAAAGGAGAGCCTGAGGCTCGCTCCCTTTGAGCAAGTCAGGTGGGCAGTCAGGCAGCAGCACCAAGCATGAACTGCCGGGAAGTCCTGCCAGCAGGGCAGGGAGGTTCACCACTGCCAGCAGTCTTCAAACCAGGCTGGTGTTTTACCAAACATGGCCATTTATCACCCAGTCTTGGAAGGGTGCATCAAGGAAATCTATTCATACCCTGCAGCAATCCGCTCTGGGAGCGGATAGGATGGACACCTATCTCGTGGGAAATGCCTGTGCAAGGCACAGTCACTCAGCACCCATCCTGCAAGCTGCAGGCTCCACTGGGTCACACAAGCACAAGTAACACAAGCAAACTCAGAGGGAGCTTTCCCACACAGATGAGATCTCCAGGCTTCAGTAAATGAAATCTAAGAGAAATTGGATGGGGGCAGAAAAAGAACAACTTTGGGCATGTTGAGGGACTAATGACCAGGGCAAACACACAGCAATTTGGAGCAGCTGTCCTGCAGTATTCAGCAGGATCCCAGCATTGCCCATTGCTAAGGATAAATGTGCAAATGAGGCCTCTGAAATCCTGTTGCTAGTTTAAAAACAGAAAAACTCAAGCAAACAAGAAATCTCAATGAATTTAGGGTTCTTTATTAATTGTTTTCCAGTTCCTGAGCCTGTGGAGTATATTCAGCTCTCATTTTCTCAGAATCACAGAATGGTAGGGTTTGGAAGGGACCTTTGTGGGTCATCTAGTCCAACCCCCCTGCCCAAGCAGGGTCTCCTACAGTAGGTTGTAGAGGACTTTGTCCAGGCGGGTCTTGAATATCTCCAGAGAAGGAGACTCCACAACCTCCCTGGGCAGCCTGTTCCAGGGCTCCGTCACCCTCAGAGGGAAG
>Ga0065711_1005547_pt1 | contig 19882 bp, 22 predicted proteins | sample Hoacrofraction12_FD_59098 | JGI IMG/M metagenome (GOLD analysis project Ga0065711, IMG submission 59098) | Hoatzin crop microbial communities from Cojedes, Venezuela - Epithelial fraction 12 v2 (version 2) | ecosystem: Host-associated > Birds > Digestive system > Esophagus > Crop | place... | reverse complement strand
CACCCCAAAATCCTTTTCCACCGGGCAGCTTTCCAGCCACTCCTCCCCAAGCCTGTAGCGTTGCATGGGGTTGTTGTGACCCAGGGGCAGGACCCGGCATTTGGCCTTGTTGAACCTCATACAGCTGGCCTTGGCCCATCAATCCAGTCTGTCCAGATCCCTCTGCAGAGCCTTCCTAGCCTCAAGCAGATCAACACTCCCACCCAACTTGGTGTCATCTGCAAACTTCCTGAGGGAGCACTCAGTCCCCTCATCCAGATCATTGATGAAGATGTTAAACAAGACCAGACCCAAAACTGAGCCCTGGGGGACACCACTCGTGACTGGCCGCCAGCAGAGCAGCTCTGTCCTTGTGGTTGAAACCAGGACATTAACAGGTTGAGGACTCTCATGTCTAGCTGTTAAAAAAAATTTTGATTTATTTCTTTTTATTTAGCTTGACATTAATTGATACTTTGTTGATGCTTAAGGGATATAAAATGAAGGATTTTAATGTTCTGTAATGTTTATTTTTCAAGTGAGACTAAAAGTAGACTACAACTTTTGACAGAAGATGTATTTTTTCTAATCTGTGCCAAGGAGAACTGTTGTTTCATTTCTCCTTCCGTACTCCTAAGCACAGGGCTCTCAGAATTAAAAAACCTGGACATCCATACAGCGTCTCTGAAGCAGTGAGGGGCAAGGACATTGCTCTTGCTAACTAGGTCTTCACATATGGCTTAAACCCACTCTTGGACAGCAAGAAGTACTTTGACAACTTGTTCTCATGCACAGAAGTCTCTGGTTTATTTAAAACTTGAAGCCAGGGCTTGATCTGTTTTCCACTAGAAATATCTGGGCCATCACTCAAGGTGAGCGTCCATGTGCTTGGTGGTCCATGTTATAGCATGATGCTATAGGGATGTGGAAAGTTAATTCTGAGAATAGCATCTCCTGACAGTGCTCTGTTGGTGTGAAGACCAGGCAGACAGATAGCTGCTGCCATTTCAGCTCTCCCAGGCAAATCCATGCAAACAGCAGTTCCACACAAAAATGAATCCATATTTTGCAAACATTTTTCAGACTTTTCATTATTTAAAAAAAAAAAAGTTGTACATAGGTGATTTCTTTGTTTCTTTAAAGGCCGTCAGGAACACCTGTCCGTGGCTTATTTTAAATATAAGAGAGAGCGTAACAACTATACTTGCAATATTTAGATATCGCCTGCCTTCTGCAAAGGCTTCATTCACGGTGACATGTGAGTCTGGACATGAATTTGTGTTGCTTGAGCTCACTCAACCCACACACAGTAGTTTAAAGGTGAGGTTCGGTAGCAGGAGTTGTCAGGGATTCTATACAATCTGGATTGAAATTTTATGTCTAAATGGGAAGAATATAACATTAGATCCTTATTAGAGGCTCTTCTGCTAGGATCGTGGCTCTACCTGCATATGCGGAGATCGCGGGGCAGAAAATACTCTTGTGTGTGGAAAATCCAGTTACCGTCCTATCTGTGGCTCCACATCTTGCCTAGCGTTTGCCCAGAGGTGAAATGGGGAGATGCTGTCAGCGATTGTTTCCTGCAGCAGCCGACCAAGGTGCGCCACAAAATTAAAATACAACCCTTGACTTGGCATTAAGGAAGGTGCCAGCTCTGGCTGAGTATTTTGCTGTTTGAAGTGCTGCTCCTACCAGCGACTACAAGGTATTTTAGATTTGGTGTCCCTACAGAGATACAAAGGCCAAACATCCACCACGACTGTACTCAGCTTCTATAAGATTATGTCTGTATGAGGAAGATAGATAAAAGGATGTTAAAAAGGGCTTTTAAGAGAATTGAACAATGATAGGAGGAATGGAGATGCTGAACACTATCACACCACAGTCACTGGTATGTCTTACCTTTCAATAAGGGCTGAGAAAATGGTGAAAGGGAGCAGGTGTGGCTAAACAGCAAAGTAAATCAGGTTATGAAGAGATGGGAAGGCAGTCTTTGGAAAGCTGGAAGTGTATCCAAAGGATGAAAACGGAAAGAATCCTAATTTCTGGTAGATGAGAGATAAAAATATAAAGCAAAAAGAAGGAAAACTAGCTGTAGGACTTATAACTAGTACTGAATTCTTCAAACATATCGAGAGCAAAAAGCAAACCAGAGACTCTGTAGGGTCAGTTGGTCATCACAGTAGAAAAAGAAGCATCTGGAGATGATGGACACCCCATTGCAGAGAAGTCAAATTAATTATTTGCATTGGTATTCACTGTGGAAGAAACAGGTGAGTGCCATAGAAGATTTTGGAGGAAACACAGTAGAGAAAATGTCCACTATTGAGGCTACTGTGGAAGAAGTTATGATACAGTAGACACTGTGAAGCTGATGGTGTTCACCAAAGAGCTGTGAGGGAACTCAAAAATTAAATAGCTGGTTTGCTTACAGTAAAATGTGTTGTCACTTAAAGATTTCGCAGTATCTGAAGACTTGTGAGGTGGACACCCACCTGAAAAGCATTCTAAGGGAATGTGGAGAGCGACAGGCCTGCAACATCAGCAGATTAGCAGAGACTCTAACAGAGGATAGAATGAGATGTTTGGACAAATGAGATCTGCTGAGGCAGAATCCATGTTGCTTCTCTAAAGGCTTCTCTAAACCTCCTGGTTTGTAAATCTCTGAAGGGATCAACAAGTATGATGTAACGTGGTTTGGCTGATGTTGTCTGTAAGGATTTTGATAAGTTTTTGATGCAGCCCTTGCCAAAGTCTTTTTAGGAGACAAAGCGACTGTGACAGAGGAGGGAAGGCCCCGGTTATATCAGTAATTAAAAGATAAGAATCAAAGGCTTGGGATGAATGGAGGGAAGTTACCAGGAAAGTCCTGGAGGGATCTGTGCGGATGTCTGGGCTCAGCTTGTTCGTAAGTGCCCTGCACGAAGGGATGCCCTGTCAAAGGTCCAGAGAAGGGCAGCAAGGATGGTTAAAGGTGTAGAATGGCTTCCGTATAAAGAACAGTTGACCAGATTGAGATTATTTGGTTTCCAAAATTGTGAGTGGCATGGAAAGGATGGGCAAAGATGACGTTCATTTTCCCAGCATGTATGGAATGTAGAATACCGTTTTCATTAAATATCTCTTGGAAGAATATCCCCAGGGAAAAAAGGGAGATGAAAATGTCACAAAGTGCCTCTGAATTTCTTAGTACTTTCCAAAATTTTTCAAACCCTAAATTGAGATGCGAGTTTAGTTTGATTGGTTTTGGTCTTTCTGCTTTCATTTTGTTTTTGAAGTACTAGCTGTCTCCAGAGCTTGATGAAGTGGTGTCTTTTCCTGGTATCTAAAAGTGAGGCACAAAGTGCTTCAACAGAAGGACTCAATATCAGTGACAATTTTCAAATTCTTCTGAGTATTGCTCAGGTTTTTTTGGTAAGATTCATGTTGTATCTAAGCAAATGGGTCTAGAGAGACTGGAGTTCACTTGCTTGTGCTAGAAAACTGGCCAGAAATAACGTAGCTCCAGGAGCCTGCGGCCACATTAGTCGCTGATGGAGTGGCCCACTGCTTTGTTTCCAGAGTGGAGCAGCTTTGGGTTCGTTTAGGTTGGAATGTGAGAACAGTAGATTTGTGCTCTTCCGTGTACAGTACAGCGTCCAGATCGTTCGTTCGTAGTCTGCTGAAGGATGCTATAGACCTGCCAGGGTAGAAGGGAGCTGAGGAAAGGCATTTTCAAGTTGATCTGTACTGGGGGGGGAGGGAATATTATTTAAAGCAATTTGTTTACTAGATCAGCCAAAAGTATCTCAGTGCACACTCTTTCGAGTTTGTTTTGTACCCCTCCTGCACTGTCCATACTTGTTTTTCATGAATACATATGAGAGTTAGATCAGCCAGGCCAAGCTTGGATCTGATAGACACGAAATTGTTATTGCCTGTGGTCCTCAGTCCTTATTTTCACTTAGCCTGATCTTGCCCCGCTGTTATGTTGTTAACATCAGTGGAGTTGCTCCAGGTATTGCTGATAAGTGATATCAAAATCAGAGTTTGTTAATGAGAACTAGGCTCGCTATTTCAAGGGAAAATGGTTCCCTGAACTGTTGCCAGAAGGAGAGCAGTGCTCATTTCCAAACCAGCCCAACTGTTGCTGACATATATTTGCTCTGAGAGTTGTTGCAGAAGTATGGGGGTTTATGCTGATCAATAAAGGGACTCCCCTAAGCCGTATGGACCAAAGTATTACAGCTGTTAACTTTTTCTCTGTGGATCGCTTAAAAGACTTACTTCATTGAAGGGGAGTGGACATTAAATCACTGCCAAGAGCATAAAATCCTGTTGTGTTCACGTGCAATACAACTGAAGGTTCCAGGCATTCCAGTAAGGATCAGCCCACCCTGATCCGAGTCACTGAACATGAAATGCTGCTAGGCAAGATCCTGGGCTTAACTAATTAATGTATGTATTAAAGTGTTGAGCTAGGCAATGCAAGAATTACAAATGCTTGCGTTTGAAGACCATGAAAATTGCTAAAAGATGAAATTTTGCAGTCATCAGAATGTGAATGTTGGTCACATTTGGCAAAGAAATGTTTGTCTTGTCCCAGGGCAATGCGTTTGTAATGAAGATGCAAGTAAAGACTCTTGAGTAGACTCAGGTCTCTGAAGCACATCTCAACTTGTAGACTCAATAATGCACTACCTCTGTTGCATGTGCAGTCACAGAAATGGGTATTTTTGAAAGACACCCAGCAATTAATTTCAAAATGAGCCCACAGTCCGGAATGCCCAAACCATCTTTTTTAAACTGTGTCCTTCGAATGACTTATTTCTTCCCAGGACATTAAGTTTAACCATATTAATTTCTGAATGATGGAATGAGACAGTGTTTTCAGGGTCAGCAGCTGATTTCACACTCGTGCTCTTTGCCTTCGGGCAATGGTTTCTCACCCACTAAAGAGACCTAAAGACGTTTGTCTGTTGTCCCACTGGTCCCTGAATCAGCTGCTTTCAGGAGGGCGTAAAGCATATCCAACCTCAGAGAACTACTTAGCTTATAGCTGGGGGAGTTTCTTACTTCACTCTGACAAATTGCAGCTCCCAAAGGTTCCCTGCAACTGTCAGATCACTGGGAAATTGCTTTATTACCAGACAAAATTTAAAGGTAAGAATTGGGTTTGGCCAGTACCTTCATAGANTAAAGATAATCGTAAGTGGTGATTGTACTACTTTGAACATTTACAAAAGAAAATCATAAGAAAATGTTTTTCTAGAGATCGTTAGGCAAACACCCCTCTGTTTCAGCGGCGGTGTCTTGGCTCACTGCAGCTGCCGCCTCTTCAGCCGCCCGAGCCTGGTTTGCCAAAGAGCTGACACTCTGCTTTGTGGTGCCCTTTNTGGTAGGAATACTGCTGTAGGGCTTGGCTTAAATGTGTGCTGAAAATGCCGATCTTTGCCTCCCTTTGCATTTGGGCTCTGGGAGGACACTGATCCTCCACGCTGCTTCGAGACGGGACCTTGCGTAGCTTACACTACCCTGTGCTCCTCAGTCACCATACCTTTTCTGGCTTCAAGCTGATGCTTCCCATTTACAGCCTGCAGAAAACCCAGGATGGTGAAGTGCACACCTACCTCATTGGATTTGCCATGCAGGGCTTGCTGCAAGCATTTCGTACTTCACACACAGTACAGCCATGAATATGCCAGAACTGGCACTGAGTCCCACCCTAAGTTACTCCCCCCCTAGCTGCCCACCCTCCCTTCGTGGTAGTTTGGGGATTTTGTTGTTGCAGCATCCATGGATTCCTCTGTCGCATCTGAGTGTGCTGGTCTTAAGGCACAAGAAGATTGTGTTCTGCCAGTTCCACAGTTTGTTTCCTTTTGAAGATGAAAATACAGATGCCCAACAGGCACTGTGAATGTTACATTTATATTAGTGTAGCATTCAGAATCTCCAGAAAAGCAGTGCCTGCAGGGACCTTAAAATCTAGAAGATTCACAGTGTCACTCTACCGCCTGTACTGTATCATCTCGCCTGTGATTTGTTCTCACTTTACTTTTCATCCAGTCTAGCCATGTACATTTGATATGAAAACACAGGGGGTTTCTAATGTACAGGACACAAAAATTTTAACAACAGAAGATCTAAAGGTGGTGCATCTCAAAATTCTTCCAATTCTGGTTTTCATTTAAAGCCTAGGTACGTATCTTGCTAAAATGTCTGCTGCCATTGAGAGAAAAATGACCGTTGGCCAACCAGTGTTTGTAACAGTTAATGCGTTTCCTACCTGCATCCACCTCAGCGGCTGTGCGTGTGCCTGTGTACAGTTATGGAAGTAAAACTACTTGCACTAGTTAGAACCAGAGCGAGATGTAAACTGTGGCCTCCTGTTAGGATGGTTCCAGTTCTACTGAAGTTAATGGGAAGTTGGCGCAGGCTTCCACACCAGTGTTTCCTGACTTTGGGGCCACCCTACGGATAAATACCGATTGCATCTTCTGTGATCCTGATACAGCCAGGGAAGCTGAACACGGGGCTGTGGAAGAAGGAATAGGAAGAGAGCAAAAAAGGAATTGCTGCAGTGTGTCAGAAACAAGGGCAGCACAGCCTGGAGATTTAAAACAGGTGTTTGTTGTCTCCTTTCATCAACTTTGCTCTAAGACTGTTTACTTAAGAGCTCTTCAGCTATTGCCAGGAATGCAGTTATCCTATTTTAGGCTGTATGTACTCAATAAAGCTCTAAATCATTCCCACAGTGGGTGAGAGAGGCTTTGAGCTGGTGCTGTGATGCTGCGGTCCACCAAACTCTGCAGGTATTTCAGAGAAACCTCTTTGCTGGAAGGTGCTCACCTTCTCTGAAGTAGTGAGTGAACATTTAAATGTAGCTTTGTTGTTTCGTCATTTTTCTCTCACGTGTGTAAACTGAACCTCCTAAAAGCACAAAAGCCTCCAGATAATCTGCCAAATCAGATGCGGAGCGAGAGGAGAGGATTTGAAGCAGAGGGAGGAGGCGATACACATAGGAGGCCGTGGGGAAGATGGAGGGAAGGAACTGATGGAGACTTAGCCTCATTTTATGTGTGTTGCATGTCACCAGAATCATAGAATCATAGGTTGGAAAAGACTTCTAAGATCATCAAGTCCAACCATCCACCCAACACCACCATGCCTACTAAACCATGTCCCAAAGTGCCACATCTACACATTTTTTGAACACCTCCAGGGATGGGGACTCCACCACCTCCCTGGGCAGCCTGTTCCAATGCCTGACCACTCTTTCAGTTAAGAAATGTTTCCTAATATCCAATCTAAACCTCCCCTGATGCACCTGGAGGCCATTGCCTCTCATCCTATCACTAGTTACCTGGGAGAAGAGACCAACACCCACCTCACTACAACCTCCTTTCAGGTAGTTGTAGAGAGCAATAAGGTCCCCCCTCAGCCTCCTCTTCTCCAGACTGAACAGCCCCAGCTCCCTCAGTCGCTCCTCATAAGACTTCTTCTCCAGACCCCTCACCAGCCTCGTTGCCCTTCTCTGGACACGCTCCAGCACCTCAATGTCCTTCTTGTAGTGAGGGGCCCAAAACAGAACACAGCACTCCAGGTGCTAGTACACTCCAGGTACACTAGAATGCTGACACTCACCAGTGCCGAGTACAGGGGCACGATCAGCTTCTGCTGAATCACTGGATCTTGTGTTTTTAAGAAATTATGCACTGGCTATGTGTGAAAATGTAGCAGATGCAGGGAAAATACAGGAAAGAAGGATTTTATATTTCTGTAACCCGCTGCAAGAGAAGTGCTTGTTTATTCAACCTGGTAAGCTACGGGGATCGTAATGCCTTCTCTGCTGTGTCTGTGAATGCTTTCTGTATACTGCGTGGCCTCTTCTCTGAATCTAAACAAACCAACTAAAACTTAAACAGCCCTGTGAGTGAACTCCATGCTACCTCCCTGCCAGAAAGGGAGGCCTCTCTCGTTCGCAGTTTCAGATGGAGCAACGTCCATCTGTCCGCCCTATGTTCTTTGTGCCGGGTCTTGATTTTTTTATGAATAGACTAAAAGGTGGAAAAATAGTAGCAGTTTGGGGGCATGGAGGGGAAGAACCGAAACAACCGTTTTTGAACTGCTTGGATCAGATTCAGACCAGCAGCCAAAGTCCAGCCCCAGGCAGGGCTGGATTTGGCATCGTTGGACCCTGCTCCACTGCTGATGGGGTGGATTTGTCCCGCCTGGAATTTGAGGAACAGGCTGTTTCTTGTGCTTTCCTCACTCTGCTGCTTATTAAGAATTTGACCTTTTGAGAGGGCAGTGTCTTGGTGCACCCGAGAGTCTTGTAGGTGAGCGGGTATTAGAGCTAAATCTTCAAATACACGTCAGTCCCGGAGCTGTCTGAGGGAGCAACATCTTCGCTTCTGCTTATGGCTGACTTGCTGCCGCTCCTCCGTGGCTTGCTGTGTTGTGCCGTCGCTCGTTTCTGTCGAGGCTTTTTGTTGAGATCCAAAGCTCGTATCCGATTTCAGCTCTCAGTTCTGTGTTCAGCTGATGTTGAAATCCTCGTGCGACTTCGCCTCACTTCATTCAAGTGTTTGTCTAACAGTTTGTTAATTTTTCCCGGTGCTCTACTAGGTGAAACCAGGTCATCTCCTTACAGCTACGAGCTCCTCTATTAAGGCAGTAGTTTAAAACAAACAGATTTTTTTCTTAGACATCAGCACACGACCTGATGTCAGCGTGAAGGATTGAAGCAAGCCCGCTTGGCTGGTGTAGCAGGCTGTTGGTCTGTGCACATGCCTAAACCCATCTCCTGCTGGGGGTCGGGAAGGGAATTCCTCCATCAGGAGCAGCACACAAAGAGCCAGGAGCATTTCTGAAGAAGGGAAAATCTCACATTCCTCCGGGGCATCAGCTACCTGCGGCTCCGAGGGGGACGGGCAGCAGTGGGCTCAGGGGACCAGCCTGGGTCAGGCATGTGGGTCCCCATCTCTCTGACTCTCTGTTACGCATCCTCCGGGGTGTAACCCTGACATCCAGATCCTACCTGCTGTGTTAAAGCCCCTCAATTTTATTTCTCCCCGGGAGAGCGGAGGGCACTGTGGTCTGTAGCTCCCCACCGTGGGAGATCTCTGGAAATGCTTTAGGCTTGAGGGAGGTTGCAGGGATGGGGGGCGTGGCTGGGTTTGGGTTTTTGAACTATCTCTGCACTTGGCCTGTTTCACCCTTTGCAGGAGGTGAAATATGTCCCAAGTAATGAGATTTTTTTTTTGTGCCAGTTTGTCTGCAAGGTTCAAAGGAGCAGAAATGCTTGGTAGCTTTTGTCTCCACTTTGGGAAAGAAAAATGCAGCCCTCAAATTCCTGCTGCGCTGCTGGTGAGTGAAATCTGTCCCGAACTGCAGCTGTACATCGCGAAGGGCAGGCAGGGGAGCAGCTCTCATCTAGATGGAACGCGAGCACGCAGGCATCTGCAGGCCAGATAAAATCCTTCATCGTAAACGAGGAGGGGAAGGATTTAAAAACAGATTCCGGTTTTGTTTGGGCCAGTACCTTTGGATAAGGTCTGACTCAAATGAGGTGGTTAACATTTCTCCCACGTTTCGGTCTGCTTCTCTGAAGAGCAGTGTGTGCTCTTGAGGTGAGGGTGCCTGGGGAGACGCCCCAGCTCTGCTAGTCCCTCCTAGGAAGACGCTAGGCCAGTCTGCCTGGGATTTCCCTTGTCGTATCTCGCTGGCTCCTCAAATGGGCGTAGGATTTGTTGATAACCACAAGAGAATAAGGGGGAAAAAAGATGGGAAGGAGAGTCGTGCCTTCATCAGTTCCCACCTCCAGCTGCTGGAGGTGGGTGTTGTATTGAGAGAGGTCTTGAGTGTGCTTAGTGAGGAGGGAACATCGTAGAATCATAGGTTGGAAAAGACCTCTAAGATCATCAAGTCCAACCGTTACTCCAGCACCACTATTCCTGCTAAACTGTGTCTCCAAGTGCCGCATCTAGAGGTTTTTTGAACACCTCCAGGGGTGGTGACTCCACCACTTCCCTGGGCAGCCTGTTCCAATGTCTGACCATGCTCCTGGAAAAGCCTTTAGCTGCAGCAAACCTTGTCTAGGACAAGTTGTCCTCTGAGATTAACACTCAGAAAGGTCCCTGTGGCTGGTTCCACAATGTACCAGTCGTGAGAAGGACACTGGTGAGTAATGGACCGTGGATGGACTCCTTGGAGTGTCCCGTGGATCTGAGGAGGAATGAGCCACCCACCACTATTGACCAAGTGCATTGAACTGGACATTCAGTTATTTCAATAAGCAACCACTGAAGTCTAGCATTTTCCAGGCTGAAGCAACACAAAATAAGACTCCATGGTCCGTGCGCTGGCCATCTTACAAGTGGCTGTTACCCAGAACAGGACAGTCCCACGTCCATGCCCCAGTCTTGCGTTTGTTCTTGAGGCTGAGATAGTCACAAAGAACAGAAGAGGAGGTTTCCTCTGATCTTCACCCCGTCATATTACTGTGATTTGTTTATTTCTGTGGATAATGCTCTAAAATGGGTTTGAACGTTTCTTCAGAAGTATGATTTACATCCTACATTTGGTGTTAATGAGCTTCGTTTGCATGTGTGTGTGTGTTTGCTGCCACTTGCTATAGTTGCATTTCACTCAGCTGAAATAACCAGCATCTTCATGAGTCAATCTTCTGTTCATGATCTGTTTTGATTCCAGTTCAATTGCTTGCGTGCCCCGGCACTGGGACTCCAGTCCCCCATCCCTTCCTGCACCATGCGAACCAAAGAGGTGTCTTCTAGCCAGGAGAAGTCTCCCTGAAGGAAAGGAGATCTCTGCATGGAAAACTGGAGAGCCAGCGCACTAGTTTAGCACTGCAACATATGAACTGCACAGGCCGTAGGAAAATAGGAGTAGTCTGAAAACACTCAGACTTCTGGGACCATTCCTGTTGGGTTATTTTTTCAGGTCCGTTGCAAAGATAGACAGATATTGTGTACCTCCAGTCAGTATTTAATTTTCTTTTCCCTTGTACCCATATATGTACTTTATATATTGTGTTTGTGGTCGGGGAAGGAGGGCAGACGTTCATATGGATGCTGGGAGTAACCCCCTAGTATCTTCCCTTCAGGTCAGCCCTGGCCTGAAGTAGCCTAAACTGTTTCTTGAATATATTTTGTAGTGTTTCATTCAGCTGTGATTTCTGCCACATATTTTTTTCCACAAAAGCCATAAATTGAAGGAAATATAAGCACAACACATCCCTGTTTTTTAGTACATAAAATTTATTAAACCCAGCTATGAAAATTGCTGGTTTATCTTATCTGATAACTTTTGAAAAGCAGATATTGAAGAGCTTTAGAAAGGTCTTTGAACAATTTATTTATGGGAATGGTATCCAACTTGTTTCGCTATAATCGTATTCGAGTAGCATTGACAGGAGTAGCTGAAGAGCTTCAACTGGGTCTGTGCTTCACACACTTGAGGTTTTCTACCTCCAGTATTATACTGAGTGATTTCAAGAAGCAATATTTATAACCATAAAAAAGCCTGTAAAGTTTTATTTTTAAAATCCACTATCACTGCATTTGTGCATTTTGGCGGCATCCCTGTGCACTGCAGCTGGGAACTGGCCCCCAGGCGCTGAAAAGCCGATCGTTTCCAGGCAGGTTGTGACACAGACCTATGTCACTGCCCTCATTCTTGCCACAGTTTTCCAAAGGTGTAAAAGGCAAAAGCCAGTGCACTGGAAATTACCCTTTGCTACGGATGCAGGTTAGTAAGGGCTTTTCCAGGGGAGAGGGTTCGCGCCGCGCTGACTCGCCAACCGTTCCTGTCTCATGAGCTCCGTGCTGTAGTGGAGGGCTGCAATAACATCTTTGCTGCAAGCAGATTTACACAGATACACCCAGAACAAACATTTCCTGTCATTTTTTATCGTCTCCTTTGTTAGATACAAACACAAATGTCTCCAAGGACAATCAAATGGGAACACTTTGAAATGAACCCAAGCAGTGAGCAAGTGCATTAACATGCAGGGTCCCATTTTGCTTTTCTAATTAAACTCAATTGTGTTCTCTGACCTGCATTTTAAAGACTGAATATTTAGCGAGATTCATGCTTTTTTCCCCCCTTGCCTGGCTCTTTTCAGGCTTTATTCAGCATGTGAATAGCTCCGTTAGGGAAATGTGACAGCACTGGACTATGCATTGAGTTGCTGTTTTGACATTCCAGAGGGAGATGCTACTAAGCTGTAAATTACAGAATTGGACATCGTTGGTTTGAATTCAGATCAGTTTGGCCTGAAAAGCTGGGTTTAGCTGTTTGACCTGCCCTGACCCGTTGCAAGTGCTTTGTTCAGTAAGGTACGGGGATTGTTTGCAAATTTCTCCCAACTCTGCTCTGTACAGAAATCTGAAGTATTCAAATGCTTTAGACCAGATCTCTTGCATTGATAAAATAAAAATAATTTTGTGCTTCGTCATAATATGGGATTTGTGAACATTTTTGTTGCTGCCCTTTCTTTTCCAGCATGCCACAGTTTCAGTAGTGTAGCTACAAAAAAAAAAAATATTTGCTTACAAACCCCGTGAAACTCTGGGCATCATTGAAGCTAACATTCAATACAATGGTTAAAGCCAGTATTTACAGTTACCCGAGATGAGATTGAAAAGGTGCTGGGTTGCAAACCTTGACTCCAGGAAGAAGTACAATACTCTCTGCTGGAGTCATAGCCTGGCATGGAGCTTTGCCAGCACGTTGGAGGGACGGAGCTGGGGCAGCAAGGCCAGCGCTGACGGGTCTGTGCTGTGCTTGAAATGGATGCCGAAGAGGCAGCAGAGAGAGAGTGAGAGGTGGAAAGAAGCGACGAAGTCAGGAACATCACCTGTTTTCTCAAGTGAGATTCGGTTACAGAAAGGTTGGGAATTAAGAGACCCAGGGTAGTTCGCTGGATTTTGCTGTTATTTACTTGAACTTGAAGGTTTGGAGTGTTGTTGAATCACAATAAAAATACAGGACCTTATTTTCTACTTACAAAGGTCTTAAGCCGAGTGCATGACCACCTCAGCTGGTACAGATGTAGGTGCAGATAGACTGTTCAGGCATAAACCCCACACCTCCAGAAGGAAACCCTCTGGGTGCAAACTGAATGCCCATTTGCCATCCTTGCGAATCGTTTCCGAGGGCGGTGGTCGTGCCCCTGTACTCAGCACTGGTGAGGCCGCGCCTCGAGTACTGTGTTCAGTTTTGGGCCCCTCACTACAAGAAGGACATTGAGGGGCTGGAGTGTGTCCAGAGAAGGGCAACGAGGCTGGTGAAGGGTCTGGAGAACAAGTCTTATGAGGAGCGACTGAGGGAGCTGGGGCTGTTCAGTCTGGAGAAGAGGAGGCTGAGGGGAGTCCTTATTGCTCTCTACAGCTACCTGAAAGGAGGCTGTAGTGAGGCAGGTGTTGGTCTCTTCTCCCAGGTGACTAGCGATAGGATGAGAGGCAATGGCCTCCAGGTGCATCAGGGGAGATTTACACTGGATATTAGCAAAACTGTCTTTACTGAAAGAGTGGTCAGGCATTGGAACAGGCTGCCCAGGGAGGTGGTGGAGTCCACATCCCTGGAGGTGTTCAGAAAACGTGTAAATGTGGCACTTCGGGATATGGTTTAGCAGTCATGGTGGTGTTTGGGTGGACGGTTGGACTTTATGATCTTAGAGGTCTTTTGCAACCTTAATGATTCTATGATTCCATGATCTTTTCACACAGCTAGTGCTGGCCGTTGTCTGAGCCGGGAGAGCAGGTTGTCTGGCTCATCGCTCTGACTCCATTGCTGTTCCGGCTGTGCCACTGCACCTGCCGGCTGCTCTGCGCCCTGCCTGCACCTCTTGCCTTCTCCAGCTCTAGTGGGAGACATCCCATCCATGCCCACACTGCGATTCCCAGCTCTCCAGAAGCATGGATGACCGGCTTGGCTACCTTTGAAGGTGCTGGGACACGGTGGCAAGCTCGCCGACATCCAACCTCCACAGCTTGCTGACTGAAGCTTTTAACAAGTACTCTGTGGCATGGACAGGTGTAATGCAGCAGGGTCACTCCTCCAAATTGTCTTCTTCTTGTTCACTTTTAAATTTGGCCTTTGGAGAGGCTAGAAGAAATGGAGAAACACAGCTTAACATTGTTCCTTATTCAGGTTGCATAGGGAGGCAGGAGGCACCTTCTTGGTTATTGCTATTTTTCGTTGTCTCCCACTAGGTTATTGTCCAAGTCTGGAAGAGGAGACCTTCTGAAGCATGATTTATGGTGTTCATCCTCCCTGGCTGTAGGTTAGGGAGTGAGGAAATTTTTGTTTTCGCTCCCCCAGCGCAAGTCATGAATGCAGCGATACTGTGCTCAACATTGGGTTTGTAGGTTGGCTGACACAGGGTCGTAAAAGGCCTGTGAACCGGCAGGTAAAGCTGATACAGAAGGATTTTCTCCATGGCAAGAGGAGCTGGTACCCAAGCCCTGTGCATCTCTTTCCCTTTCCGTTTCGGCGCAGGGGGTTTTGCAGGGGAACTGTAAAAGTCGTGAACTAGGGGTGGCCTTGCTGGGACTCTGCAGTGAGAAACAAGTCTGGTAGCTGGCCGCAGCAGCCGTCAGCTGGCTCCAGACGTGAGCTCGCAGCCGCGTCTGCCTGCGGCCCGGGGCTGTCCTGGCCGCTCGTGGCCATGGCCGAGAGGTGTGTCGAGAGGCGCAGGCTAAGGCCTCACAGCCGCGAACTGCCTGGACGCTGCACACAAGGCTGTGATGTAGACCGTGGTAGCGTGAAGAAATAATACTTCAAGAGTGTTCATTACTACAGTGTAGTAACAGCTATACATAGGCTTAAAAGAATGGGAAGGAGAGAAGAGGGGTCAACAAGGCAGAGAAGATGTGCAAGACAGAAGAAGATGTACATAGGCTGCATTTCCTTAACTCATTTTAGCTTAGTTGATGCTTTCAGAGACATTTTTCCACCTTATTTATACACTTTTATAACAACCGTGGGCCACAAATTAAATAAATCGCTCGTTCCGTTTTGCCCTTTCCAGTCCTGCATTATTCCCCAGCGCAGCGCAGTGCAGAGCTGCTCTGGCAATAGCCGGGGAGTAACTCATTCTGACGGGAACCTGCTGCTCCTTGAAGCACCCAGTCTAGGATGTTTTCTCCTGAAATGAGAGATGTAGCCAGCATTTCTGGTAGTGGCAACTGCAGTACGTACTTCTTGTTCACCTGAACAGCTAGTGCTCTGCGTGTGTCAGATGCATTATGTAGAAATGACACCCTAAAATTACTCCCTGTTCACTCTACTGGCCTCTCTCTCTAGTCCTTGTGGGCTGGGGGGGTTTAAGCAATCTGCATTTATTAGATGCTGATGGTTGCTTGAGGTCATCTGGATGTTGTTGGCACTGAGAACGAGGGTTCCCCCCTTCCTGAGTTTGCTGAAACCAGAAGAACTTCCCACGCGCTTTGCCATGGCAGAAGACAGGAACTGAGAAATCACCCCTCTAAGCTGGCTGTTAGGAATTCAAATGCCAGCAGTGCTAGAAATGAGGTTGCTTTTTTCTGTGCTTTTTACTGCTTTCTGAATATTGTAGGCTCTGAATTAGCAGTGATTTTGAAGGACGTTTAAGCAATGCAATGCAATTATTGTATTTGCTCATTACATTTGCTGATGACAACGAGCTATGGAGGGCCTGTGAGTACCCCCGAAGGCAGAACTAGAATTCAAAATGATTTGCATGAACTGCAGAAATGATGTGAAAAAGCATATATGTGAGGCTGATTTCCAGTAATCAACAGGGCAAACACAAGATGAGGGGAGAAACCCAGCCAGAGAGCAGTTCGGCAGGAAAGGATCTGGTGGGGTTGTGATGGATCTCAGACCAAACACAAAACAACAAAGTCATACTGCTGTGGAAAAAGCAGTCTTCATACTGGAATGTATAGACTGGAGTGTCCTTTGCAAGACACTTTTAGTAAACCTTCTCTCTTTGGCTTGTGTAGATGAGCTGGGATTCGTGATGAGAAGTCCAAAAAGATGTGGCCTACTTGGCCAGAAGGTGACCATTCAGTAGAGTGGGGGTGGCATGGCAGTGGTCTTCAAATATATAAAGCAGAGCAGTAACACTGAGGGATAAACTGTCTTTTGTAGCTGTGGGAGATGTGATGGGAAGTAGTGAGCTTCACTGCAGTGGGGGCTGGGCAAGAAGAATGTCTTTCTGGAGTGAACTGAGTGGGTAATGTGGAACTTGTGATGTGGGAGATTGCTAGGACTGAAGTAAAGATCTGTCCAGAGAGACGTAGGTGTAGCTCATCTTGCCTTATGGTGGAAGAATGAGCTAGATGACCCTGTCATGCCACTTCCAACCCCCTTTTTGCTCTGATTCTGGGACCGAAGGGTAGTGACTTTGCAGCTGAGTGGACCTTAGACCCAAAGGGTCTGTTGGCTGTGGGATATTTCCATGGAGGCTTGGCTGAGTGGGAAGGAAATGAATCCTCTCCCAAGGCCGCTTGATGGGGAATGTAATCTCTTCAGGTAGATCAATAATGATGTGTTTCCCTCTCCCCACCCCAGGAGGACTAACAGGGACAAGCAGCATTTGTCAAAAAAAATTGGTTCACGGCTGCAAAATTATTCATAGCTCTCCCTGCAGATGTATTTCATAGCCTATGCCAACGTGCCCTGACATTATGTGGGCTGTACTAGCAGGGCACTGGCGAGGAGACGGGAGCAGGGTCATCCCCTTGGAGCACTCGGCTGGAGTGACCGTGTGTGGAGGGAATTCGCTTTCATCAGCGTGGCAGGTTCAGTTGGAAGCAGGAGATTTGCAGAGGGTGCTGCTGTCTGTGGATTGATGGTGGCACTGCGAGCATGGTCGGAGAGCAGAGGGATGGAAACGCAGCACCCGGAGCACCAAATTCCCGCTCGTTGATTTTCATAACCCATCTTGTGAAGTCTGTACCGCGTGAGCAGCTCTGAGCAGTCGCTTCCTCCCTCCTTCCAACAACCAGCCACCTTTTTAACCAAGGAGAAAACTGGAATCGGGTCAGAGTTTACTTGAGCAAACAAAATTACTGTTTATGCAGAATGGGAAGCAATTTGGGCTTTGAGCAGTAGGAAAGAAGATGGTAATTACAGTTTGTCATTTTCCCCTCGCTCATTTCCAAAAAAATAAACGACCGAGATGATTTGGGATTTATTTGGCAGATTTGACACCTGCGCTGACTTCCTGGGAGTGAAAGGGAGAGAGCAAATTGGAGAGTTCAGTGTCAGACAGAGAAGAAATGTCTAGGAAAAAAACATCCGCGATGCTAATAATTCCGATGTGATGCCAGTATGGTGTGCGTAGGCTTAAGCACAGTCCAAGGAGCTTTAAACTCCTGAATACTAATTCAAACAAGTTTGTATAAAGTGGATAGAGTGCTCGAACCATAAATAAAAGGGATGAGGGAAGAGTCCTGGGGGCAGTTTTGGGCCAAACTTGCTTTTAGTGAAGCCCCTCCAAGTTTTGCCACGGGCTTTGGTAAGGTCAGATTTCCCCCTTTGGAGACCATCCTCCCTGGACCTAGAAATGGGCTGAGCTTTTACAGAGGTGGATGGGGTTTGTCTCCAGTTGCCATGAATTTTCCTGGTTAGCTTTGGGAGTTATGTAAATAAATTAAAAGAAATGGGGAAAAGCGTACATGTGTGCCTGCAAGTGGCTTTAGAAAAGCATGTTGAACGTATTAACACCGAGTGAGAGCAGAGGGAATTCATAAAACGTTTCACGTTCTACTAATTCCTGAGCTACGCAACAGATGGAAGAGTAAACCAAGTGGCACTGGTAGAAAAAGCTTTTTGCAGAGTTTGGTGGACATCTGGCTACAGTTAAGGGATGCTTTTTTAATACAGGATGAATACCCTGTTAAAATATGCAGCCCTGTAGGTTCTGAATTGGGAAGGGCCTGTGTTAGCCGAGGGGGCTATAAACAAAGATGTGTGCTGTTGGGGGAAGCGTTCAGTAACTTGCACGTTGTGAGCGTGCAGATTGGTTTGGCCCTGGCTCCAAGAACCGCAGTGACGAGCTGTTCAGGGTTCGGAAGGAATCAAGAGAGAAGAAAAGAGAGAGGGACCCTGAACCGCGGGGAATCTCCTCCCTTGATGGCTGCCTTCTGTCGTGACCTTGGCTGCGGGAGGCTGTGGCTCAGCTCAAGGCCTTGCTCCAGATCCTGCTGGGGTGGCCCAGTCCCGCTGCTGGCAGTGGTGGTGCCTCGTTTGCAGGCTCCGTGGAGAGGTTGATGCAGAGACCTGGAGCGTCTGGGCAGGGCAGATTCCTCAGCAGGGTTTCTGAAGGCTAGGAATTTATGTTTAAGGAGCGCAAGACTTCATACCTTATGGCTGGTTTAAGGCTGCTACAGGCTTTTCACATCAAAATGTTCAACCTATTCCTACAGGACAGGAGTTGTGCACTCCCAGATTATTGTCATTCCACTGGCTCTACTTCACCCTTTCTGAGGTTTTGCCGTGGTTTTCATCCACATTTCTCCCTTTCTCCTATTTGCAGCTGAGCTGTGCCTTCAGGAAGTCATAAAGACTTTGCATCACAATTTTTTTTGCAGAGGGAATAGCTGTGACACCAGGAATTGGAAATTACTGGACCAGATCCTGGTGATGTGGGAGTTTCTCCTGCTTTAATAGAAGTTCAAATGCAGCATTTCTCTGTTCTCTAAATGACTGTGTGATACACGCTGCATACTTCTGCTGGGAGCAGCATTTCTAGTGACCTCGTCTTAAGAAAAGCTCAAAGTCAGGATTTTGTACCTTTCCTTCTATCCCACTGTCATCCACCTTCGCTGAAGTCCGTGACATCTACCTGCTTGAAGTCCTGATATCCTTTGCTGTCTGTGGCTGTTTGCCTCTACTCAGACTTCTCTCACCACGTTTTTCTTTTCTTTTCAGTGGTGGACTTCTCAGTGGAGTATCTTCTATCATTTGTCCCCTTCTCCTTCCTTTTTCTTGATCTTTATGTCATCATAACCATAACTACAAATGCAACTACTGTCGCTGTGTGTATATCTTAGGGTTATATTTCTCCACATGCAAATCTCTTCCCAAACTTCAAGCCTTTCTCTCTGAGCCATAATTTCAGCCTAATTTGGATATCGTCCCATCTGGCCTTTCCTAAGGGGAAATCTAGCTATTAGCTCGCCTTGGTGTACCTAGGATGGAGACCTTGGTATTTCGTCCCCATCCTGCTTTCTGGATCAGTGTCAGCAGCAGCAACCTCCTTCCCCATGCTTAGCTGGTACCCTGGGTCTCTCTAAAGGGTCTCTCTCAGTATGTCTGCGTGTTATCAGCTGCTTTTTGTGTAACAGCTCTAATATGTGGTCCTTTTCATGCTAAAATTTCACACAGCTATAATTTCATCCAGGCTTTTATCGTTCTGCGTCTGAATTAACTTCGGCTTTGTTCCCGGCCTTGCTGTGTGCTGCTGTTCTCTCTCCACTTTTCTGCAGTGAATCAAACCAGGCTCTGCAGTGAGAGCAGTTCACGGCTGATTCTGGTTGCATGGCTCCTTTTATTTGCGGTCAAGATGTTGACTCCCAGTTCAAAGCAGCCTGCAACATGAGCCTCCATCATTCCCTTGTTGTCTTTTCTGCGTTCTCTCCTTTCCCCACACATTAGAAAAAACTTTTTTGAGTACCCCTAAAGCTGCTACACTATCACCTTTCCAAAAAACAGCTACCTTACCAAGTTAGGCTGCTGATAGATCAAAATCATTGCTTGTCTTGCAGATATATCTTTGTGCCCTGCCGCGTGCCTGTACCAGCTGGACCTTCCTATGCTTTGTAATCTGTTTGGGGCAGGGTTTTGCTCTGTTAGTGCCACCTCCAGGACAACCACCCTGGGTCTCACGAGCTGAATCCCCCCCCCCCCC
>Ga0065711_1037394_pt1 | contig 19883 bp, 6 predicted proteins | sample Hoacrofraction12_FD_59098 | JGI IMG/M metagenome (GOLD analysis project Ga0065711, IMG submission 59098) | Hoatzin crop microbial communities from Cojedes, Venezuela - Epithelial fraction 12 v2 (version 2) | ecosystem: Host-associated > Birds > Digestive system > Esophagus > Crop | place... | reverse complement strand
CCCACCAAGTTTCCGTGATGGCAATCAGGTCGTAGCTTTCCAGCAGCACGATTGCTTCCAACTCCTCCTGTTTGTTTCCCATGCTGCGTGCGTTTGTATAGAGGCATTTCATCTGAGCTGTCGGCCTCATTACCTTCATAGCAGAGCACCCCTTTTTTCCCTTGAGGTGTTTCATTGGTATTTTCTTGTTGGCACCTGATACCTCAGGCGCCTCCAGCTCCCTTCCACAAGACTTCCACATTGCTGCAGTGTCCCTCGCATGCTGGTGGGCAACGGGTTGAGGGCTCCTACTAGCCCCCCATCCCTCTAGCCATTGTGTATCCTCCCCTAGCCTGTCACTGGCAAGCCTGATAGGTTCCCCTTCCCCCTTCATCTGTTTTGTCAGATGAATCTTGTTAGAACATATACCTTGTTCTTGCAGAGGTCAGACTAAGCTTCCATTTCCCTTTTTTTTGTCTACAGAAGAAGAAGAGTTTTCCAGTAAGACTTCTTGGCCCAGGCCAATAGTTCACACACAAGAATTGGCATTTTGCTATAGATCTCTATTGACTTTCTCCTTCTTGGTGTTCAGCTCAGACCACAAGATTTTCCAGTGTCATGTGCAACTTTATCTGTCTTGGGACACAATTGCCTTTGTACTATTTGAAAAAGGAAAATATTTCTGCTATTATTTCTAGTATCTTGGGGGTTTGGAACTTGTTTTGTTTTGTTTTTGGATTTTTTGCTTGTTTGAATGCTGTTGATTTTTTTTGTTTTGTTTTTTACAATTAGAAAATTGGAAATTTTCTTTACCAGACAATAAAATCTTTCCACATTTCTAGAGGTATTTTAATCTTCCCTTTAATGATAGTTCTCATTCAAAATCACCATGTGGTTAATATACACATTATTTTATTTAGCTGGTAGATCAACATTGTTATGTACAAGGGATTGGTCACATCTTCTTATAAGGACAGAAAAATGAGTGCAAAATTTACTTTGTTGGGACACCTCATGAGACAGAGCTACACATACTTTTTTTTTTTTATTTTATTTTAAAAATATTTTAATTGTATTGACTCAACTATCAAAGCAGAATTTAGCTAATTATCCAAGACACTTCAGTTTCTGAGCAGTAATTGGAGGACAAATAGCATGCTAAAAAGCAGTACTTGGGCTTTAATAATTAGCACCATTAAGCAGGAAATTAACAATGAATTCTTCATACACAAAATAACTGCAGTCTGTTGTGTGCCTGTAAAAAAGTATCCTAACAGAAAAGTGTCAAAATTTCAGATGAGGAAATAAAGAAGGGTGCCTCTTGTCCTTGCTTTCAGAATGAACATTTACTTCTGTTTCAGCTTTAAAATAATAACTAATTGAAGAATTGCTTTATGATGATTACTGTTATAGAGGGAGAAAAACGAGGAACAAGCAAAAAGAGAGATGGCATACAGAAGCTGATTCACAGACAGGTCATCGTGTTCAGTGTTTCTTGTTTGCTATAGCTCTCTTGACAGCAGAAATACTTCGTACACCAACTTTTGATTAGCATGAGTAAAAATATAGTATTAATTCCCAGAGGGCTCTTAGACATTCAAGGAAAGTGGGCAAGTGATCATATAAACAGCAGCAGACAATATATTAATAAATCAGCATATCTCCAAGTATTTCCAAGAGTACCAGGTGACTCTTGGCAAGTAACATAGTATCTAACTTTGCAATATACATCTTACTGATGTTTTTGCATTGCCAAAACCAAGCAACAGTTCACTTACTCAACTGTATTTTCTACTTTTGTAGATTCTTACAGTATTTCTACTATAGCCAGCTCAAATCACCATTTATCTTCAATATACCTCAGCTGTCCAAGAAGATTTCCACCCTATCTTGTAAAATTACCTCCAATTTTCATTACAATCTTTTTGATATTGAAGAAGTACCTGCCTACATTAAACAGACAGTGGAGCCCAAAACATCCTTAAATACAGTAGAATGTGGGCAGCAGCCCTCAGATCTCTACAAAACAGACCAGAGAGGAGAGATGAGGAAGGGGAAAAGCCAAACCTTTGCAGCCACAGAACAAGTGCAAGGCCTTCATCGCTGCCATTTTTGCTTATAGCCTGAGTGCTATCTTTGTCACTGCAAGCCTTGAGGCTGCTCTAGTAAAGAGCAGTTTCTGACATGACTAAAGCTCAGCTAACCAATAATGCCTTAATCAATTAAAAAATTGGCCCAACAAAGAAACTGGTACATTCATCTAAAGGCAACCATATGGTTAGCGTGACAACCCCACCAATGAAGTTGTTGATAAGTCATAAAATATTACACAGCATTAAACAAGCTGCTGGAGCTCTGGCAATAAAATCATGTTGGACCAGATCCTTTCTGTATATTTCTGAATTTACTTCCAAACAAGATTGCACAAAATGCATCAAATGTATATACACGAATTAAAAGCTCAGTCTCTCCAGTTTGTCTGCATCTCTTTATGTTGCTCTGGCCACATGGAGACCAGAAATCAACTCAATTTCCCCAGCTGAGAGCTTCCTTATGACTGCAGAACTGCTACAGAGCCCCTCTGGCATATGAAGAGCTGGTGCTTTTACTCCAGTTCCCAACTCCCAGCCCCGGTACAGGAAGTACAAGGGGCACTGCTGGGCTTTCTCCCTTCTCTGTTGGCAGGCAGCTATTTAGAGACCAGTTGGAAGAGTTTAGAATATCTCCAAAACTGCTCTAAACTATAGTAAGTTGGCATAAAACTAGCCTGGGAATAAAATGGGACTTCAAAGCTCAAATGTTCATTATTTTGCTCAGTCTTGCCCCATTAGTTATCATGTATTCTACTTTTTGCTTATTCAATCTCTTTTCCTGCTGGAGTTGCCAAGATTTTCCAAGCCGTTTGTGTTCTGAGAATATGCGAGTTTGATACTGGAATTCATACAGAAGGTGTTCATTACTGTGAATTTTCAAGTTATCTTCATTCAATTATTGATAAGGAAAAGAGATTAAGTGGCCCGTTGAATCACCATGTTTGAGCTTTCAGCTTACTCAAGCCAAGCAAACTTGGAGAATACTTTCTTTAGCTAGGTTTAATAACCTTTACATCTTTTCTCAGTTTTTGACTCTACATGCTGAACTCTTCCCCTTCTTTCTGCTGGAACGCTGCTTGGCTTAGAGACTGGCAGTTCTGTATAATTATGGTCTGTAGTGCATCCTTCAAATAGATGCTTACTTTCTTTTTTAACTCCTTAACAGTTAGATTATTTTCGAACTTGCAATTTTGATGCTACGTGGCTGGCAATGCAATATGATTCTTTTGCACCAAGCTTTTTATTCCTCGATGTCCTCAATTTTCCTAGAAAAATGTTAGTAAAATGCCAGTCTCCATGTTAATTAGAAGAGACTGAAAAATTTCTGTGGGTGGAGGATATGTTAAAATAACATATTCAACCCTAATGGCAATGTGGGAACAACTGTGCTTCGCCATTAGTCATAGCTCGGAATCACACCTATCAGCCAATAAATTATGCGCAAACATTATGCTCTTCAACACCAGAGTACTGCAGAAATATTAACTGGTTAATTCTCATAGTGCCACTCTGAACATGTGATTGGGAATTCATGATATTCCTATTCTACAGAGAAAGAATTGAAGCGACATTTGTAAAGCATGCTACATTAGAAGATGCGAGCTGCCTGTGGCAGCAATGCACTTCATGCAGACTACACTCACTGTGCTGGTAGCTAAGCTAGCCCTAAGAGAATCACCTCACAGATCTCTTGAAGATCTTCACAGTCAGCACAGGCCAAGAGGTAAAAAGACCGATGCTTTCTGAGTCTAAGAACAGCACATGGAAAAACAAATACACCAACAATTATTCCTATGTAGACAGAGCATGCTGGTGCCTCCATTATCTGCAAGGTAATCATGCCATTTAAGCAAATGCTAATTTCAGGAAGACTTATTTAGATATTGATTTAGTTTCTGACTAATTGTTCATAAATGACTTGCCTAAAACTATTACTAATCCACCTTCATAAGCATAGCTTGAATTAAGCTTCTCTGGTTTTGCACTCTTCAGTTGGTACCCACTGGTGTACTACAGAACTACATCGATAAGAACTGAGGCTTTGGTGTATTCCAAGTCTATGTGAAGAATCAGCCCTTTCCTAAACTGGTTCCCTGGGAAACTGATGTTTCGGGTAAAGATCCACTTGTAAATGTGCTCTATTCTGTTGCAGATACACCTCTGCCACATGACAACAACAACAACAAAAAAAAGTGTCTGCCATAGTCCATAGTTCTCTTTAGATAAGAGGCTTATCAAGAACACACACACACAGAAAAAAGCAGGCAGAAGAAATCATCAGGAAATACACTTAGCTTCCGTTCTTTTAAGCCGAAACATACATTCTGCTGTATCCTCTGCAGGTAACAAGTAGCTGTTTCAGGCACTACTTTTCCACCAACAGACTCCCTTATCCTTTGAAGGTGCTTAATGTTCTTCTTTGGTAAGTAGAAGAGAAAGTGAAGGAGTTAAGAAGGAGTATGAGAAAAAGGCTGACAATTAGAGAAGGGAAGAAAAAAGAGTGAAAGGTGTGCACAGAGCATGTGAGGGAGCATCAGAGGGGCAGCTGCTCTGCAAGAGAAGGTGAGCTGGGAACGAGCGCAATAATCAGGCTGGCATGAGCAGCTCCACCAACGAGAGCCAGGATGCAAAGCAGCAAGTCCAGGTCAGGGCCAGAGATGATGGTCAGGATCAGACACAGTGCCCATTCACCTAGAAAGTCTGTAGCGATTAGGCAGGGCTGTTCCTTGCCAGGAAACAAAAACTGGTCTGAATCTGCCCTAGATGATCTAACGGTGGGATTATCTGCTCATGAAACAACAAGAAATGCATTTCCCCTTCTACTGACCAGAAGACAGACTTCTTTACCTTAGAGAAGAAACTGGCCACTCTAACACATGCTGCCATCATGCACAAAGTAGAACACTGCTATCACACTGGGCACAGCACTAACATTGCGGAGAAAATGCAGTTTCTAGAATGGATGAACATCCATGTATTAAGCACAGGAAGATCTGGGCTACCACTGTCATGCGATTCTGGTTTCCTGTCTCTGGAGTCAGCCTCAACATCCTGTCTTTAACAAAAGCCAGGATTTTCAGGGTCTTGTTTCAAAACCTAGGTAGATAGTTATTATCTGGAAAAAATAATGTGGATGGAGAAGCCAAAGTCCAAGATCTCATCCTGGAACCTTTATGACAGGGTTAAATAGGGATAACAAAATCAGGTTATCAGAATTTTTATTTGCTGACATAAAGGACAATTAAGAAAGAATAAAGGATGTAAAAGACACAGTATCCAACACCTATCCAAGCAGCATTCTTACTGTACAGATGTTCCAAAATCAAAGAATAGCAAAAAAAAGAAAAAAAAATACCTTTAAGACATTATTAATGCTACCTAATCACACTGACTCATACTAGACCGACAAATCCATTACAAATACTTAATAAGGACAGATAAAATTAGTTTCTTCTGTACTTAATTCCATACACGCATTTAAGCTGCCCTAAGCCTTTCATGAAACTTGATGGTGTCTTCTAGTCCTTTCCTATTCAATTTATTAAAAATTAGAGAGCTTAAATGCGAAAATCTGTATTAATGACACATTAGGACTGCCGAGTTATATGAAATAAATCAGGAATACTTATTTCTCAAATATACACTCCAATAACCTTGACATGACATTACTTCTTGCTGTGTGATACAACTCTACCTTTACATATATAATAACGTTACTATCCTAAGAATCATACATTTTGAACTTTCTGGTTTCAAAGGCAATCTGAGTTCTTACCACTGCACTAATACAGACTTTAGACTCTTTAATTAGTATCGTCTTGAGACCAGAATGCAGGAGAATATCTTGACCTGCGTTTGAAGAGACAAAATAGCCTGAGAGACTGCTTTTGCTGCAGACTTTTACACGATTTCTGTTTTTAAAGGACAGTAAAAATTCACTCAGGGTGAACTCAGGAGAGTCATTATTATAGAAGCAGAGGCTGTAGAAGAACCACTCAGCTTGAAACCAGCAAAGGTAAAATGCAACTAGAGCTAGACAGGAGGATTTTATGTTGACTATATAGACAGATAGGAACATCTAGAAAGAGAAAAGACTATACAAGAACTAATGATATTGCCAAACATTATTTTTCCTAGGCAATGAGTATCATCAGTAAAAAGTCTGAACTGCAGCAAGAGGAGCAGGAACTGTCTGCAGAAGTCATGACTCCTAGAACACTGACAATAAAATTTTGCTAGAGGCATATCTGTAGTTTAGTGTTTGTTTTGCTCTAGGGGAGGAGTGGAGGGGACAACAACAATGAAGGGATACTTTATCTCTGCACTGAAAATTCATTCATTCATTCTAAATAGGCATACGCTTTAGCCCTACCATTCTTTGCCCTTCACAAGAAAGCTAGCAGGTGAAAGAAATCATAGAATCCCACAGCACTGACAGCTGCCTGCCTCTTAACCTGGAGCTCATTAACGGACTTTCTCTTCTTGGTCCCTATTCTCCATATTTCAACAGGTCCTATTGTTCTTTTCACACACCCCCACCCCCCCCAGCCCCCCCTCTTTTTTCCTCCTTGTTAAACTGTATTTTCTGAAATTACTTATTTTTCTCCAGCTAGTATCATTTTGCCAGACAAGATGGTTTGGCATCGCTTTTTGTATTACAAAGAAATGCTTCCCTTGTTGACACAGACAACCCCCAGAGTTAATGACTGCTTTGGTGAAGTAAGGATGATTAATACCAACCAGAAGATAGAATATTTTCCTCTCACTCCCTTGAAATTGTATCAGGCTCTATGTGGATAAATAAATAATTAATATTTCAATGGAAACAAACCCATAATTTCTAAATCCAGATGGCTTAAGTATTACCTACATGCATATGTGAGGTGAACTTTTTCCTTTTTTTTGAGTTCTTCATAGAGCAAGGACACAATCTAAAAACTTTTCTAAAAGACAAGCTTTTCAATAATGTAATACTGGATACAGTGTAGGGTTCAAGTTTATTATCCACATGAGATCCATAACCTATGAATACAGTACTGTTAAATAATGTCATTCTTCTCATAAAGTATATATTTTCCAGCTGGGTGCAAGTTAAAATAGTTTGATATTTATGTTCTTGTAAGACTGAAGTGCAGATGGACGTAAAATTTGTCATGGAGCCCAGAAAAAAAGAAGTCTCCAGGTGGCTTTTTTTCTACCACAGTAGTCACGTACAATTCAATATGTGCTCCAGATCATTTAGTTCTTCTATAACGAGTGTCAGCAAAATTTCTGGATCTCTTTCATGAATATTTTAAAAATTTCAAACTGGCTGAAACATGAATGTTCTTTAGCAAGAAAGCTGCATCTCACCACTGAAAGATTAGCAAGTAAAGAGAACAACAGCACAGAGCTGTAGATAAACTGATTCTAGCAATAATTTTATTTTATACCTAGCTGGATCAACATTTTACTAATGGGCTTAAATTTCAAGCATTCAAGAAGCCTCAAAGTCCTGGCATTTTGAAACAGAAAACATACATCTTGCTGACATCTCAGGTAATCTGCTGATGGTAGAGCTCAAGGGCGCTGTCAGAAACCTGTACTACAGTATTGTTGCCTGAAGGATCTCTCTCACTTTCAACAACTCTAGGAGCTATTTCTGGAATTCCGGGAGTCTCTGAAAAATGACAGATTTCACAAAAAAGAAAGCACTGTAATTTAGAACTACAATTTTATAAAGTTTTACTTAAAAAGCACCTGTTACACCTCATGTGTTTAACATAAACCTGCTGCTAAGCATGTTGGCAAGTCCAGCACAGTGCACACACAAGCAGTGGGGCTTATGCGCAGCGCATAATGTACGATATGCATAATGCTACCAGACTAGTATAATATTCTATTTCTTATCACTGTATGGCAGTTACTAATGTCAATAATAGCAGCAATATTAAAAAAACATTGCTGTGGCACACAGATTCTTATGATTCTGGGGTTTTTTTAACTGAAAAAAACACTCTTTTCCTCAGTGTCTTTTCCCCTAAGGCATATAAAACTCATGCTGTCCCTCTCTCCCGCTAAATTATCTAAATACAGGAGATCAAACTGAGAATTCTGTTTTTCTTGAAAAGACTCTACACATAACCAGTTGTCATTTTTTTTCTTTTATGTAAGAATTTTCCTAATGTGACAAATATGAAAAAAGTGGACACTACCCATCCGCTGATAAAATGGAAAACAGATATTCAGGCAATTTTTTTCTGTTTGTGCATCTCTCTCATATGAAACTAACCAGAATTTTTTTTAGCAGTCACATGCTAATGGCATGTTTGCATCATGAACAATAAGTTGAATAACAACGCCTGTAGAAACACTGGTCCCCAGACTTCACATTTCATCAGTCTCACTTCATGATTTTTTTTCAAAAAAACAACAGCAAATTCCAGAAACTCCAAAGAATCTTGCAGCCCTTTTGCATCAGGCTCTTCACAAACATTTCAGAAAGACAATCTTCAGGGCAGAGCACTTCTAATCAAACACTCTGCTCCTAGAGTATTTGGGCACACGTACTGCAAGCTGCCCAACTGCTGTCAAGCCTGACAAACAAAGTACTTATTCAGATAGATATAAATGGATTTGATTACAGTTTCACTGAACTAATTTTAAACCACTCAAACTCTCTGCATTTAAACGCAGAGAAGTTCTGGGCTGACAACTACCTCAGCTTCCCAGTGGCTTTGCAGATGTGGGTGTTTCAGGAGTCGCTGGTAACAGAACAGCTTTACCATGAGGCGCTGGGACCAGTACACATGGGAGGAGATGAGGTGCTCCACTCCCAGGGCTTTCATGGCTTACTTCTTACAAGGCAGGATACATAATTTATACCAAAACCTGAGCCAAATGTCGAATCAGTCTCCATCCTACTCTGGCTGGATAACGTACTTTAAAAAACAAACAATCCTTATAGTAAAAGCCTTCTTCACTGCTCAAAGCCATGTGGGTAATGGTGGTCTCAGAAGCGGCGGCCTCCCTGTATGCTGGGACTGGGCCTTCCTCTCCCGACGTGCCACTGCCTGTATGGGCCGGGGCGGCCGCTCTTGCCAGCCAGCCACCAGCAGAGATGTGGGTTATGAAGAAGAACAACATGGTGGTGCCCTGCCATAAAATGGTGGGCCTATGGGTAGATAGCAGCAGGGCCTTCCAGAACTCATATACGCTGGGTAAGCTAGTAGGGGTCTTTTCCATTTAAAAACCTGCACTTCCTTGATTGCCAGTTTGAACTATGCCCCTGATAGCATACATGCTGGTCACACAAGCACAGGACTAGGAGCACATAATACAAATTACCAAATTGACCTGAAAATATTGCCTACCTTAGCTCTCATTCTCTTTTAAAAGCTTTAGTCTTTTACATAAGCCAGACTTTTAAATAAAAGTTCTGAAGAGAAATGCTCTGGTGTGTTGTCCCTGCCACAACCCACATCCCAGGCTGTGAATGACTTAGCTGGGCAACACGATGCCTTGAGTTGAAAGGAGAGACATACTGATAGAATTATTAGTCTTTCATTATTAGTATTTTCCCTATTAATCTCCTTGTTCGAAAAGCATTCTGAACATGAACTTTTTTAAAGAAACCAAGGAAATAATTTGTAAGTATTCTGTAATAAGTTTGTATGAATGACAACAATATTTTGTTTTTCCAATAAATAAAACAGGCACTGTGATAGGAACTGCCTACCACAGCTGACAAGGTCTAGGAGACACATTCAAAGTACAGCTGCCCCACAGCGATACTACTGCTGCTTGTACACAGCTTGGGCAGGCAAAGAAGGGCCAGAAGAGAAGCTCTGAGATAAATTAATCAGATGCACACTAAATTCCTCGAATTTGAAAAGAATTCTGAATTCTGACAGGACCACTGGCTTTACTGTGGTTTTTAACACACTGCAGAAAACTTGCCACTGTCTTGAAAAATATTTTTCCTCCACAAAAGCAAATGCAGAGCAGGACTTGAAAGCAAAAATACCATGGACTCACAGTAAAAACGCCAATAAACAGATTGTGAACCTCTGCACACAAAAATGAGTTCACTTATCCAAGCAATTTTAACCCAAGCCTGTATAGTCAGTGCACTGAGTCATGCATCAGACAATTTTTCTGTTCAGAAGTGGAGACAAAGTATCAAGAGTAATGTAGGCTTTTTCCCCTCCCCCCCCCAAAAAAAAAACCCAAAACAAAACAAACCAAACTCAAATACAAAAGGGACTTGGAAAGGAACTAATTTCTGAGAAAAAATGTAAAATACCTAGGAGCTTGTAGTCTTGCTAGAGGATGAATGAGAAGATATATAACTGATAGTCAACATGTACTGGACAGATTTAAGTAATAATGATAATGTATTTAGAAGCTGTATTACAAGTAAGAAAATACAGGTGAAAAAAATAAGATATAAATTGGGTACGTAAGTGTGAAGTGGGAACTAGCATAAAACCAAAGTGCTGCTGAAAGTATCGGCCCACTATTCCCTCTGCCCCCAGTCCCTAAAGAAATATTCATTCTGCATAAGCAGATCAGAGAGCACTCTTACATCTTCTAATGCAGGCTCTAGACACATGTCATGCCCTAGATCTACCATCTCCTGTTACCACTGTCCTTTTCTTGTAGAGGCTGGGGAGGCTGCTCTGTAAGGGCTCACAGAGCACATGCTCTTTCTCCCTTCCCAGTACCTCATGTATCTTGTGGTTATAAAGAGGGAATATCTCTTTGGTGAGCTAACAAGTCAATTTGCCATCATTTTGACTAGTGATCACAAAAGAATGCGTCTTCTCAAGTCAAGAGGTAAGAAGTCTTGTCCTGCTGTGTTAAAATACAGAACACAAAATTTTTGATTGCCTTTCTTGACAAGTAAGAACACATCAGGCTTAACTGAGAGAGGATTATAAGCATCTACTGAAGTTATAAGTGAAACTTATTCAGAAACAATATCCTACACCATTGCTTATATTGGAAAACAGGCCCTCCGTTAGAGCAATGGCAGCATAACAAATGTACTGTGACTTATGATAAAATTATGCAATGAAGAAGACGGTGAAAGGAGGGAAAAGACCTCATTCAGCCAGGAAAGTGAAACTGCAGTGGAATTTCAATCTTCAAATATCTTCCCACGGCAAGTTTAATGGAAAGACCTAGAAGAGAGTGAACAAGTAATAATCTCCCAACCACCATCTAGAAGATGCATACCACAAACCTTGCGTCTTCCAGTCAGGCAGCCTCAGTAATGAAGCGAATTAAACTACATGCCTTTGTGCCTAAGGAAACATTCCTCTTAAGGGATAGGGTAGTGCGTTGCTCTGGTTCTAGAGAAAAGCCAATTACCATTAAACCTTGTTGGAAGAAGTGCTATGGCATCACATGGATATGGTAAAATTTGTAATTTCATTTGGCATAAAGAGTCAGGGAGAGAGACATAGGGAAGACAAGTTAGTAGCCCACACATTTAGCCACAATAGTGTGGGTAAGTCAGTTCAAGGCTCACAAGCGTACTCTCCAGGCAAAAACAAACAAAAAACCTCAACCATTATACTTCTTTATTATTATACAAAAACCTCAAGCATTATACTTCTATATGAAAGATCATCTTAACAAGCATTCATACTGAATCAACCTGAGATTTTAGATGTACATTCCTTAGTTGCAGTGTGAGCAATGTGACTATCCAATGTCTAAATAAAATGAGGGAACAGTTTGCTTCAGATAGATATAAAAGAAAGGATTTCATTGATTTTACAGTTCTCATGGTCACATTTAACAACCAGAGCAAGCCAATAAAAAGGACAATCTCTTCAACCATTCTGCCCCTATTATAAGTCTAATCCCCCTCTCTGCTGGGACAAGAAATGAAAACGGCGCACTAGAAGGGCTCCACAACCTGTTCAAAGAAAGCTGATAATATTAAATTTCTTCTTTTTACTGTTGAATTTGTAAGCTTATGTTTCTGGGCACAGCATAGATTAAGAAAGAGGTATAAATAAAAATGCAAGTTACGTTTTATTTCCCAGTGCTACTCTCTACCACTTACCTATATCTCATCCACGAAAGTGTAAATTTTATGGGAGGAGAGAGATAAAGCTAAATAAAACCCACCAGCAACAACAACAGAATAAATTAATGATTTGTATGTGTTCTGCTTAGCTTTGCTTGATGCGTGCTTTTCATTGACTAAAAATGTCAGGATTTTAACTCTGTTTCTAGTGGCTTATAACTGTAGGGCTAAGAAGTGCTGCTGAACAAAGATTCTTCAGAGTTGATTTACCTATGGCTTTTCCTGTTTGGTTATGTGATGTCATGTTCGCTCCTCAGTAGAACTCCTCCAGGTTAAAAATTACTTGTATTGTTGTTATCTTCATAGAATCATAGGATGGTTTGGGTTGGAAGGGACCTTATAGATCCTCCAGTTCCAACACCCCTGCCATAGACAGGGACACCTTCCACTAGACCAGGTTGCTCAAAGCCCCATCCAAAGCAGTCTTGAACACTTCTAGAGAGGGGGCATCCACTGCTTCTCTGGGCAACCTGTGCCAGTGCCTCACCACTCTCAGAGTAAAAAACTTGTTCCTTAAGTCTAATCTAAATCTACCTTCTTTTAGTTCATTGATAAGGGTATTCAAAATGTCTTCCTTCCTCCAATTTTTCCTTCTAAAAGACCCATTACATGTGCTTGTTACTCTGACCTGCAGAACTCATAATCACTTCCTGAAAACTTCTTGCCAAATTTCTTTCACAAGATTCAGTAATTTCCTACAATGTACTGACAGTAGGATGCATCTGAATTCAGATGTAACAATCTGAAAAAGAATACTGTGTTTCGCTCTAGCTTAATTTTGACTTCAGGTATTTCATAAAAACCATCTGGACAGATAATGTCTCTTTTTTTTTTTTCCTGCTTACTCAGGAGTGCATCTGAGAAAGTATCAAGAAATGCTTTGTTCTCTCTTCAGAGTTTTAGACAGTCATAGCACTATCACTTCCGAGGAGAAAAACAATTTATTTCTGCTACTATTAGTAATGAAATCTCTTCCATTGTCAGGGTGAGAAGTGTAGACCAAAGACAAGAAGACAATAGAAGCAAGCAGTCAAGCTCAGTTGCTGATGCAAAGAGATTTATTTACATGAGATACTAAATGCTGTTATCTCCTTCTGATAGTGCTCTTGCAAATCCAATGGAGACAAAGGACAGAGAGAAGTTCCTTGCAGAACACCCTGCCTGAAGGTAAAGGCAGCCTGCAGTGCTGTTTCAAGTAGACCATAGAAACTGCATTTGTAAGACTGAAAACATAGTAAAGCGGTAGACCAAAGTTGTTCCAGGCTACTTTAAAATCTAAAAGCAGTCAGCAATCTGGAATACTTATATCTTTTAAATGACAGCTGGTTTTCCAAGTCAGTGTTTGCCAATCCTGAGGCTACAAACCTGTCCCTTGACTGAAGTATCCTAATTCTTGCCTCTAGTCTCTGTGGTAAAGGTTACTTTTGTTAAGCCTATTACTTTGGAAAATGGCTGTAGTTTTCCAACACATCTAGTAGAAGAGCAGATGAGAGTTATCTGAACTTTCTCAGCAGCTTCTCTTTCAGAATGCCCTTTAAAGGGGCATACACTTTAAAGTAAATTTTACTTAGAAAATCCAATGCTAGTACAAAGCAACTGGTCTTGCTCTGCAGTTATATGTTGAAAATAATTATTTCAGAAGTTTAAAAAAAGATAACACATGATTTACTCTACCTGAAAACTTTGTAAGTTGATGTGCATTTGAATGGAGTGAAAAAAGGAAAAGAAAAATATCTGAACAGTTGATATCTCCTCCTCAATTCTCTGCACAACCAAAAGAATCCCTGCACTTAGGAGAATATGTGGATACACGTGGAGCGTTTGGAGTTCAGGATGTTTTAAAGCATGCAACTGTCCCTTCTAACTTCAGACCATGCTTCCATTTGATCTTCTTTCTAAATTTTAAAGGTTTAAAAAATAAAATAAAATATCCAAACCTGATACTTCACAACTCTACAACTGTTCCCAAAGGTCCCACTCCCACAGCTATTTTTCTGCTCTAAAAGAAAGAGAGATATTTTGCTTAGGTTTCTTTGTTTGTGTGGCGGGTGGGTTCAAGGGTTTTTTTGCCTTACTGTTATTCACAGCAGAGAAATTGCATCTTTCTGTAGTCTCAGTTAGAGTTGAGTGTACTAATATCAGACTGTCTTCACATATCAGATACAGAATTTTTATTCATTCTACTTAGTGTAATATCAGTATTTTCAAAACTATAACTACTTCTTTATCATGCTTTCTTATTAGGATGCCGTCTCCCCAATCAATCATCTAGCACCTGTAAATCAGAATTGAACCATTCTGAATTCTGAAGGTGTACTGAATGTGTAAGAATCTTACATGAACCCTCAAAAACAAATATTGAAGATGTCTGGAAAATTTCAGTGCAACCAGGAGAATTCCAGCTTTGACAGAAGTATTTTTCAGTACAAATGTCATCTCAGGTCCATTTTTTTATGGATTCACTGTTTGTTAGATCCTCCAGTATATGAACTGGTGACTCTTTAAGGTACTTAAGCAAGAACGCGTCATTCAGAGAAGAGAATTTCTATCTTTCTTAACTCACTTCCATTTGCCTTTCTCCTTAATCTTTTGCAATCACTTGTAAACAGAGAAGACATTTACAGCAATATCCTATTCTATGAGGTCCCATAGTAAGCACAGGTTCAGGTATATATGTCTCACATTTTATTTACTTCCCTGTTTTAGTGTTTTTTGTAAGGCCTGTTGCTTATGCACTGAAGTAATAACGTCACAGAACCTATTTGTGCCTCTTGAGCACAAGACTTCTTTCAAAATAAGATTTGTCTTACTCCAGTGTTCCTACTGTTTCGTGGAGGAAAAAAGCAAAAGAAAAAATAATATCCCCACCTACCCCAGAAACCCCCACCCTACCTCATCCTTTCTAAAAAAAATAAATAAATTATTTTTCCACATAGTAATCCCAGTGGGAAATTCCGATACTTAGGAGAGAGAAAAAGAAGACCCCATTCACTGCTATGAACACTCTCAAGCCTTCTGATTTTCACCTTAAAACCCTAGTGGAGAGACAAAAAGATTAATTAGGTGTAAAACAGAGGAAAAATTAATAACCTTGTGTATCTTATTTCAGAAGATACCATTCTGAAGTTATCTATGCCAAGATTTTACCTTCTCATCAGAAGTCAGAAGGTATTTCCATATGTTTAACTGTAATGGCAGCAAAAGTGCATCACATTATGTACCTTTTATATCAGTCAACACTAAGATATAGTGAATTTGCAGCCCAGAAGGCCAACTGTATACTGGGCTGCATCAAGAGAAGCATGGCCAGCAGGTCGAGGGAGGTGATTCTGCCCCTCTATTCCGCTCCGGTGAGACCCCACCTGGAATCCTGCATCCAGCTCTGCAGCCCTCAGCACAGAAAAGACATGGACCTGTTGGAGCGGGGCCAGAGGAGGCCACAAAAATGATCGGAGGGATGGAACACCTCTCCTAGGAGGAAAGGTTGAACGAGTTGGGGCTGTTCAGCCTGGAGAAGAGAAGGCTCCGGGGAGACCTTAGAGCAGCCTTCCAGTACTTAAAAGGGGGCTGATAAGAAAGATGGCGACAAACTTTTTATCAGGGCCTGTTGCAATAGGATGAGGGGTAATGGTTTTAAGCTGAAAGAGGGTAGATTCAGGCTAGATACAAGCAAGAAATTTTTTACAGTGAGGTCCCTTCCAGCCCAAACTATTCTATGACTCTATGACAAATATCTCACTCCAAATACAGGCATGGTCAAGAATGGATATGCCTTCTCTGTATCATTAATTTTTTGCTTAACGAAAGTTTTACGTACATTTTGCCATGTGTATTCACTATACTAGTCAGGTTATACACCTTTATTCTGTGCACTGAATATCTCAGTACTGCTTCAGCCTTTCAGCACTTGCCTTCTTCCTTGACTTTGTCTTTAAGGTCTGTCTTGATACTAATACTTCATTCAGTTCCTTCTTCTATTGCTCAGATGTTATCCTATGCACCTTGGACTAGCCTGACTTAGTACTCCGCTTTTGTGAGTTTCTTAGGTCAGCTCAGGGCCTGTCCACGCACTTGGTTTGATCTCTGCTTCCCTCAACAAACTGGGACCTTTCTCACTTCTGCTTCATATATGGTATCAAATTTGAAATCACCCAATCATTTTCAAATTGTTTAATACTGTCAAGACGGACATCCAGGGCTACGTATGCCAACTGTCTTGACTGATTCCAGCATGCAGGACCCTAACACACTGAAACTCCCACATGGTGTTGACCTCTCAAATGCTTTTTCCTGCCTGTATGCACACAGGCCACAAAGCAAGAAAATAATATTTAGAGTAGAACAAGAAAAGAATGACCCTTTGTACCACATCTAAGAAAGAAAGGTAAATATAATATTGACTAGAAAGCAAGTACTGAACTACAGGAGAACAAATGCAAGATGTCTATACTTCCAGGAGACATTCCTATGTTCATAATAATAATAATAATATGATGTAATAATAATACATATTTGTATATTCACAATAATAATAACTGCTCCACTGAAACCTTTGTTTTCCTATATGAAGGCATATGGCAAACACTACCTATTAGAAGAACAGAAATAATTTAAACAATATACTTTAATAATTCTTTCTTTCATGTGGAATGCTTGGCCAGAAGTCCTTCTCGTGATAGTCTCAGAGAGATGGTAGACATAACTGAAATATTCTTGTTTCATGATCCCTCAGTATGAAGCTCCTTGCTGGCTTAGATACAGCAGTATAATGCAAAAATCCATCTTGCTGTAAAGAATGTCATATGGCATTTCACCAGTCATTCTCGAGAGACATAAAGAGCAAGATCAAGGCTTCCTAAATATTTCTCTATAACACAGAGTGACTGATTAAGCACAGTGATCTTTGCACCCTAGAGTTAGAGGGGTGACCATCCACTGTCATCAGCTGTGTTTTTAATGGGTGCCACTGTCCCTTAACAGCACATAAGGGTGAATTAGAATAGTGGAATGATTATTAACATGCTCATAACACATTTTTACCAACAAGCTAGCCAGATGCAATTATTCCTTTTGAGAATAACTGAACAATTAAAGAGTTATCCAATTTGAGAGAATCATGCCACGATCCTGGGAATTTCTCCCAGACATTTAATGTGTGCTATCAAGGCTTGCTTTGTTCGCAAGTTCACAAAATGATACTGCTGTCTGTGCTGGCTCACATAGTCCTGCCAAGATGGAGCCATAATAGTTACATGTGGCTGCAATTCAGAGTTCCCAGAACACTGGCTAAAGTGACAAAGTTATAAAATCCTTACTTTCATTTCACTGGCTCTACCTGTGTAGGAAAAAGTAGAATTCTATTCTGAAACACATCATCTAACTCAGTAATAATTATTTCAGCTCAAGCAATGGGTCTTTGGTTAAAACTCAACATTAAAACCTTTTTTCCTGTGCCCTCCGCCTGCAATGTATTCCCAAGGACATTTATTTACTGTCAGCTGTATACAAATGCAGAACAGATGGTACCTTAATGTAGACAGGTAACTTGCATCTCTGGATCACCTTTTAACATATCCGTGAGCACTAAGTTGCTTTATTAATTCCAGTTACCTCATTATAATGACAAACTTTTGACTACTTTTCCTGATACTCTCTCTATAGGGGTAAAGAGGGCTACGTAGGATTTCTCTCCAAATTTCCCATTTACAAACAATAGGTTAACCTTAAAACGCCACTTCCAGAGGACTGTAGTGTACATCAAATAGCCTCACAATGACTGTGTTTGAAGTAAGAGTTATCAGCAAAGATGATAAGCAGATAGTGATCAAATAAATGAGCATTTTAAAACATAGGTCTAATAAAAAAAAGGTTTAGAAGAGATTAAACAGATTTTCTAAAGCAAAAGCTAAATGCAATAAATTCCTCTATAGTTACAGCGGTTAGACTGTGCAGTTATAAGAGACATTTTACAAGTACATGCAAGTGCTACACTAGTTCACAAGGACAGAACTGGGGGAGTTTGTGAGAATTATGGAGGCGTAGAAATTAGATGGATGATTCTCAGGACAGGGACTTCATACTCAGCAATATTCACAAAGAGCTTTCCAAACCTTCAGTTTAAAACACATCTTGAAACAAAAAGCCTAACTCTCTGTTGCCTTATAGTGATTTAGCCATGATCAAACTTGAAAGGAAAACAACCTGCACGGTGATTTGGCAATCCTGTGTACCAACTACATAGGTATATAAATAACTTTCAAGGGCAGGATGGAGAAGATTGTACACACAGATATAGCCACCTTTCATTGAACACTAGACTGAAGCATGGGTTACGTACACTCAACTTGCAGCATCATAAGTTTTGTTCCACTATACACTTTGTTACTGCTTCAAACGTAGGAGGGAAAAATCAGTATTTTGTAGGTATTTTAAATGACTTATTTTGTACATTTCATGGCCTGCATTTTTTAAAGTAAGTTTTCATGTCATTTTTATGAGTTACAAAACATGTGGCACAAGAGCAGATGCATGAGGGTACCCTTAGTGTACCCTGTACTTAGCTGAAGAGTCCTTTAAACTTTCTGTTGGACAAGGAGATTTAGCCTGAAAGTCAGAAAAGTCTCCGTTACACTACAGAAAGAGAAAAACAAGTGTAAATCAAAGAAGACCAAGCGTGGCATGCCAGAGCCAGTTGAACACTTCTGCCCAGTTGGCTATAAAAGAGAATTTGAAGTTAGCCAGGCAGTTGAGAGTAACAATGAAAAACACATGCTGCCTACGTTTGGGTATTTTTATTATCTACTGAATAGTCCACCCAAAACCATGACCCTAAGGACACCAAGTCATTTGGGGAGAGGTTCCAGAACAGGTTCTGTCCCTGCATGCTCCTGGCTGGTCTCTTTGGAAAGGAGATCTGGGAGGCCAGGTTGGTTGTGCTGACTTGCATATGCCCAACGATGGAGATGGTGACCCATCAACCCCAGAATTCGGCTATCCTTGCCCACGGTGGTGATGGGCAGGTCAGAAGGTAGCACCTCTTGACTACAGTCTTCACCTCATGATGTGCGATGGTGACAGATGTGGACTGAGGGATCTCTCAAAGATAATGAAGAGACATGTAAATTGTGAGCAGGCACAGCTGTGTATGAGGAGAAAAAAAGGAGGCAGGACTGGAGGACCTACAGAGGTCACCGCCAACCAAAATTATTCTACAGCTCTAAAAAGGGTCATAAAATGTTTGTAAACATTCACTCTTGCTGTTCATATATGTACTGTCAGAAGCACTGAGTGGTGCTTACAGGGATTTTGAAGCAACAGTCAGAATTGAATAAAGGGCTAAATATTAGAAGTACATTTTAATCTATTTATGGTTTCTAATACAAATGCTGGTGTGTCCACAACCATCCAATTTTCCTAGCACTTAAGATTAGCTGTAAGAGGACTTTTTATGTGGAAGCTGTATGCCTGTCTGTAGTTGCGTCTGGCTTTCCAAAAACAAGTACCAAGGGATGGAAGTGCCCAGTTTGCATTAGTGGAAAGGGATGCTTCTCAGCATTTGTCATGCAATTATCATTCTGTATTAAAAGGTAAAGAAATGTCAACATTGCCTTTATAAGGTGCCCGGCTCATGCATCAGATACTAAGGTTTGTGGGTTTTTGTTGTTTTGTTTGTTGGGTTTTTTTTGTTGTTTTTTTTTTTTTTTTTTAACTGAGCAGGAGTATCTTCCTCA
>Ga0065711_1037393_pt1 | contig 19883 bp, 16 predicted proteins | sample Hoacrofraction12_FD_59098 | JGI IMG/M metagenome (GOLD analysis project Ga0065711, IMG submission 59098) | Hoatzin crop microbial communities from Cojedes, Venezuela - Epithelial fraction 12 v2 (version 2) | ecosystem: Host-associated > Birds > Digestive system > Esophagus > Crop | place... | reverse complement strand
GGGGGGGGGGGGGGTCAGATTATTGGGGTTGGAACAGGTTAGGAAGTTTTCAATTCCTTCCTCCCACAGGCTGTTATTTCTGAATATAGAATAGAATCATAGCATGCTTTGGGTTGGAAGAGACCTTCAGAGGTCATCTAGCCCAACCCCCCTGCAGTGACCAGGGACATCTTCAGCTACACCAGGTTGCTCAGGGCCCTGTCCAACCTGGACTTCAATGTTTCTAGGGATGGGACGTCCACTACCTCTTTGGGCAACATGTTCCAGTGCTTCACCACCCTCATTGTGAAAAATGTCTTCCTTATATCTAGTCTAAATCCACCCTCTCTTAGTTTAAAGCCATTACCCCTGGTCCTATCACAACAGGCCTTCCTAAAAACATTTTTCCCCGTCTCTCCTATAGGCCCCCTTCAGGTACTGGAAGGCTGCTATAAGGTGTCCCCGCAGCCTTCTCTTCTCCAGGCTGAACAACCCCAACTGTCTCAGCCTTTCCTCATAGCAGAGGTGCTCCAGCCCTCTGACCATCTTTGTGGCCCTCCTCTGGACCCACTCCAACTTGTCCATGTCTTTCCTGTGCTGAGGGCTCCAGAGCTGGACGCAGGACTCCAGGTGAGGTCTCACCAGAGTAGAGCAGAGGGGCAGAATCACCTCCCTTGACCTGCTGGCCACGCTGCTTTTGATGCAGCCCAGGACACGGTTGGCCTTCTGGGCTGCGAGCACACATTGGTGGCTCAAGTCCAGCTTTTCGTCCATCAGTACCCCCAAGTCTTTATCCTCAGGCCTGCTCTCAATCCTTCCATTCCCCCAGCCTGTACTGATAGTGCACCTGACCCAAGTGCAGGACCTTGCATATCTGGTGTTTCATCTTTAACAATTTATCCTATTGCATTATACGTGACAGTAAAAGCAGACTTGAGGAGGGAATAGCAAATATTTTATGTATTTTTGGCTTCCATTCTTGAAAATAAACATTGAAAAAGGCACAGCAAACAACCTTTAACTGGAACTACTGAAAACAAATTGGAGCTAATTTTGCATCTGAAAGATATGGCAGAATCCAGTTATAGCTTGCCATAACCCTGCCCATTCCCATACAACTCAGTACCTCACCTCAGACGAAATTAGCTCTTGGTCGACCTATACCGAAAAGATTGAGCTCAAGACAGAGAGAAGCTAAGGGCATATTATCAGAAGACAAGTCTTGTCACTCGGTCGCTGCAGGAGAGGGACAGCAGGGCACTGCTGAGGACGCAAGCCCTAGTGTGCATGCCTTGTGCAGGAAACATGGTAGGGCTTCACGCTCTCCCTGTGCTGGAGTAGGGCGGGACTCCTCCAGCCCACAGGCTTATCATCAAATATTGGCAAAACAGGACAAACCCAGAATCAGCAAATGAAACTGGGATCAGCCCTGACTCAAAGCTCTCTTCTAATTTTCACGATACTTGACGCCAGATTTTGCTGCCCGAGCTAAAACACAGGTAATTTATGCAGAGGCTTTTATCTAGCAAATCCCTAAGGCTGTAGTGATTGTGGGAGGTTCACAGGAACTCTGTTTTCGTAAAACTTAAACTATACCCAGAAAGATCCCTTAGTACATTAGGTGCATGGATACTTTTCTCCAACACCAGGGGACAAATCTTCCCAGAGCGTGCTTGAACTCCTTTGCTTGATAGCTTCAATAACGTCAGAGCGAGCTTTTGATGCTTTCTCAACCTGACGGTCGGTTATAGCACAGCTGGGAGAGCACAGCTCTTTGACTTCTGTGACAGCAATTCGCACCCTACGGCTGGAGGCCAGGCGTTCAGTCTCCTGCCCTCGGGCTCTGGAGTGGTTTGAACGTGAGTCTGTTTCTGTGCTCCGGCCTCGTACTGTCTCCAGCCTCCTTTGGGGTTTGTCACCCTTCAGGGTTCTTCTTGCAGGAGCGGCTGAGAGGGATTATTTTTGTCCTCCAGGGTGATACTGGGACACAAACAACATTTGCGCTCTCTTCGGTTTTTATTGATGGAACAGCTGCCCTTGAGCTGCGTCATGAAGCAAATGTATTTGCCTTAGCTATAAAGGCGTGAAATGCACCCTGTGTTGGATAAAGAGCATAGCAAAAGGATGGTTTCGCAAAAAGATGTTTTGGGCTTGTCTTGAGGCACTGTGATGGCCAAGTAAAGGAGCGAAGAAGAGGTCGCCCCCCCCAACACCAGCTCTGGTTCTGAAGCTTGCAGCCAGCTTTGGGGTTGTCCCCTCTGCCGCTGCCCCACCAGTCCCTCAGCAGTACCTTGGGAGGCAGCAGCCTCCACAGATCTAATCCTCTTTTCCCCTGGACCTACCTTTTGTGCCAGGGGATGGCCAAGCACGACAACCAGGGGCTGGAGTAGCAGTGCATTATACATCTGACACGGACAGGCAGCGGCAGCATTTTAAGGCACTCTGCAAGAGGCAGCCAGTGAACGACGCTGTGGGAAGTATCCTGCATTCATTCATCAGTGGCTTATGCTCAGGGGACACAAGTGCCTTGGCCAGCCCCACAGGAAGATAAGTTGGGGCTTAAAGAGGATGAGATTTTCTCTTCCAGACCCCAGCAATCAGACTAGCAGCAGGCAACCTTTCAAAGCCCTGCGCCAGGCTGGCTTTTTCAATGTTAGAGATTACATGCACTGGGAATAATTCAGCAGGAACTAGGAGAGTCGTGGCTTTGGCTGAGCCTAGCCTCCTCAACAGGGAGCAAGACCCGAGAGCTTCTTATAAAGTCTTCTCTGAAGATGCCGTAATGCCTCATCCCTGCCTTGCGATAGCTCTGCTCTTTCACCATGAGCACGTGCTGCCGTGGTCCGCCTCGCAAGTTAGTTTTTCCTCTGAAGGGAAAATCCAAAACCCACATTGCTAGTAGGAGAATACCTCTGTACAAAGTTGGATCTCATCCCTCTGACTCCCCAGTTCAGGACTCAGACATCATTTTATATCTCTTCCAGGAAAGCAGGAATTTAATTGTATTTGTTGTAAATGCTCCCCTTTTATACTCATTCTATGTCACCAATTGCAAAAATACCTTCTAAAGTTAAATATAAGACTGTGGTTTGAGACAAGTCATTCATTCCTATCAGTCTTCTTTTTTTTTTGATAAGAAAAACTCAGGTCTGTGCAAGATAACTTACGCAGTTATCTCAGACTGCCCTCTTATGGCAAAATTTTAAACTGTAGGTTTTCTCAGGCTTTTCAAAGGTTTTGCAAGTTCCGTTACTGCAAATTCCAGTCTTCAAAATTACTGAACAGCGAGACAGAAGAAGTCATGGTTGCCTTATTGATGTCTGCCCCATACAGGTCCTGTCACCAATTCATCTTGCCATGTCCAAGCACTGCCAACCCCCTGGTCAGCAGCTTGGTCTCTGCCTGGTACCCTTGTGCTCGCCCACCCTTCGTCCTCCGGCAGAATTGTGCCCAGCTGGGTTGGTGTGTTTGGGAAGTTTTCTAACACGGTCGTGCATGTATGCACACACACACACACTGTTCTTCATATATGTTACAGAAGGCCTGGCTTCATGAAATTGTGTCTTTCATGTAGGATGAAGGCTGTCGATGGTTTCCAAATCCTGGCAAACTGGAGGAGTTTCTCAAACCCAGGGGCCAGCCACCAACAAGGCTTTGCTGAAGCTGCAGGTGAGCTCTCCCCAGCTGAAGAAAGCTCCAGAAAACCAGGGCAGCAAAATTGCTGGCCACCGAAATGGTCCTAGAGGACATCTCGGCTGGTTGTGGACAAGCATGGAGATGTGGGAGGGCTTGGCATGGATCAGCAACCCCAGCAGTGGGTGGAAATGACCAAGCAGGGAGGGTGCCCACAGGCAGCCTCCTCCCCAGCCCTTCAAAGCTGCTCTGACCACTTCGGTCCTGGCTGCTCCTTCTCAGGGGACTCACCTTGCCCCACTCATGGTGGCCAGCATGGGGCTATGAGTGAAGAGGGTCACATGCGAAGGAGTTTCTCACCATTTTAAAGCAGGAATGGGGAGGAATCAATCTAATCTGTGGATTTGTGATGTCCATTCAAAGTGCAAATGCTTTAAAAAAAGAAGTCACTTCAGACATGCAGTCTGCACAAACAGTAGAGAGAGGACTAGAGAGGATGTTTTCCTTGTCACCTAAGCCTTCACGGTCTGCTCTGTGATGGCTGCCTGGACACTTGGAGCCTTGCAGCAGTGACACTGACACCACCTCATGTCCTCCAGCTCCCTGGGCTGTTACTCTTGACATAAAGTGTTCCCACCAGAGACGGGGCCTTGCAGAGTTCCTGAGCTCTCCTGAATCCACCCACTAGAGGACAGCAGGAGGGTGTCACATAGTCAGATGTTTGTCACAGCTACGGGGCCATGGTGAATGCGTTCACCTCTGTATAAACACATCAAAAATAGCAGAAAGGAGCCTGTATGCATGACTGCAAGGAACTGGCAGCTTGACTGACATTTTGGTAGCAAGGTCTGGTTCAGGAAGGAAGCCAAAAAAAGGTCTCTGCCCCAAAGTGGTGTCAGCTCAAGCCACCACTGGTTTATTTTAGCACAGTGCCCTGGGTCTTCTGTAGCTGTGTGACCAGGAAAAAGGCCAAGGACGTTACCTGCAGCAAACAGACCCTTGCAAATTGCTCAAATGCTCAAGCTGAGAAAGTAAACTATAGTGGCAGCATTACTTATACTAACAGTCACCTGGAGAAAAATACTGTCTTTCATTTCTAGCCATGCAGAGCCAGAGATTATCTAAACCATGGGTACATTTACATCCTCCTAGCCAGCACCAGCCTGTCTGAGGTGCAGTCCTCTCCTGACCGCAGCAGCTTACAGGCTGGTGAAGTGACATACATCACCTCTGTGACAGTACAGCCCGCTGGAAGGAGTTATTTCCTCTTCTAGCTGATTTCTAGATAGTGAGGTAGGTCAAGATGGTGAACACGTACTTGACTCATCAACATTTTTTTCAGTCCCATTTGGCTCCTGGCACTTAGCCTGTGTTATCTGACCTGAGTCATGAAGTCTTGGCGTGACCTGTTTTATTCAGATATTCAATCTGGAAAAGCAATACCCTAGGCTTTCGATCTCTAAACCAGTAGCTGCAGCTGGTTTATGCATTACAGTCCTGCAGGGAGTGAGGAGGGAGACCAATTGTATGCCCTGAACAGCAACACTGAAACTTTCTAAGGACTTGGCATAAGAAATGGTTATCTTGCACAAATGTCAGCAGAACACCTTCCTTTGAAATTAGAAGAATATGAACAAGAAAGCACTGAGTTGCCTGAAGACCAAAATTCAAAGCATGAAACCAATGAGGAAGCAAAATAAATAAAGGTCTGGTTCGTCTCTAACGTGCTGCAAAAGACGCTCACCCCCAGGAGACACCCGCTTACCTGCTAACTAACTCCTCAGCTTGGGAAACGGGGCTGCACTCCCTGTGGGGACTCAGACGAAGTCATTCCTCTCCCTCAGCCATCTGCTTTCCTGTGTATAAAGTGGAGATGATCATCACTACTCTTAACACCTTCTTCGTCTTGGATGATGGATTGCATGAGCACAAGGACTTTTAAAGGCTCCCTTCCAATTGTGAGGGGAATAGAACATTGGAGCCTCCACTTTCCAGGCTGGCAGCTTCGGCACGCGAAGGCCAGACTCCAGCCGGCACCACACACTGCCCAAATGAGAGCTGGATTGGACACGAGGCATGAAAGTATGGCCCGGCCTGTGCGGAAGGAGGCTCTGTAGGGTCCCCTGTGGTTCCCCTTCCAGCTGTTTCCTCCGGAGCTGCTGGGAGAGGAGTTTGTTTCCTGGCTCTTCTCCTCAGGCACCCTAACATTCAGCAAACCCTGAGGGTTTGCACACAGGACCCACTGTTTTGCCCCAGTCCCTGACTGAGGCGTCCCTCCTAGGCACGGTCACCCCAGTGAACCTGTAAAAAGTTCCAATACTGCCCTGGGGATCCTGCAGGCAGAGGCATAGGCTCGGTGTTTTGGCTTTTCCCAGCTGTTTTCCTCCACGTGTAGCTGCAGGCAGGCAGCATGATGTCTCTCCTCCCTCCTCCTTGACAGAGTGGGTTGGAGCCTCTGGCAGCCTTCACGGAGGGCAGGCAGCATCCCACGTCTACCCACTTCTCCAGGCAGGGAGGGGAAGCTGTATCCAAGGGGTCCTGGGTAAAGAAAGTTTAAAAAAAGGGCTTTTAAATAATTGAAAATATGAAATATGTGGCATCATTTCTTTGTCTCCATTATTCCGTCATCTCCACTCTCTCCCAGGCATAAAATGGATATGGGGCAAGCAGGAAAACCCCATGCAAAACTCTTACATTCAGGGCAGGCCAGCTCAGCACACTGCAATTGCTGCTTGCAGCGAGGATGAGAAGCTGCCTTCGCGCCAGGTTAGTCTCTCATCTGGACCGGCTAGATCCAAACCTGGCTGTGTCCATCAACAGGCAGGGATGTTCAGCTTTCTCATACATGCTGACATCCCAGACATCTGGGTCGCGAATACTACTCAGGGGTTTTGAGAGTCCCAAATGGAAACAGAACAGAAAGATGGCATCCTTTCCCCGCCAGGTAAGAGTGAGATCTCTGCTGGAGCTGTCCCGGAGGGGGCCTGCAGAGGTCTGGCCCCGGGGCACCTACCAGGGAGCAGCAGCGGTAGCTACAGCTCTGCACCCATAGGGGTCAGTTTATACCAAAAAAAAAAGCGAAGTCAGGCTGTCATAAAGAATGTTGGTCAGTGTTTCAGAAAATTGCATGAAAAAAAACATCACAAGTATTTTTAGTTCTAAAAATAGTTCCGTTAAATGAGGACAATGGCAAAAGATGGCCACTTTCTGCAGCTGCAGTGACTGCTTTGTTTCCCATACAACAAACAGCCTGGATGTCTTCGCAAATGCCCGCAGACTCCCTCTGGTTTCACCTTTCACTTCAAATGATGATTTGAAAGCTCTTCGCTGTGGTTGCCACCCTTCCAACCACGAACTACCTACAGTGGCCACCACTGGAAAGCCCCAGCGTTTACTGCCAGTGACCACACCATTTACAGCCTGTACACTGCCATTCGCTGCACGGCAGCAGTCCGGCAAGTCTGTGCAATGCTCCTCGTGTCATGCCCAAGATACCACAACATCTATAATTAGAGCAGGAAATGCTTGTGGCATTGTGGTGAACACTACCAATAATTTTTCTGCTGCTGCTTGTGAGAGGTTGCTGCTGACATACCCAAGGAATCCGGAGCCTAGCTGAGTTGCAAAAGTAGAGTTATTTTCTCCATCTTTCTTCCTACTTCCCTGCCTATACTGATGGTTTTTTCCTTGCTTTTCATTTTACTTCATCATCTCACTGGACAGACCATCTCTCATCCTACAGTTGCAGCATCCATCACCACAAGGTCCCAGTCCCTGACGGACGCAATAGTAAGTAAGATAACTGTTCTCTGTTAGTGATGTACATCCTGCTGTGAGGTTGAAGAACAAGCACTAACCACCCAACAGAGCACGGCAAATCTGCTCTGCCAGTAACTCAGATTAAAACTGACTTCTGTAGAGGCCTGCAGTGCATGTTGATGGGCCCTGAGTGGCTTGCAGCAGCAGAAAGTAATAGGTTATATAGCAACACAACCTCATAGTGGAAGAGTCATCCCTCCATTTGCTAGTTTAATGTCTAGAAAAAGAGGATTTTTTTTTTAAATATCCCCAAAAATGCCCTTTTCATAAAGATTAAGGCCCTGCAGTATGGGAGCAGCCCTGTCCTTTTCTTTTACCCCTGAATCCCACCATCAAGTTCACAACACTGGGCTACATTAGCCAGATCCCATCTTGCAGAGGTAACTCAGTTGCAGGACCCTTTTTGGGGACAGGGAAGCCACTAGCAAAGGTGGGAGCAGAACCCAAACTCCCTATTCCCAGGGCTCCAGCGGTGAGATGAGGAACAACAGCACAAGCCAGGATCACCATGAATTCCTGCTTAGAAGCAGGCATAAACCACTACCAGATCTACTCTGATAGAGATTCATCTAACTTATTTTTAAAAATTCAATTACAGCAGGTCCATGACTGCCCTGACTGACCAGCCACTGCCTGTACATTTGAATGTTTTTCCCTATATATGACCTGCATCATCTGCATTGAAAATTTTGCACAATTTCTATTTTCTTACTGCCAATGGCCACCAAAGACAAGTAATGACCACTGGCAATATAACCAACCTCTATCCATCAGCAGACTGTTGTTACTATTTCCCCCGACTCCTGCTCTATACTTTCTCCATTGATTTTCAGCTGAAGTAAATCTGGTTCCTTCACCCTTCCCTAACAGATCCGTTTTCATACTTCTTGTTGCTCTCTGCACCTGCTCACCGTGTTTCTTAAACGGCAGTGCCGTTGATGCTGCTTGATGCAGTGGCCAGGCAGGGCCCTTGCTGGCAGCAAGGGGCATGGGACTAGCACCACATTGCACCTCCTCAGCTCCTGTTGGTCAGGCCAGCCTGGAGGGAGGCACAGCTCTCATGTATCCGCCCCATGATGAGAGGCTGAGTGATGGGGGCTGGCTCAGCGTGGAGCTGAGGCAGCTTGGGGGGGACCTAACAGCAGCCCCTAATGAGAGGGTGATGGAGGAGAGGGAGCCAGGCTGCTCGCAATCTGCTGGAAAGACGAGGGGCAACGGGCAGGAGGTGAAACGTGAGTTTCAGATGGAATATAAGGACATATTCTTTCCCCATGAGGACACTGAAACAGTGGGATGGGCTGCCCAGAGAGGCTGTCCAGTCTCCATCCCCAGAGGTTTTCCAGACCCAACAGGATGAAATCCTGAGCAACCTGGTCTGATCTCACAGCTGCTCCTGCTTTGAGCAGGATGTTGGGCTGGAGGCCTCCTCATGTCCCTCACAGCACAGAGTAACCTATGGTTCTGTGATCCTATGATCTTGCAGATGACAAAAGCGGATACATATTCCATAGAAGTCACTCCCCATAGAGACCATACATTTAAACCTAAAGCAAAAAGATGTCTGAAATAGAGCCCATGAGGTGTGTAGGAGAACCTAGTTCAGTGCTGTATTCTCAGGTCAGTGTACGCTTCAAGGAGAGGCCTGCCAAAAGGAGTAATTTTGGTGAAAAGCCCAGGAAGTCAGAAAGATACCATGGCTTTGTAATCTAGTCAATTAAAAAAACCCAAGTGGTTTCAAAGTTCATGCCTGCCAAATGCCCTTTACCATCATCTGTCGTTTCACAATCTTGTCCTCCCATTTTATTGCAGCATTTTCTCACCTTTATTGCATGAAAGACTCATTGGTGTGGTGAAGCACCAAAAAAAACCCTGAAAAGCTAGAGAAAGAGACAAGCAGTGAACCTCCTTAAGCCCAAAATGTTGTTGAGGGTTTGAGTAAACAAACAGGAAAGACGTTTTCTTGAATTGCTTCAAGTTCTAGCACACCAAGGAGGTAGTTTTGACCATATCAGGTGCAATATTTTCAGAACTGCATTTTCAACTAGTGTTTCTTAAAGTGACATCTCGAACCTCTAGCTGCCTACAAAGAACATATCGGTCTGCAACGAGTCCTGGTTCCTCAATCTCTTGGCAGTAGAACCATGAAAATTACACCACCCGCCTCCTCTACGTAAACCAGAGTGTCTCATCTGTTTTGTAATTGCAGCTTTTACGCAACTTAGCTGCAATAGCACTCAGTGACTGCACAGTAAACTGTGCTAAATGTCAGCATTGGATAACTAGAAGTTGCCAAAATCCTAGGTTAGGCTCAAAAGTCGATCCTTGATTTTTACACTTTTCCCTGTGAGCAACAAACAGTGGGGGAAAGAGAAGCCTCCAAATATTTACAAAAAATGAAACATAAATGCGAAATATTTGAGCATCAATATTATCAAAACAGCACCAGGCATAGATTTAAAAAAAGAAAGTTGTGACCGGCAGGAAGGGGTGTGCCTTCACGCAGACCTAAAGCAGTGGGGAGCAGGCACTACACTTCCCTCCCGCAGGGGCTGCTTTTGGGGGCTGAGGAAGCACGCGTGCTCCTGGATCTGGCCATCCTTTCTGCTCGTTCACAGCCAAGGCTCGGGTGAGCAAAGAGGCTGACTCCACAGCTCCTTCCACGGGGGATTCCAGCCTTCTCTGGTTCCCCAGCCCTCCCCGTCATCTGGGGAGGAAACTTCCACCCTCTGGAGAAAACATCATTAGCTTTCCAGCATGTTTCCAGATGTTCATTATTTTTCTTTGTCTTTTTTCTTTGTGTAAGGGTTTTCTGGAAGGCACCTCAAGTTTTTGGAAGCCAGCTGTCATCCAGAAGCACCTACTGGTGCTTAGCCCCATGCAGGGGAAGCAGCCCAAGAAGTATGACAACTACAATAAATTAATACCATATGCTTCCTCCCCTATCTCCTGTGTCTATATAATCAATTCAAAAACGCAGCCTCTTCACTGTAGGAACTTCCTCTTGCTATGCATTTCTACCACGCTCAAAGGAGCACGATGCTGCTGTCAGTCTGCCACCTCTTGCGGGAGATGACCTTCTGTGGTTGCTTCCTCACGCTCTTCTGCTGTGGAGCTGCGCATCGTGCTGCTGCAGGGCTACGCTGCAGCTCCCACCCGCCCCGTGCACCCGCCTGCCAGCCCTGCCGCTCAGGCACAGCGGGGAGATGCCAGCATCTCGGAGCTGGTAAGGGAGATCCGAAAGGAGCGAGGCAGCGGCAAGGGCACCTGAACGTGCGTCACCTCGTGGGCCTTGCGAGTGGCTGGATGAGAGGCACGTGCAGAGGCAGACCCGTAGTTCCACTTTGGGCACCCTCCTTCCAGGATCTGCCAGCTGCTGCCCGCTCCTGGCATAAGGCTCGCACCAAGACTCTGACACCAGGTCACGGCAAAGATCCACGGTCGGTGTCGGAAGCTCTGGTACAAATGGTCTGGTACAAATGAAAAACCATCTTACTTTCATATGTATACATGTACGTGTACGTGGGCGTGCACTGATCTTTCATTCAAACCCGTGAATATTTCCAAATGTCAGGAAAAATAAATATGTGAAACATAAACCATCCTTCAAGACCAGGTCTGTGATTCTTGCAGATCCCCAAGCTCCCACTTGAGTCAAGGGAAATATGGGAAGCACAAAAAGTGCATGTTGTTCAGCAGATATTTGTTTCCTTGCCTTCGTTGCTGCGTGATGGGCTCATGTGAGGAAACTGCTGGCTCTCCATTCCCAACAGAAGGGAAGCAAAACAAAATGTGGCCTAAACCCCTGGAAAAACACTAGTAGATATAAACAGCTGGGATGGAAGAAACCCTTTTTTCCGTGCCCCCACTGAGGTTTTCTGATCTTTGCTTCGCCCACAAAGGGGTTGCTGGGTGAGAGAGATTGCAGCCACTGGGGGATACATTTGAGTTATTTGGAAGTCTTGTGAAGTTTGTATACAATCGCTGCAACTTGGAAAGCTGAAACTTTCCAAGGCTTTGTTGTTGTTGTTGTTGTTCTAATGCACCTTCTTTTTCCTGACTTGAAGCCCTTGTTTAAACATTCACGAGGAGCATTTTCTGCAGAGCCAATTGAGCACACTGCTAATGTAGCACCAGGTTTTTTCCAACAGTTCATTCTGGGGGACAGCATCTACATCAACGGCAGACCTGTCTGTCTCATATGGATGGACTTTCTGTCTGACCCTACCCTGGGAAGGGATCAGGGGAGCCAGAGGTCCCCCATTCACACCCTAATCCACCCCATATGACAAATGCACTGTTGCGTGGCCTCTCCTCGTCTCTACCATCCTCCCTATGTGCCTATGTCACCATCTCCAGACTGGGGGATAACAAACAGCAACCATGTAAACTGCTGTTCTACAATCAGGGAAATTACAGCAAGGTTTCTTTTTACAGGTAGATATAGAAAAGCAACTGCTTTTACAGCAAAACTACTCTTCCTTTATGTGCCACTTTCACATTCTGGTTTTGTTTCCTCTCTCTGTAATTTACTCAGCAGGGGAGAAGCATATAAATTTCCTGTGCATGCTCCTAGCAGTTTTTGCCCTCGGAAGCTCAAATCAGGCTGCAGCGAGCTGGGGTTCCTGGGGATCAACACGGGGGGGACACAAGCAGTGCCGGAATCCGTCGGAAGCAGTGAAATGGCATTGACTGGGCGGGGGGGTAATTTAGGAAATCTCTCGTTGTCACATACCTTGGAAAACAACAACCACAAGACCCGCAAGGAGTAAGCGTGATAGCAGCAGTAGACCGTGGTATCTTTGCAAGGCAAGTTCAAAAAATAAAAAAGCCCCCCAAAATCCAAACCAGCCCCAAAACAGCCTTTCATTGTTTCCCAGGGCTGGTCTCTTGCAACTTGAAATAAAGTACTGGAGAAATATACTGTTCTCTGGGGGTTAATGTTACATTAATCAGAACTGACAAGCATGAAAATCACTCTTTGTTGTCTTTAAATTGCTAATTTAAGATTGAAATCTAAAACGCTTGAGCACTGATTGTTAACACTGACGCTCAAACAAAACCCAAGTACAATCTTCCCTCCTATGGGCCACTACACAATTGTTTTACATTTGGTTAAGAAAACAAATGCAAAGTCTGTAACTAAATCTTAATGTATCGTTTAAGTGTTTCCATTCACAGGCTTTCTTTGGCTAAACTTCAACGAATTGTACTACAGTTTAATTGAAAAGCAGCATTTGCACAGGCATCTACATCTGAAGGCAGAAATACTGGCATTGTATCCTGACGGCAGTAATAATTCCCCAAAATCCAAATCATTTTTTTGCAGGTATTATTTTTCCAGTTCCAGAGGTATTTTGATGAGCTGATTCTCAAGTGAGGGAACCAAGCAAAGCTTGAGGTACTCAGTAACAAAAAGGTTATTTTAAAAGCTTATTAAAGTTTAAAAATACTACTAAAGGGTAAGCTCTGCAACGAAGACGGGCACCAGACAAAATCAAGGGGAATAAAGTGTCATCAAATGTGTGGCTACAAAACCAACAGAAAAGTACATATCAGCAAAACAAATGGCATAAACATGTCCTCCTCCTGCTTCTCTAATGGAATTATAAATCGTGTTAGGGGCCAAATCAAGTCAAGTTTCTTTTGCCAGCTTGACTATTTGCAGGTTCAGATCTACTCACAGACACAGCTCCCACTGAAGTCCGCGCTTAAGCTGAAACAAGGTGACTCTTCAGCTTGGCTGAAGCAAACTGTGACGTGAAACAATTTCTTTAACTCCAAACCCATCCGCGGATTTGGATTGATCTGGTCCCTTATGGTAAGGAAGGAGGAATCAGGGCCTCTGTGATGGAGTCCCGCTCTGTGTGACTCCATGGATGCTCCATCGGAGGCTTGGGAGAGGGGCCGCGGACAAAGCAAGCTGTGCCCTCACTCTTCCCCCTGAGGAGCCAGCGAGCTACAGTAGCTGTGACATCCAGCATCCAGACTGAAGAATGATACATTTATCACATCCCAGCACTTTGCCTTTCTTTGCAACTACAGCATAGCAGGGTTGAGCTATGCAGAAGTACTTACCACATCCATTGACCTCGATGGGAGATCCATAGCAAATCCTCGGGCAGAACTTGCCACACAAAAGATGTGTTAAAGACACAAGCACTGTCATGCAGAACAAGCTCTTAGAGCAGAAGAAAAGGACTCAGCATTTGGCCAAGGAGTGGGGTCATGCACTGAGGATGCTTTGTATTCTGGGGAGGACGTGGGACGATGGCTTTCCAGACTCATGCAGAGCAAAGGCAGAGGAATATAGGGCTTAGAGAAAGAGAAAATGATTGTAGGGTTTAGGGTAAGAGAAAATGCGAGATTCTGAGCAGTCTCCCATCAGACAACCACATCCAGAATATGAGGGTGCACATTGGCAGTGCCTGCAGAGGAGGACTCTTCTCTTTCTGTTTGGCCGATAAAGCAGGAGTGTAAAACTGCCCTTGAAATAAGAGTTAATCAGAGCAACAATCCTTTGTTTGTTAAGCCCAACATCACTAACAAATCAGCCTTCTGGTGTCTAGACTCAAAGTCAGATCTAATGTAAGCGTAACAAAATCAGATGTCCATCACGTTGCACGCTCCTTCACAGCTCCCCTTGTGTACAGCAGCAGAGCGGGTCCCAGTAGTGCAGATGAAGAAAATATTGACAAGCATGTTTTCACCAGGATTCAGAGTCGCAGGAGATGACCCCTGAGTTTGAAAGTGAAAAGCGTACGCTTGTCCTTACAAAGAGCAGTAGGAAGATTTGGTTGATACATTTTTGTTGCATTAAATTCTGTCTCTTGACACGTTCTATGCATGTTTAGTTGGTGCATATGAAAGACTCTCAGGAAGTGGACCTGTCTGAGCATCTTTAGCAACAATATTAAAGCTGGGATTCAGAAGCTCACCAGCAGCACAAGGAGAGCAAGCCACATGCCTAATGATGAAAAGGAACCTTTGAGCCACAGACCTTTCAGTTAAAATCAATAGCACCTGCCGAAACAACCATTTGATAAATTTTCAATTCTATTTCAAGCTATTTAAAAATGAGAAATGATAAGAAAAAAACCCCAAAGTGTCATTAAGCATTTTGGTGTATTTATCATTGTTAATAGGCCTTCAAAGCCCTGGGTCCAAATATTTCCTTGCCCTTGAAACATTTTAGCCATGGGGAAGCATTTGTCTGCATTTGCCTGGAGAAAACAACATGAGGAGGTGAAGTGGAATGGGAGGAAGAGAAGTAGAATAAGCATGGCATGAACCTTGACAATGACAATTTTCCCTCAAAACAGCATTAAAATGGGTATTTTCCCCACTTGCTTTATTCTTATCCAGATAAGTAGGGAAATTCTTGGAAAAATATCCAGTGATTTGTAATGCCATATTTAAAACTTTTGCTTTGGTTTTAAACCTGCAGATCATTAGGAGACTCAGGAATCCTCCTGAACATTCATCCCACTTACCCAAAATAGGTATTTGCAAAATAATCGTCTAAGTTCCAACCCAGTCGAAGTTCAATGAAGCGAGGAGGGGTGGGATCCAATGCGCCAGGGGTGGGATCCAGCACACCAGGCAGACACCCAAACCTAAGTATCCGTACACAGGCTAAGAGCAGGGTTCAATTGCCTAAGGAGGAGGCGTCTGTCACCACTGAGGGACCTGGGCAGGGGAGAGGTGCCCAGCCGCACAGCCAGCTCTGGGAAGATTTGGTTCTTCTGCAGACCCTCCATCATACCAGTCATCCTCTGAGGATGCCTTTGGTGCCCGTGGCCACCTATAGGGCCTACATTTAGGCAACTAAACGTGTCTGCATTCCTGTTATGGAATGGAGATGCAAGGCTTGATGCACTTGCCTACATGCTGGCACCTAAAGTAATGTGAGATACCCTAAGGTATCTGAGATGTCTCCCTGGAGCTGGCAGATACGGCACAGGACATATGGGAACTGATGCCTTTCTAGAAGGGTCTGGGTAGGACATCCCACAGCCTCTCAAGTGACATTAGATGTTCACAGAATTGATTGAGCTCTTTGTCGCTGTATTCAAAGGAGTCCAGAGATTGATTCATTTAACCAGCTGTGAGCTATCTGCTTAGGGTCAGCCTAAGGAGATCTCCAGTGCTCAGTTCATCTGTCTTGGCACTCAATGCCATTTTGGAGGCTATAGGCTACCCCATCTTGTCTCCAGCTGCTGCTACAGAAGGGCACTACAGTCCTGTAGAATGTGTGCCAGGATGGCCTGCGCTGTCTGAATGTCTCACACACCCGAAGTACCTCAGATATAAGCAATGCAAGCCTCCCCCACGACTCTGAGAATTAAAACACCTAGCTCTTATGTCGACACCAACATGCACATGTCTTCATCTTGAACTGAACCAGAGCCCATGAGATTCACAGGTGCTGGAGAAAATCCTGTGTTATTTTTAGGGTCACGCACACAGAGAATTTTGCTTTGAGTCCAGAATTTCTTTATAGATAAATGGAAGTATTTTGTTTGTACCAAGGAACACGGCAACACAACAAACACCCAGTGCAGATGTTGCATGAAGGTAGGTGTGCAAATATTCCCCAAACATGCAAAAGCTGGTATGTATGTGTTCTACATGAGCTTCCCAAGATTCCTCTTTTTATGTTCTATTTTAAAATGCTCCCGCTGTTTTAGAAAAAAAACCCCAACTGTTTATCATCCAGGACTGAACTGGAAACCACCGAGCTGCCCATATTAATCTATAAAAATTTGTGATTTATTATCACAGCCCTCAGCCCATCAATTTTCTGTGCCTCAGATGTGCAATTAACTCCATATTGTCAGCCCCATCTGCTTCTTTCTACACAGGACATGTCTGTACTTTCATAAAAGCAAAAGAACATATTTCCTGATCAGCAATATTGCCTCACACTTCGGGGAAGCTGGCTGGCTCTCCAGGAGGAGAAATTTCATACACGAGCAGCTTGAACTCAGAACAGTTCCTGGTGCAAGCAGCGTGGATGCAGGCAGCTCGAGATCAGAGCAGTGACAAAAGTGACCTCACATCTGAGCAGTGTGGCTGCCGGGGTGCAACACACCCTGCAAGTGCCGTGGGCACACAGGGGCATCACTCTTATCTGGCCTGCTGCAAACAAGTAACAGCGTTCACGTCAGCCGGAGCAAAAAGTGGCTCTGTGTTGGTTTTAAGCTCGCTTTTCGTTTCTTTAGATCTCGTAAGGTTTTCTCTTTGTCTCTCCCTTTTCACCAGTTCTGAACACTCAAACCACAAAACCAGACCCAAAGCTAGTGAGGACAGAGATGCCTATGCAGCCGGTGTTTATTGATACGCTGTGTCACATCATCTCTCTTTTCAGACAGAGTCAGAAGGTTTGGTTAACCTACCTCTTTGTTCTTCTTGGGTATCAAAGGCTATTACTGTTTTATAATTATGTTGATATTTGGCAGAAATATGAAACTTCAGCCATATGTAGAAGTTTAGATGCCTCATTCGAAGTAACAGCTTATGATGCCTCCATGCGTCAAATGGACTAAGTAAATATTTTTTCAGTTTTATTAATGCAGTAAGTGCACACAGTGCATAGAATGCTAGGGACCATTTAAAAAAATGCATTAGAACTATATGCCATATTGGAAAGGTTTTAACATTGAGTCAGAGGTGGTGTTTTTCCCTCCAGAGAATGTTCTTACACATAATAGGAAGATATGAGGTTACATTACTTTTAGAGATTTATTACATTTTCTTGCTTCTTGACAATATATTCTATATCTGGCATTCATTTTCATAAATGTCAAATGAATTTAAAATTAAATTACATTTGGGAAATAAATGTCTGGCTGTCTCCATAAATCACAAACATTCTAGTTGTAATGTCTGGGTGGTGGAAAGGAGCTGGGTCTTATATATGTCCCTGAGGCTCAGGAATTCTCTTACGAGTCTTGAATTCGTTTCTAACATGGCTATTAATTAGGTGAATAAATACATGACTGTGCGAAAGGTTAAAGGGAGGTGAAAAATTTTAAGCGGGATGTCACTAAAGGCACGCATGAAGCAGGAGAGATATGGTAAGAGCAGCAAATAACAATTCAGCGATTTACCTGTTGTGCCAGAGCCAAATCCCAGTTCCGAATCAATGCTCTGCGATGGATGAGCCAACATGCAGGAAGAGAGGTTGGAGGCTGCCCTAACCCAATAAGGGCACTTAGCGAAAATCAGCTGAAACCTTGTCCGTTTACAAAGGGAAGCCACCAGCACAGACACACACACAAAGGGGAACTTTATCTATTCAGTGTTAAATCAGATACTGCAGAGACAGCAGAGACATGGCGAATCTCTGTTATCTCCAGAACGGGGGCTTGATAGATAGGCACTGTTTGGTGACAGAGAAAGGGGTAGCACTGTGCATTAGAGACGCGATAGGCTACCAAGATATAAAAAATAGCATTAAATACGATTTTTTGAGGAACATAATCACTTTGGGAATGGCTCTAATTAGAGACGCGATAGGCTACCAAGATATAAAAAATAGCATTAAATACGATTTTTTGAGGAACATAATCACTTTGGGAATGGCTGCTAGAAGCGCCCATTTAGGACATAAAGGGGGTTGGTGACAAGGCCCCAGGCTGTGTCTAAATGAGTAATCAGCTCTGGAGTGGGGTTAAGCATACGCATGGCTGAGAGCCACCATTTCCCATTCCCATCGCTGGCCCCAGCCTTACTGTGAGCAGCCCAGGATCAAAGTCTCCCCTGGATGCCTAGAAAAACCAAGACTCGGGGTTATTTCTCAGTGCCCTGAATGGTAACACCCTGAGCCTCACCTAGACCTCATCCTCCCGGACAACATGGGCAAGACCTCCAGCGTGTGTGGCAGCATCCGGAGCTTAGGCTCTCCCCTCTGGAGACACACAGGAGGACGCTGAGGAGCTCGGGTGAAGGGCAGCCTGCAAACACAGCTGAAGAGGTTACGGCAGGGGTGGCGAGTCAGTCTGGTCTTGAGAGCAGATCCAGCACCCACTCACCCAACAGACCAGGCACGCACACAGAACTGGGTTTAGGTGTTGAGTGTGAGAATGTTGTAAGAGGATTCCAGAGACGCATCACTGCGGGAGAGTTAGTTTCCCAACTACGACCGAAGAAAAACCTGCTGGTGTTAAAAATGGAGGTAGTAACTTGACAAAAGCAGTTATTTGAAAAGTGTGAAAGTTGTCGTAAAAACACATAAGAGGGATGTGCAAATATGTGGGATCACTGTTATATGAACAGTTTTCATAAGTGTTTTGATTAGGCAACAGCATTCCTTGCTTTAAAGTGACGAGTTAGGAGCACATTGGAATCATGAGAGAAGCCTGGTGAGTTTACTTTGTCCATATACTCTTCTTATGAGCTTCTGAAAGCACCGTGATAAAGTGACCCTGCAGAAAATCTGAACTCTGCCTCTCCTGTCCACATCCCGCTAACATGGCCTCAGCAGTCTCGTTAGAGACAGCAAGAATTAGAAAGCACGACTGGAGCAGAACCGAGACAATCAGGGCCTATAGATTTCATTTAAAGTTTTAAACTAAAACACATTTTCTGCGATGACACAGTTAGAAATCCAGAAACAGATGTGCGAGATTTTGACGCCATCACGAAACCATCCTGACGCAGAACGGATCCAAAACGAGAAGGCGGGGTCTGCAGTGCTCACGCTCTGCCTCAAGCCGCGGCCTGTTGATCGCGGCGAAGCGGCAGCACACACACCCACCACGAACACCTTCTCCCGTCGCCAGCAGCACCGCGCACCGTCTTTCGGGGCAGGTTCGTGTGAGCCGAAAGCCAACCTGCCGCAGCGTGGGTGCAAAAAAACGACGTCAGCCCAGGCGGGGGGGTTTTCGTCAGGCACCTCTCGCCCCAAACACAGGCAGGCTGTCCACGGCTGCCCGCTACGTCCCAGGGCAGAGCAGAAGGGACGTGCAAGCGTGAGTTAATTCAGGACGAGCAGAACTGGAAATCAGCTAAGCAGAGCCGGCTGCATTTCAGAAACGTTGGGTTTAAAAGGACCAGTGCAAAGGCGCTTCGAGTTTACCAAACAGGACATCTGCAGGATGCGGGTTTGCAAGTTTTTGCCTGTTTAAGGCTTCTGTAAATGAAACCTGAGACTGAAAAAGTGCTCGGTAAATGGGTAACAGGGGCCTGGGTGAGAGCTGGGGTTGTTCTGTGTGAGCTGCCTGGCAGAAGTTCCCACAAACGCACACGGGGAGACGCGGAGGGGGGCTCTGAGGTCCCCTACAAAGCGTGTTTGACGGTCACGTCTCGGCGGACAGACCCCAGGCAGCGGCGAGGCCAGAAACGGGCTCCCGGCACCGAGCCCAAACACGAGCGAAGCGCAGGAAGCCGAGCGACGCGGAGACTCGGGGCGGGCGAGCCCGGGAGCCCTCTTTTTCCCGGCCGGGCGCAGA
>Ga0065711_1037391_pt1 | contig 19883 bp, 18 predicted proteins | sample Hoacrofraction12_FD_59098 | JGI IMG/M metagenome (GOLD analysis project Ga0065711, IMG submission 59098) | Hoatzin crop microbial communities from Cojedes, Venezuela - Epithelial fraction 12 v2 (version 2) | ecosystem: Host-associated > Birds > Digestive system > Esophagus > Crop | place... | reverse complement strand
CCCCCCCCCCAAATATTCAGGGGCAGGAGCAGTAGAAGGCAGTTGCTGTGTTAAGAGAAAATGATTTCCCAGCCCTGCTTTTTCACTGAACTTTTATCTTGCTAAAATGAATATTTTACGATTAAGAACACTTGGTCACATCTGGTACTTCTCGAAAATGGTTGCTTTTCCAAGAATAGCGTGCAAACATGAAATCAGAATTGCAAGCAGATGTTTGCTAATATGGCCATAGATAACCTTTCAGGTTCATTCTTAATTTTCGTAAATAACCATCCATAAAGAATGCAGATTAATAGAGAACGGAGATAATCTCTGTCAGTGTTAATATGTTAACTTACTGTGTTGTTGATGTTGTACTTCTTACTATGAAAGAGCATAATTTATTGTATAAAATTGTCAGCTGCTGTTTTTGGAAAAGTGACATTTTATCATTTTTTTTTACAACCTGGAAATGCTTGCTTGCTTTTTTTTTTTTTTTTTTTTGAAAGAACACAAGATGACTACTTGGGTCAACAAGACAGCTAATTATGGCTTAATTTTTCCACCCGTTTATATGTTGTCAGAGTGCTGTGGAGTGGAAGGAGTTTCTGGCTGATTCTCCTAGCTTGCCTTTGCGTTTTCAGTGAGCTTGGCATGGCCCTTGCAGTGGGGCCAGTAAAAGTGGGATGTTGGCTCACTTGACTGCTGGCCTCAAAGAAGCACATTTAAGCTTATTAAAAACAAAAACCAAAAAACAAAAACCAAGCCAAAAACAAACAAACAAAACAAAAAAACCCTGTTCATAAGGCAGACCATTATCCTTTCTTCTATTATTCCCCTTATAAATTATATTTAGTCTCAGATAGTTCATCTTAGAAATGCAGCTGACAATAGTTTTCCTTCACTGAAAGGTCTGCCTGTCACGGCTGGAGCAGGAGACAAAGGCGGATGTTATGCCACGCGCTGCCTATGCCCTTCTGGAGGGGTCCTTGTCACAGTGGGACCTTAACTGGTGGCAAGACACAGTCAGATGCTGTCACAGGGAAGGCATGACATGGGACAATGTCAGAAGTGTCCTTTAAGCCATAAGTGCTGTGGTGTCTGGATGCTCTATGCATGAGGCCACAGCCATCTGCTTTCTGCTGAGGTACCCAGTACGTCCAGTCTTTAGTGCAGCTCTTGGTGGTGTTCTGGGAGTTCAGGATGGGGGTAGATACTCATGAATCTGAAAAATATAAATTAGCAGAGGCAAGTTTGGAGACCAATGTGAATTACCAAGTCTGCTTGCCCAAGGGAAGAACCTTGTAAAGGAGAGATGTGGAGTGTGTCGGTGTGACGCTGCCTGGCTCCAGGGAGCTGTGCTTGCTGGTGAAGCTGCACAGCTTGGTGGGACTGGGCAGGTGGAGAAGGGATAGATGGGTTAAGTGCCAAGATGGGTTCATGTGAGAAAACCACAAACCCATAGAAAGGTGTATGTTTGGGATTTTTTTGATTTTTTTTTTAATTTTAGAAAATTTGAAACATCTCATTTGATGGGAATATTGCTATTCCTCAGAAACAGAGATGCACATGAGCCTAGAAACTACATCTTGGCATCCAAATTTGTAGATCACGCAAAAGAACTGTTTGGAAAAAATAGTACAGAGCTGACAGTTCATTAGAACACTGCTCACATTATAGTTGAAATACCTTCAAAGAGAAGCTAACAAAATAAGTTCAGAAGCTGAAAAGCCTTGTAGGCATTAGGGATGGGGTGGGTAGAGGCTTATGTGTTAACAAAATATCCCCAGATAGAATATTATTTTACATCCCCTGTTCTGCAGTTAGCTCCCTTGATAATTTACAAATGGAAAATAAAATTTACAATTATAGCTGATTAGATATTATGAGTTCTCAACAAAGCATGTTTGTCTCTATGCAATTATTACAGAGTTGCTGGGCACAACTTGGTAGTTGAATTTGAGTTATCTTTTGTGTTCAAGCAATTTAGCCTCTTCTGTTTTGTATGAGGAAAGAACTGTGTTCTCCTGAAAGTACAGCAATCTTTGGAGAAAGGATATTTTATATGATTTTTTTTAAACCAGTAATTCTTTTCCAACTCGATAGTGAAAATTAATCTAATTTAATCAAGTATAGCCCATACAAAAGATTTTGATTATGCCAGTTGTGATTGTGTAGACTGCATTCAGGTTTAAATAAGCGGTGTTGCTGGTCTCAATTTGGAAGATATAAACCCAGCAGCCCTCTCTGGCTCCTCTTTCTTCTCCTGGCTCACTTACCTGTACGTGTTCAAGTATGTCAGTCCTTTTAATCCTAGATGCGAATCTGTGGTTCTTGTTAATGGGTTGTCTGGGGTTGTTCTGAAAAATGCCACTTGTGCGTCTTGACGGGGATGCTGGAGGCAATGCCGAAGCATCTTTCCAGTGCCACGCACTTCTACTGGGAAACTGAAGCAAGGAGAGGCAGAGGCATTGGGATTCTGCCTTTTGCTTTCTCTTTGGGTAGTTTGAGACTCACTAATGCAGCCAATGGTTTTCAGATGTGACCAGTGATGCCCTACGGTTAAACAGTGTTCTTAAAATTACTCTTCTGAAGTTTTGAGAGAGCATAGGCTCCGATTGTCAGCCTACAAGGCTTTTCAAATATGGACTGTTGGCCTGAAGTTTGGGAAATGTCACTTAAACCACTGTCGCATGCAAGTTAAAGGGCAAATTGCATAATTACATATCAGACTTCTGGTAGATTCTCATTAATTGTTTGGTGTACTTTTGATAGTGCTCATTATTTCAAGGTATTATCACCTTGAAAATAAATCGCATTAATTGCATAGTTAATCTTTAAACTCATACTGTCATTCTGGAATTATTGGAAATACTGTTATTCCTCTTTTTAACTTTCTTGCTTCTAGATATAATATTTTATTTAAAATGACTGAAAGTAGCTTTCAAATGAATGAAGCTTGGAAATGGGTATTGGTGAAATAAGGCTGAAAGATAGTATTACAAATGCTGGGAGCTCACAATTTCTTTGGGTGTATGTCAACTCTGCTATGTGACAAAACACTGAACGGCAGCTCATGCTTTAGAAATTGGATTATCTGTTTGCTGAACAACTGCTGCAGGGCATCGCTACTGGTTTAAAAATGTTTGGTTTTGAGATCATTGCAATATTTTCTGGTGTGTATAGCTGCTAAATTGCTCGTACTTCCAGCTTTAATTGCATTTTAACGAACAATGTTTTGGTTAGTCGACCTTGGTGACGTGTTGTTTGCAGGGTTTTCAGCTGTGGCAATGCTGCAGCTGTCTGTGGGAGGCCGTCAGTGCAGGTTTCAAAAGGGGTTTCGGCGCATTCACTCTCGACTCGCTCTTTTCCCGTTCTAGGTTTCCTGAAGCCGCAGCTTGCCGGCAGCTGCTGTGCTGCGATGCGCTGGCATGCCTCATGGCAGAGCTACCCGGCCGCCCCGCTGGAGCGTGGCCCTCCCCTGTAGGGAGCTGGGTAAGTGTGAATCCTCCTCCCCGCTGCGGGATGCCTACCCGCATCTCGCCTGTGTTCAGACACAGCTGCAGCCGCGATAAACCTGGTGACGTGGGCTGCTTTCATCGGCCCTGTCTTGTGTGTCTTATCATGCTCACCTGGCTTCGTGTACATTGGAAGGAGGTCTGCTGGGTGGTGATGGATGCACATGTGTTGTCTTTTATTTTTGACATGCGTGGGAGACCGCTTCCTTTGGAGAAGTGGTTATATGTTGGATGGATGCGGAGGATATAGAGGCAGAGTTAACAGGAGCTGGAGACGTTCACTAAGCTGTGAATTATCCCTTCGTTGACCCTTTTTTTTAGACAAAATTTAAGCATTGGCGTGGGGATGGTATGTGTAGAGGAGATGTGTCTGAGATGTCCTCTTCCTCCCCTCTTTTAAAAACAATGAGTTTCTGAAAAACTTGGTTTTTCTGCTATGAACAGTATTGATTTCCTTCACACACTGTGAGCCCCATCACATCTTCCATGTATTGCTAAAATTTGTTAAGTGATGTTACCTGTTATGGAAAAATCACTCTCTATGTGGTGCTCCAGTTGAATCACTTTCCTCTTGAAAAACTAAGACGTGGTGGGTAGCTGGGACCTCCTGTTTGACCCCCTAGGAAAGGCATTTGGCCGTTTTCAGTGCCTGAATTGGAACTGGGCCATTCTTTACAATTTTATCAGTGTATAAATCGGTATGTCTCCTAGGGAGTCTTACTGAGTCACAGCAAACTCCGCTTATGATTCTCATATGTGGGTATAAATTTAGATATTTATGTGTCAGTGGTTGTGGCTTTATGGATAGTTATTAGCTGTTAGACAGAATAGTGGGCTTCTGGACCTTGATCCTTATTCTAATAGCCCTGACAAGAAGTCCTATGGGTCTAAGGGGAATCTCTAGGAATTAATCCAGCTAGGCTCTATGTCCAAGGGCGAGGATGATTAAAGAACTGATTGACATCTGATAGTTTGCTTTAAGTGTTTGTATGGACAAGAAGGAGAGATGTATCTGAAACAAAGAAATGTTGTCTTTTGGTTTTGTACAGCAACAAGAAGTTCAGCCGAATCCTCTTGGACATTCTGGACCCTGAATAAACCAGGCAGAGCTGAGAACAAACTATCCTGTTTTATGTAGATAATGCAGATTGATGCTGGGACAGTTCCTCTGACCTTTGATTTAGGACACTTATAGATTGCTGATGGACTGTTGCCCTTTGGATTTAATTTAGAATCTGACAAGAACGCATTTTTTTTCTTTGGATTCCCTGAGGCCAAATACTTGCATTTTTGGTCTGCTACTGTAGCTGCTTTAGCAAGTGCCAGCTCATTTATGCAGTGATTGACATCCGTTGTCAGTGTCTGAATTAATGGGGGAAGATGCTGCTAATTTTGAAAAACATTCTGATTCCCAGGAAATGATCTTTCAAAGTTGTACTGTTAACCAGTTGTTTCCCATCTTGTCCCATTATCTTGTTCAGGAGAAAATGACTGAGAGGGAGAGTATTTTCTGTCTAGAGGCCCCTGAATTTGGAGGGCAATCTGTTAAACCTGTTGTCCTGCCTTCCCCTGGAATGGAGGCTACACAGGTGAGGGATCTGTCTGCATGACCAGGGCTAACAGATCTTGATAGCACTGACTGCGGCCTGTTGTTCTGGTGCCTTGAGGGGTGGTGCGCTGGGGCAGCTTCTTTGGAAGGACTTGCAGCAGTGGTGGGTGATGCTTTGCAGCAACAGCAATGTGAATTGTGTCAGCCATGTTGATGTGAAGCTACTTGTGAAATCATTGTCAGCAGAGCACCACCAATATGCTGGTAACAGTCACTTTGACTTCGGATCATGTCCTGTTCAGGGAATAAATGTGTTGAGGACCATGGTTGCTCTCTGTGCCCTTGGAGGATTGCACTCTTAATTGCCTCTTTGGTAGGTGGTGGCAGCAATCCCTGCTCTTCTCGTCTTGAAATCTTGGTCAGATGAAGAGTGGAGTTACCTTGTTGCTAGGTTTTGTAAGACTGGACCACCACTGTTAGCTCAAATGTTTGAAGCTGTTCCTGTTCATCATGCTTTGCATTTGTTATTGGCTGCCTATATAGACTGAGTTTAAATTCACTTTACTGCTGTGTTTGTAGTTCTGGAGGCCAGGCTCTGAGCCTGTGCAAGACACTTTCTTTGAATCTGAAGTACCACTTTTTTTTTTTTTTTAAGTAGGTTTAGTACTTGCAAGTGACCTTCCCTTTGGGATTTTGCTGTTAACTCAAGCTGGGAAACAGCAAAGCTTTGAAGTGGGATCTGGGAAGGTGGTGTCTCAGTCTTTCCCTGCAAATCTGGTTAGTGCCACTCCAACCTTTAGTATCTGCTTTAAGCACATCTTTTTCAGGCTGTTTTTTTTAACTGTTTCCACAGTTGATTGTTCACTTTATTTATTTTAGTTAGGGTAAGGTGGGTTTAATTCAACAGGAATTTGCCTTATAGTAGTTCTTAATGGTGCTTTTATCTGTGAGTAATTTCCAGAAGTAGATTTTTTGGGGGGTCAGTTGCTTCACATCCAGCCATGACCAGCATCCACTGCAAGTTGATTCTTGTTTATGCAAATAACTGTTTTTAACCAGTTTGGTTATACCAAAAGAAACAGGTCCATTTTAGGCAACCTAATCTCAAAATGGAAACGGTTATGTGGTGGGGTGGAGCTGCAGCACACAGCTGTTCCCCAGCCTCGGCTGAACCTGTGTGGATTCCCAGCGCTGAGCTGGAGTTTTTTTCCAGCCCAGTACAGTGATTTTTGGGAGCTGAAAAGAAGCCACTGCAGTAGCTGGGTAGCTGAGGGTGAAAGCTGTTGAGCAGCTTGAGCTTCATCAACCTGGCACTACTATACCTCTCCTCCCCTGCACCGCTCCCAGGCTTGTATTTGGAGAATCCTGTGAAAAAGAGGAGGTTAAAGGGAATCTTGTGATTGTTTATTGCTATTGCTGTTACTGTTGCTGCTATGGGTATTCACTGCATGTATTTGGCTAGTTGCATTAAATGTTCATCACTTAACAAACTTGCATGTTCATAAGGTGGTTTTAGTTTCACTGATGTTTTTCAAATCTGTTGTTTTTCCTGTGGAAGAAGAAAGTGTGTGTGTGTGTGTTGCTGGGTCAAGTAGTACTTTTAACTTATGGTTTTCCTTCTGAGTCCTTATCTCCACATATGTATTCATGTTGGTCTTTCCTTGACAGTATACATAAAGTACTTGCACCCTGTCTGTCTCATGGCTGTGTGCATAAGCCAAACAGATGTACCTGATACACAATTTTCAATTCCTTTCATACATTTGAATGAGTCAGAATTCTTTTACTTTGCAGATTTTACCTTTGGCCATGTGTTGCTTTCAGGACTGTTTTCTCTTCTTGTTCTTTTCTGTGTGTTTAGGAGTGTGTGGTTTCTGGATTTCTCTTTTGCTTTCACCTTTCTTTAGATGTTAATCAAGAGGAATACCCTAGTTGTATGGCACTTTTCTATCATCCCTTCCTTCCTTTTTATTAATTTCCTTCCTTCGTTTCTGGAATGGCTATAAACTCTGCCCATCCCATAATGGGATACTTGTCTCAGATGTTCATGTGAGTTGATTATATTGTATAGCAGGAAACTGCATCCTGAGCAAATGCTCAATTTGCTGATGTTTTAAGCTCTACCCTGTGGGGTTTTTTTTTTAATAATAAAAAAGTATATATATGTGCAAACATATTTTCTTGGTTAGTCTGGATTCTGTCTCAGACCTGGCAAGTCAAGAGACTTGGCACTGAGAGCACTTACTTATCTCTGCAGTTTTTGGTTTTTTGTTTTTTTTTAATAAAATCTGCAAAATAGCTCTTGTGAGGACTGTAAGGTTCTGAGGGAGTTGGATGGTCTGTAAAAATGAGTACTGCAAGGCCCTTTCCACCTTCTTCTGTTTTGTTATGCACTCCAAGATGTAACTTTTAGGAGCTCCTGGATCCTGACACGCTGGACACGACTGTGGAGAAGAGGCCCCATGTTTCTCCTTATCTTTTCCATACTGGAGCACATTCATTTAGCACTTACTATAGCCTCAATTCTGTAGCCCTCAGCACTGCCCTAGTACATTCATGGTGAGAACATAAAGATGTCTGTTTTAATTAGAGACTTAAATTTATCTGCTCTACCCCTTCCTCCCCAAGCTGTGGAAACAGTGTGTCTTCCACTGAAATCCCAGTAAGGACACCATCTACCATCGTGTTGTCCTGAGAGGCTGGGCTTAGCACTTGTTCTGGGCAGGACGTGGGTGACATTAACACAACAAACACGTGATGCCTCGTGGTGAGCCCCATGGGCAATGAGCCTATGCCTGTTTTGAAGGCAGGTGCAACTTGAGAGAAGTAGCCCACAGCGTGTAGCCAGGGAAGCAGGGAGGAGTCTCACTCAGCTGGGTGTTGATTCGTATCACCCTGTCAAGAGCTGCTGAGGTGTTACCTGCTTTTTTTTTCCCTTTGACTTTGACCACCTTCCAAGAAGGAGGATTAATTTCCTCTGGAATGGGAGAGGGTGAATTTTGGTCCCTCATGAACTTGAAGAGGAGGATGGTCTTAATTCTTCCAGTGAGAACTGTAGAAGAACATGTATCTTTAGCAGTGGGGAGTGTGACTAGGGAAACGTACTGAACTTTTCAATCATATGAGGCTTAGGTCCATCCCCCTTAACATAAGGACACGAGGGCTGAATCCTAAACCAGGATGAAGAGGTTTCTTATTGCTTCTGTGAGGCAGTTTTATTTGCTCAGCATCTAACAGCTGCTGATGAGTTGATGTTTGTTGTCCCTGCAGGGTCGAAGTATGTGAGACTGTTTTGTCACGTATGAGGCCCTCTGCCCAAATCAGACTGAGATCTGGTCTTTGGTAATGTTGTGTTTCAGTTGCTTGAACCTGGGACCAACTCCTGATTTCTGCATTTTCCTGCTGTGTTCTTTTCCCCTGTTATCTATCGCCATTTTCAGAGGAATGGGAGATGTGCCGTCCTGTATGGCCAACCTTTCTCTGCAGAGTATTTATTCCTAGCGAAGTCTTTTCATTCTCCCTCAAAGCTCCCCCCCAGTTTTGTGTCAGGACACCAGCTTCTTTCTGGGTTTTCTGTCTGGCTGTTTTTTTTACTCCTAAGCCTTACTCCTACCTTTGGGGCTGAAATATTCATACAGCTTTTTGGTTGGCCCCAGGAGGGCCTGGGGATCTGCTATGAAGCTGCTAATGGGTTCCCTGTTGCTGGCTGCAGATCATGAGCGATCAGTGGCATCACTTAACCTCTGCGGATCATTGAGAGTCTTAGCTGCAGTTCCCTTCCAGTTTCTGCTATGAACTAGGCTATTGCTGAGGTATCTAGAGATTATTTGACCTTTGAGTGTTGTGGGGGAGAAATTATTTATCAACTTTTTTTTTTTTCTTAAAAATGTCTGGTGAGGTGCGAGGACCGGCGTGCAGCCCAGTCGGTGCTGCGCAGGTACAGGAGAGTGTTGGTGGGGCAGAGTGATGCACAGGCAGACAGCATGTTGTAAAATGCAGCGGGTATCAGGCAGTAACCTCTGTGGGTGTTGTCTTTTAAAATTAACCTTTGGCCTATCCCAACATTCAAAAAGAGAAAAGAGATTCAGTGCTGGATTTTTGATGATGAGACTTATGAGGAAAATATTACAGCAGTGAAGCTTGTCAGTGCTGTTGAAATACTTTTCTCTGTACCACTTTTATTACTATCTTAATTTTAAATAATTTCTCCTGTGATATATAATCATGACTACTTTGGATCCTATATGACTTGAGGAGAAATGTCTTCAATACAGAGATTCCTTCTGGCCTGCTCTTCTTTTAAATTAATTAGGATCTAAAGAGAATGTGTGAAATATGGTCATAGTTTGGGTACAAGAAAGTGGATGTGAATGTTGAACAATCATCGTGGCTGTTCTAGAAACTACTTGTGTAAATAAAATGTGCTTTTTTTATGGTAGTGGTAGTGGGGTTTTTTTCTTATTATTAAAAATACCCATGAATCAGGTAGTTTTAGAAAGCTTGGCATCATCTAGACTGTAGTGATTTTGAGGAGCAGATTATTATATTTAGTCTCAGAGAAGAACATGGTTACTAGGGACTTTGTCTTGAAAATTATTTTTAACACTATGAAAAATGCCTTGGCTATCTGTCACTGTCATCTATATTAATTATGATCTATGATTCCTTTTATTTGTAAATGAGAGAGAAAAATGGGGACTAACATCAGGAACTAGATGAAGGTGCACTAAACAGTAGTATGAGAACAGTAAATTAAAACATCTGCTTTTGGTTTTTCTGGGAAATCAAGCAACAACTGGAGCAAAAAACCCAATGGATATTTTTTTCTTGGATTACACTTCTATTTCTGTTGTCAGACTTCCCCCTAGCCCGTAGACTTTCTTCTTTCCTCCGTCTTTTATTCTCCTTTTCATGGAACAGTCGCTTCATTGAAACCAAGACTGAAGCCTACAAAGGCTCTACAGTGAACGAACAATAAAGGACAGAGATTCCAAACGTTGTTGATCTGGGCTCGATTTTTCCGTAGCGTTTGTTCCTGGTTTGAGACATGGACACAGCCCTTCTCAGCGATGCGTGTCTGCCAGGCTGGCACGCCGGGTGTCAGGGTGATGCTGGGCGCTTATTTACTGTTAAGAAATTAATAGAAACACGACATGTAGTTCACTGCAAAATATTTTCACAGATGGAACAAGCCTGCGGCATAACCTAGGGATGTAAACTAGAGAATTGTTTAGCGCTTTGCTCAATTATTTGTTCTTTGTCTCCCCTCCCCTCCATCCCCCGTTCGCACACAGCTAAGGTCTCCTGTTATAGAGGAGTAGCTGGTGTGGGGCTCTTCAGCTGCCTGAGGCTCTCCCCAGTCCAGGTGTGCAGCCCATTTTTGGGGCTATGTGCATGACTGGCCGGTGAGCTGTGGTGGGGCAGGGGCTGGTAGTTCACCCGTGGAGCAATAAGTAAAGCAGCGCTGAGGCTGAGCGCTACCTGGTGATGTTGGTTTGGAGTCTGGGTGGCTCCCGATACAGCTGCGGTCAGAGGCAGGGCCCCCAAATCCTGGTATGCTCAGTGACGCGCTTCCCGCTGCATCCCTCCTCCTGAGGTATATAGCAGGGTGCTCGTGGCTAGTGGATGTATAATTCGTGGCTTGCGGACTGAGGCTTGCCAGCTTGGCAACGTGGTATTAGTGGGTACAGTCTTACTTTATTTTAATGATATCATAGAGGTTTGTTTGCTATTCCAAGCTTGTCACTCCATAAAGGGTATTAAATGTGAAATAAAAATGGAGAGGCTTGTGAAATATGAAAGAATTTAAGCAAACCCCATAAATCTGTCTACCAACTTTTATAGTTTTTATTCGTCAAATATTAAGGGCTAGAAGTCTATTGTTTTTGAGAGCTTTTTAAAAGTAAATGTGGCTCTTCTGCAAACACCAGACTTTAAGAACCAAGACTTTGAAAGAGCCAGATGATACTATGAGACTCTGGGGGGAAAAAATATGACGATAGCCCCTTAAAGTACTCCCTCTGTTTCCACATCCCTTTATTCTGGGACATGAAAGGGAAACCTGAGCCAATACAGGATTATAGAACTAGGTTACAAACCTGGAGCTAGACTATTCATGGTTAAAGCATCAGAAATTTATTTTATATGCTTATTTTGGTTTAAAAATTTTATGCATTTGGAAAACTTCTCCTCCTCCCCCCATGAGATATCTTCCTTTCAAGTAATTAAAGCAAGACAGTAAGCAGCAGAGACAATGAATTGTAGAAATTCATTGCTGGTTACAGCAAAAATTTGAACCTCATCCATCTGTCATCAAAAAAAACCCAAAACCTTTCAAAGAGCAGATGGTCTTGTAACTAAAACAAATCTGGATTCTGGCAGACAGGGTGAGAAATGTGCATTGTGAGAACAGGGAAAATACTGCAATGGGAACTGTTCGTCTTGGTGGAGTGCTCTGGCCGTGAATAACTCTGCTAATGCTGTCGCACATGATAGTGATCATCAGAGATCAAAATCGGTAACTTCAATTCCATCTGCAGGCTCACAAGAAATTATTATTATTTCTGGAGCAAAGCGTTTATATGCTTTTTCTGAAACGTGCTGTCTCCTAACAGGTCTTTATGAGCATCTCGGATGCAGTTTGTGAGTATTCCTAACAAGGGGTTCTGCGTAGTAAGGATTTAATCTTAAAGTGGAAATCATGGATTAGCATTGCAAGAATGTCTTTCAGAATAAAACACTATATTTACAGTGCTATGTTTATGCACAAGCATTTGCTCTTGTGGATGCAGTCTAACAAGATTATTAACCACCCAATTAATAAATAATGCCAGCTCTACATCGTTCAGTGGTACTTTAGATGATAGCAGAAAACCGTCCCAACTTGCTAGAAGCTTATTTATGCCTATTACTCTCCTGTGCATTTTGCCTAGGTGAAGTTGTAGCTGTATGACACTATTCAGGAGTCATTCTCCACAGAAATCCCTGAGTCACTGAGTCAGCTTCATCAGATTCATTGGCTGCAATAGATATGTAAAGCTCGACGCTGCTTGCATGCTTGCCACAGACATCATAATCCATGGTTGATGACTGAAATTCCTAGGGGCGGTGCATAGCTCTTGCATGCGGCTTGGACCTGAGTAACCCAGCACGCTATTAGAAACACTTTTATAGGTGACTGACTGTTCACTCAAAATCACGTTGAACCTTCTCACAGCCAGAAGAACGCTCTCTGGAATTATTGTAGCCTCTTCATCTAGAGCTAGCAGCCTTTTCAATAGTACGTAGTGGTAAACTCTCTCAAATGCAGTTGAAAAATATGAAAAAACACATCCTCGTTTACAGTAGGAAAATCATTAAGTACTTCAGGTCCAGTCTTCGGTCTATACTGTGTTTCAAACCAGTTTAGAAATCAGAAGACAAATATTTTGGTAACTGCACAATTGCTACCTCCTTATGTCCCAAAAAGCAGAAAAACGATCATGAACAGAAAGGTCATTAGCATCACATGGCATGTCCTGGGTGGGAGCCTCCTTGCTGCTGTGCAGTGCTGGGTTGCGCTACTGGTTGTGGCAGAAAGCAGGGGGATGCTACATGTGGTCCCTCGGGATGAGTTTTATGCCCAAAGAGGCAGCACTTGCCATGCAAAAGGAAAAACCAAACAAAAATCTTCTGCGTGATTGGTGGATATGGAGTTTGGTTTAAATTCGCCATTCTCCCTCTCTACCACGGTTCTATTAGTACTTTTTTTAACGTTGGTCTTTTTACTGCATGGATGCAACAGGAGTTAAAATAATAAAAATACTTTGATAGTTGTGGCAAACAGCTTTAAAACTGTCTGACCTGGTAACTGTCTCTTCTGCCTCTTTAGTCAGATGTGAAAAAACTCTGTAGTGCTGTGTGCATAGGGAGGCTTCTTCTAGAGACATCAACCTTTTTCTTGTGTCCAGGAACCAGAGAACAGTAAGCACTCTTGCAGTCTTCATCCTCATGCATGTCCAATATTATACTTTAAGATTCACATAAGGTAAGTGAGCTTTTAGTCTCACTAAAATATGTGGGGAAAAAAAATGTGAATATTGATGTGTGTTTTTCTTCTGAAGCACTGGCGATACCTTTCCATGGCTGTTGTATTGACATGCTTTAAAAATAACTCCTTTTAATGCGTGTCATTATGTTTCACTGACCCACGGACTAAAAGTCAGAGAATGTCCTTAGCTTGATAAGTAAAATATTAGAGGGAAGAGATCCAATTTCAAATCCATTCGCTGCCCTGCTCGCAGCAGAATTTGAACCACAGTTTCTCACCTCAGGAAGGTTTGTGTAGAGCTGGACTCTGTCCCATCCCTTGTCCTAACAGGGTACGTATGTCCTAATACAGAGCCCTGAGCAGAACGGGGAGTCCCTGTCCCAGAGCACTCAGTACCCTATAGCACATTCCACGAGGACAGGCTCAGGATCCCCTCACGAGGGGAAGGAATTGCACGTGTGTGAATCCTTCATGCCCTGCACAGCTCTTATGTTTGGCAGCCAGAAGAAAGAGTCGGTGTCTCCCTTTCCTCCTGCTCCTGTTAGCTACAGGCCTGCACACCAGTGAAATGTCACGGCACGTGCAGAGGTCCGGAGCTCAGCCCCCAGTGCCGGCTGGAGCAGCGCCCAGCTGCTCGCTCTGCTCCATCTGTACTGGGACCTGGGTGCACAGACCTGAACATCAATCAGTGCCTCCATCTTCCCGCTGAACCCTGTGCCAGTTCCTGCTGTGGCCTGTCGCACAGTGACATACCTCATTTTGTGTCAAAGGGAATGCCCTAAGCTCTGGTTAAACACAATATTTTCCTTTTGTTTTGGTGAAATACCATCTTGGAGGGTTCCTGAGTTTGTGTGTGTTTCTTTCTACATGATACAGCTGCCAAATAAAATCTGTAAAAACGGAGGAGCTCTGGGTGTTGAGGCATATTGTGATATGAGTTTATACATGTATATGTTAATGTATATTCAGTTTTGCTTATGGTCTATTTTACTGTTTCAATAATATGCTTGTTTAAATATGTAGTCTTATCTAAAATTGATCTTGCTTCTTTTTGGGATGCTTGTACCTGTCGAGCTGCTGTGCTGCGCTGTTTTCTCTAGCAATTCTTTGGGTCTTGGTAATAAGCAGAAGTGTTACAGCTGCCCAGGTCAGCCACCACTGCTACAGTGCTGTCCTCGCTCGGGTCTGTGACGAATACGTGTTGGGTTTTGTTGAGGATGAGATAATAAGAAATGTTTGGCTTCCTCCAGGATAGAACAGCTTCCTCCATCTCCTTTGGCTTCACTGCTGACAAATCAGAGCAAACAGCTCTTGGGGTGACCACGAGGGTGGCCGAGCCCCATAATGCTGCTGCAGGATGGGCAGACCAGCCCTGGACAGGAGGTGGAACGCTGGCACGGCCCTGCTTTCCAGGTGTGGACCCTCATCCTTGAGTCACGTCCTTGGCACGCTGTGACAGTGTTTATGCTGAGCAGCGAAGCTACTGCATTTGCAGCGTGCGGATGATGTGATTTGAAAATTTACCTCTAGTTTTCTGTCAGTCCAGTGTGCTGGTGTAAACGTTGCTGTAAGGACCTGTTTTATTTCCACACAGCTCCGGGAGCGCCTTGAGATCGCATTTCAGTGTCGTGTTTTGGTTTTTTTTTCTGGTTAGTGAGAATGTGCTGTGTTTGTCAAAACTAATTTATTCAGATCTGATAATGGATTCAAGAAGAAAATGAATTTTGCAATTCTGTGCATCTTGTAGAGCCTTCTTGCTCAGACCAATTTATCAAAGAGTTTGAATCCAGCTCCCTGTCTGTCATCATTCGCACCTCTCAAGGGTGCCTTTGTCAGGGTGTTGATGCAGTAATTTCTTGAAAATATTAGTGGAAAAATGAGGTTTGAAGGGAAGATCAGGCTTGCAGTCTTGAGGTAGCAGTAGTGAAGGAAGGAAAAAGGTAGAAATTCACAGGCATTTTTGCTATCATAAATTTCTGTGAAGTTCTTGAAGAAAAATGAGTTCTAGATCAAGTTGAGAGGGGGTGTGCTTTCCTTTTTTTTAAAAGCAGCAAATAGAAACCCTTTGAAAATCACTAAAAAGGCATCAGTAAAAGCAGTATGTCTGAGGACCACAGCCCCTGAAGGACCGCATCTCTCATTTTAATCTCTCTGTAACACATTATAATTAAGGTCCTTCTGTGTTAAGGGGTCTTTGATGCATCCAGCATCAATTATTAGCTGCTAATATGGTGGATATTTTTCAGAACATGGTACTTCTTGGAAATTTTACATGTCTAATATGTTTTATAAGGATACCCTTGTAGTAAGTATTCAGTGTAAGTCCAATTATGGATTGGGGAATCAGATCCTGCATTAGCAAGCCAGAATTCTGCAAGCTCATTCTTGGCTAAGGCCCAGCCTTTCAAGCAAAAGGCATCTGGAATGGGAGAAAACAAAAACTGTAGCTGTTTTGCAGCACTAGATTAAAATTATCCCACACTAGTCTGGGGAACAGTGTGGCCATGAGGGAAAGGGTGATAACTTCAGCTGACTTTAATTTGCCGGAAGTCATCCTGCCCTCTCCTTTAACATTAGCTGTTGGAGAACTGTGATTAGGTGTTCTCCGTCCTGAAAAGTGGCTGACAGGTAGAAACAGCAGCCAAACTGCCTCATGTTTTAGAAGGTGTTCGCTGATGCGCTGGCATCCCTTGTCAGCACTGCTGATAAGCTCGAAGGCGAACTGCCACCCAGCATGTCTTTGGCAGCCCAGCGGATGGCCGGGTGAATTGTGCTATGCACAATGTGCTAATTGCCACAAATTGGCTACACTTGGTTGGGAATGACAGGGTGACTGTGTATGGTGGGGTTTGTTATAATCTAGTTCTTACATACTTAGCTTGTACCATTTTTGTTCTGAGAACAGGCATTTAGACTCTTTTGTATGTTGGCATCAAAGGGAATTGATGTTAACCTCAGAAATACTGTTGATTAACTACAATATAAAATTCAAAGTAATTTTTTTTAAAACTGTTTGAGAAGTGCAAGAAAAAGTTCTGGATTACAATATGAAGACCTTTTATATTGTTCAAGTGTTTTTAAAATATCATAGCAAATTAATTTTTCTTTCAAGGACCTTGTGAAGTCAGAAGTACCTTCTATCCAAAAAGGAGTGGCCTCCAAAAGCTCACAACTGAGTGTCCCTTTGCATCCCCTCAGAGATGGGTAGGATGAATCTTCTGTTCCTCCTTCTCAACAGGCAGTACCTGTTGTTTTATCACATTCTACCCACCCCCATCTGCATTAAAATATTTCTTTAACTGTTAGAGCAGTTCAAGCCCACAAGATGGGGATATAAGGTATTGTGTGCAGAAACAGGGAAGAAAGTGAATGTGTGTGTCTCCTATGTGGAAGGTGTTCAGGAGAATGAAGTCCCTCTGTTTAAGGGGGCAGCTGGGGCACCATTGAGCTATTTTCAGTGGTGGATGGCGATGTTGGGGTTTCGCTGATGTGGAGGTTACCCCTGTGGAACCTGCTGGTATCTGTTGGTCCCTGCTGCGTGACAGTGGCATTGGTGTGGTACCACGCAGCAGCTGCTACCAGGGGTGACATTAGTGACCCATCAGACTTTGACAACACTCAGCTTTGGGCTGCAGGGCAGACATGGCAGGTGTTTCTGAGCTACTTATCTTTTCATGGTCAGGAGCCACAAGGTACTTCTAACACTGTCCAGAGAGGCAGGAACGAAGAAAGGAGATTTGTTCACTGCTCTTGTTACAGCATACAAGCATCCTGGCACAAAACAGGCTGCTTCTGCTTGCCCAAAACTAAGGACACACAAGGAATGCAGTTTCATGCTAGTACCTGCCTGCCCTTTCCCAGCCAATTTATGATGTTGATCCTAGGAGAGTGCTGGGTATGCTCAGTTCTCTTTGAAATACAAAGCTGTTACCTTTCTGTCATCCTCCAGCTGCAATTTGGAAAGAAGAATGAGGGAGGTACACAGGGATGGGAGTTGTGAATATGGATGTGATGGCAAGAACATTTCATGGTATTATTCTTTGCTATAATATAGCAAATAATAAAGTGCTCCGTAGTCATGACACCACATGTTCACTATGCTGGGGGAATTGGCAAAGACTGAAAGAAGCGACAGTATTAAGAGAAAACAGTATGTTGGCATGCTGGTTTCTGTCCAAGAGCCCCAGTGAATGAGAAGAGAGAATAAATAGCGGGAGGAAGATCCTATATAGATTGTTAGTCAAATTGAGCTAAATTGCCCTGTCAGTTGAAGGAAAGAAACTAGAGAGGGCAGGATGTTCGGAGGGCTTTGAACAGCAGCTGAGGCGGGAAACAAAGGAAGATGTTTAGAGACTGAAAGGTTTCTTGGGGGTTTTTTATTTTTATCTTTTATACTCCCAGTGGTAATATCCTGGATTGCTTTTTCATCCAGCAGCAGTGATGGTTGTCACTGTAATACTCTGTGAAGCACGAGATAAATGAGAGTACAGTCTGAAGGCAAGAGCATGTTTATTCTGATTAAGAAAATCAGCAGACTGATTGCCATTTAGCTTCCTGAAGTAGAGCTGCATGCATTGCTTATTTACTTTATCTTTTTTTTTTAAAGAACTGTATTAAATGTCAGGAAATAATTGTTACATAGCCCTTGAAGAATCATGCCTTTTAGTTTAGAGTTGTTTAACTTTTTAGATTTCATCTGTTTTAAATCACAAAGAACCCTTAGGTGAGTCTGTAAAAGTTCTTTCACAGATATCCCTGATTTGCTTATTTATTTAGTTGTTGTTTTTTTCTTAATATGGAATTTCCCTTGCAGTTTTCTACTAGGGTTCAACGTAAATGACACACAAATACCAGAGATGCACTCTCTTAAAGTAAACCTGTTTATCAGCACTCTTGGCTGCTTAATTCTGAGTTGACAGTCTGTGGCCTTTTCTTGCAAGTGCTGCTAAGCATGGCTCTGCGAGCTCAGTAGCTGTGACCGTCCTTCCATGAGCAGCCAGTTGCTCTGTAGGCTGTGCTCTGAGCCTCTGTGCATCCTCCTGTTCTCTGCTGGGCCATGGAGAGAGCAGAACTGCTGATGTTTCCACACATGTGCTTATATCCCGCTCGGTGCCTGTGAGCGGCTCTTACGCATGTGGATTCGGCTGCCCAAGTCAGGATTTAATGCAACTGAGATGCTGTTGGCCAAATGTATTTGGGTTGGGTTTCTATCTGGGTTTCTAGCCCTGTTTTTTTGGGAAGATGAGGCATTTCTAACTCACATGGTCATAATATTTAGGCTTCAGAGGGAATTTGCTTGTCTTCTCCAAATTTGGCACACTGGTATCTGGGCCATGGGCTGGGACTCTGGTCACAGCTTGTCAGTTCTACGTCGTGTTACAGCATCAGTGCTGCCTTTGTAATACAGGCATTTCTGCTGTAGGACAAATGTTTTCTGACGTGTCATAAAGAGTCATTGGGCTTGAAGTAGGATTGAGGGTGAAATGTAACATTTTGTGAAATGCAGGTGATGGGACTAGATGATTGAATAGTCCCTGCTGGCCTTAACCTCTGTGAAATTGTAGAGATGTTTTGCTGAGGGCTTGACTTTGAGGACTGATTTGGTGCCGTCCCCCACAGAAGGATGTGGCAGACGTTGGAGGCATTTTCCAGGTGAACTAGAGATTTTCCAGGCTAACCAGAAAGATGGAATAATTACCAGTTGCACAAATTATTAGAGATCTTCTGTGGTATTTAGAGAACGCTGGAATAGATAGAATAGAATGGGCCTTGTCCTTTTGTAGCTGCTGAAAGATTGCCAGGCTTCCTGAAACAAAACATAACCCCCCCATCCATCTCTTCTGCAGTTTTGACTTGTAGATTTGTGTTGTCAGAGCTGTACGTTGCTTTTCGTTGTTGATGAGATTATTTGCTGCTATCACAATATATATCTGTATTTTAAAAGATTTTAGAGGGTTCCAAATTGTTGTACTTTGATCAGATGCCCAGTTATTAACAATAACTTGCTGCTATTTTACTGTAGAACTAACAAATGCAGGAAGTAATACATTTTATGTCTGAAATTTCACGTTAGCTGGCTAAACTTCACGTCAGCAATGAAGCACACATTCATTGCAAAGTTCGTCAAGCGCAGTACAGAGTAACTTGCTTCAAAGCAAAACCAGTATGAAATGAGGTGGAGTGCAAGGGGGACCCTTCTCCCCCCCTTCTAATGTATTGGGTGATGACGTATGCTGTGACCTGGGTGCCTGGTGGGAGCTCCAAACACCCGTTGTAATAGTTGTCGTGTAAAACCAGCACTGCTTCCTCATTTGTGGAGTGCAGGTACGAGAATTCAGGCTTAGGTTATGTTGTTTACTGTCATACAGCACTTCAGCTTGCCAATTAACAGTGGCTTAGAACACTTTTTCTCTCAGTGCTGTTTCAGACACAGTTTTGCAATGCCATTTCCAGTTTTTGCTGGTTCTCTTTCAAAAGATTATATTCATGTTTTGTTAAAAAAAAAAATCTTCTGGATGGAGCCCACTGTGCAATAAAATTTACATCTTAAGCCATGCAAAAATTCCTACTTCCACTTTAAAAAAAAAAGGAAAGTGTATGTCACTAGAGAGAAACACTGAATTTTCTAGGCTCACTTTATCCTGACATAAGTCTGCTGAAATTGAGTAGCTGCCTCAGCCCCCAAACCGGTTTTTAGTGGAACTGAAGACTCAGACTCAGTGTGCAAGAGTTTTGGGGTATTTTTGACCTCCTAATGTTCTGCATTGTGCATTGTTCGAATGAAGTCAACAGCAAATTTTTCTCTTCC
>Ga0065711_1037390_pt1 | contig 19883 bp, 11 predicted proteins | sample Hoacrofraction12_FD_59098 | JGI IMG/M metagenome (GOLD analysis project Ga0065711, IMG submission 59098) | Hoatzin crop microbial communities from Cojedes, Venezuela - Epithelial fraction 12 v2 (version 2) | ecosystem: Host-associated > Birds > Digestive system > Esophagus > Crop | place... | reverse complement strand
CCCGGCGGAGCTGCGGCCCCGCATCGCTGCCCCGCGGGGTGCTTCCCGCCCGCAGCCCCGCAACGCGGGCCCGCGCCCCGGCGGCTCCCTCCGGCGGGCCGGCTCAACGCCAGGTGGCACCAAACAACCAGGTTCGGCACAGCCGCGGCCTCTTCTGGTGGGAAAGACGGTGAAAAGGTCTCGCAGAAACCTGTGATGACGGTGTTAAAAAATAAAAACAAAAAAACCCCACAGAACCCAGAACTGAATCAGAAAAACCTCAGGATGGAGCTGGGGTGAGCCCAGCAGGACCGACGCCTCCATCCAGGCGGGATGGGGAGAGGCAGCAGGGCATCCTGGGCTCTACCCTGCGACCTGACAGCAGGAACCATCTCAGTAACTCCCCGCAAACGCTTACCTGAAGAGGACAAGCGCCTTGGGAAACTGCACCAGATCAGCCATTCGCCTTTCTAATTAACTGCTGCTAGATCACCAGGTTTTTGAGTGGGGCTCTCCGTGCCACCAACATCGGCCAACACTACCCAGTCTGGCAGTAACACAGCAACGAGAGCAGGGGCAGTACTTTAGCAGAGGAGATATCACACTTTTTGAGCATGTAAGCACAGATGGGACATGCTGGACAAGCAATAAATGTGATTTCCAGCCCCTTGCTTTGGTCAGACTGACCGCTCGCCTGCTTTGCTATATCCTAACTGCCAAGTTCTGCATGCTCAGTGCAAAACTGGGTCGTCTGTTACTGTGCTGGGACAGGGTAGAAGGATGGTGCTTCCTCCCTTGCAGAATACTGCTCAGAAGACCAAAAGCATGAAATCAAGTAGCACACTGGTGTAAAGGAGGGTGGACTAGCTGGTTTGCTTTTGTCAGCTTTTCCATACTCAGTTATAATTTTAGAAGCCTGTACCTGGTATGAAGGTATTTCACTGTAGCTTTTCACAGAATCAAAAATTATTGAAAGAGACTTTTGGAAGTCACAGACTACGATCCTCCTGCTCAAAGCAGGGCTGACTTTAATTAGAGCAGGCAGTTCAGCGTCTTCTCCTATGCGGTTTTAGAAACGTCGAAGGTGGAAATCCCCAAGTACCTCTGTCCAGTGTGTTCCAGTTCCCAGCCACTCCCACAGTGAAGAACATTTTCCTTAGTCGCCCTCAGTTTCCCTCCTTGCAGCTTGCCATGCACTTTTCACTACACGCTCCTGGGAAGAGCCTGGCTCCATCTCCTCGATGCTCCTCCCCACCTCCATGGGGGTCCTCTCAAAGCCCTCTCCTCCCGAGGCTGAGCAAACTCAGCCTCTCCTCACACCTTACCTGCTCCAGCCCCCAGCCCAGCCTGGCTGCTCTCCAGTGGCCTCTCTCCAGTCCGCTGCCTCCCCTTCGGAACTGTGGAGCCCAAATCCAGGTGTAGCACCCGGGGCGCAGCCCCACGAAGGCCAAGCTCCCATGGCTCAGTGCTCTCGGGGCTGATCCATCCACAGCCTCCATTGGTGCTTGGTCCTACCCCAGCCCCGCTGCAGGGCTGAGCGTTTGAACTTCTTGGGGTTGGTGCTGCTAGATTCCTCCAGCTTGGAGACCCTACTCAACAGCTGCTTGGGCATCAGAAGGGATTTCTAGTTCAGAAATGGTTGGAATAGGAAAAAATTTAAACAACCAGGACAAACGTAGAACACTGTTACCTGTTAGGTAGCCATAAATCTCTGTATTGATCACAGTGACGTTACTTCAAGTTTTCATTGCTATGACCAATTAAGTTCTTCCTGATGGACTTTTTTGTGTGTGCAAGAGAGCTCACACCTGAAGACCACCATGTCAGTGGCTGAGAAGCTGCAGCACTGCTCTAGGCGAATTTCCAAAGCGAGGGAAAGGTAATCCTAATTACACAAAGTTAATGCAGTTATTTGAATAATGATCTTTTACGTGCCACAGGTGTTCAGTCCAATGCCAATTATTTAAATTCGTTTCCTTTGCGGGATGCGAAGGAGAGTGATCAGAATTCACGTACTCACACCTTGCCAACGGGAAGAGGTTGCTCTCAAACTCACAAGCAGAAACTTAACCCCGAAGCTTCCTTAGGTTTTAACCATAAAGTTCAAGCTGTTATTAGAAATTGTCCACCAGACAGAGCGCGGATATCCTAGCCAGAGGGTCGTTGTCTCTTGTGTGAAGATGTGACCGGTGGGTACCAGCTCTCGCGGGCTACGCACACCCAGAGCCGTGGGGCAGGGAAATGGGGAGGCACCGATGTTCTCTGCAGCTGCACAGTGGGAGACAGGATAAAATACACCGTGTTTTCTACAAAAATATGTACGTTCATAACTGTACAAACACACTGTATGATCCTTATGCAAACGAACAAACCTTATGGACAAGTTCATGATTATCACGATGTAATTTCTGCACGCAGCTGCAGGTCTGGGGGTGTGATTAGCACAGTCAAAACAAGCAAAAAACCAGCACAAAGCCACAGACTTGTCCCATCTTTCTGGTCAGCTAGAAAAGTTGTACACAAGTCACAGAATTTAACTCATAAAAAAAAATTTTAAAGGAGAATTCGTTTTGAAAAATCCCAGCAGCCTGTTTCAGAAACTTCGATAAGGAAAGCCAGTTCTGCACTTTAAAGCTTATCGCTGTGTTTTGCAGCTGAAGTTGTCCAAAGTTAATTATATCAACATCACTGCTTTCTGATACGGTAACGAGGTACATTTTCTATGCAACGTGTTTCCTGGGATGCCGCCTCTTTCCTTTCCGATTTACACTGCTGGGGTACAGCTCAAATCGGAGGTGGAGACCGTGCTGGCCAGATTCTCTGTATGCTAAACGTCTTCAGACCTGCAGCTAGGCCATGAACCTTAGAAAATATTTTAAATCATAATGAACAATCAGGCAGGTGTCTTGAATTTCGTGTTCTTAAACGGCAGAGCTGGCGTCTTTCCTCAATTCAGTAGCATTCGGGGTGTTCTCCCCCGCCACCGCTGAAGAGACAAAGTGCATCGCTGAAGCTCCCTTCCTCTCAGTGGAGGTTTGGGAAGGATGGAAGGGGTGATGTAATTTTGCAAACTTCAGACTCCATTTCTGCAAGTCAGGATTACTGTTTAGGGTGATGATGAATTGACTCCCAGCTTCAGTAAATGATAACTTGTACATTTGCTTCCGTGCTAGCTGCGTTTTTCTCTGCTGGCCACTAATACCTAAAGCAAGCCATGATTCAGGCTGCATTTTTACTTTTGACAGGGTGAAAAATGTTTAAAGGATCTATTTTTAAGAATTCCTTATTAGCCAAATCTCCCACTTATCTGCTCTGACACTGCTTGTCTCACCAACAAATTCTTCTTTTCCTCCATCCATACACAGTTCCCCAAAGAGAAATTAAAATAAGCAAATATTACTTACATGAGTAAAAGGTTGCAAGATTGGACACCGGTTGCACAATATGGAGAACTGGGGGTCAGATCCCTCTGATAAAAGGTCAAGGCCATATTCCTGCAAAGCATGTCCCATTCGAGCAAGTCACATACAGAACTTTCCTCAGAGTGCTACTTTCGTGAACATGACAAGACCAGGTGTGAACTGATGAATTATGTGAACTTAGATAATTACAAAGTTATAACTCCTATGACAATGATACAGTGTTTGCCTGCTAGAACTAAAAATGATTTTTTAAAAAATTACATTCTGCAGAGTTTTGTTACAACTTCTCATTTTTCTTTTTAACCAAAGCCCCCTACTTTTCAAAAAAGATTGATGCTTAATAACATGTGCATTAAACTAGCAGACTGTACACCTAAAAAAAATCTAATAATCAGTGTTTTTTTGTGTCACCGCTTTATCATTAGAATGTAAGTTGCAAATTTAAGGAATAACAGGCCAGAGTTACAAAGGGCTTAATTGCTTTAGTCTCAAACATGATCCAAAACTCTCTTTATCTGAACACCAGCATTCCTCCCAGTGCTCACCCTTGGGGCCCAGTCCAGCCAGTGTCCTCCAGAGCACCAAAGGAAATGCAGGCGGTGGCAAGAGGAATGCCACGTTTCATGCCATAGCTCACCCACAATGACCACAAAGATCAGCCTGGATGGCATTAATTGTGCTTCAGTTCAGCCATCTAGAACAGAGATGTCCAATCTGTAATTGCCAGCTTGTCTTACCTGCAACAGAGACAAGTTATTCTCTCCTCTTCCCCTTCCACAAATGGAAAAGTAATTATGCAAAACACAACAGCTGCCAATTCTCCTAAACAAACTGCAGCCTACTGCTTAGAGCACTGCCATAAGCTGCAGAGCAAGGAATTGCCTCTCTTGCCTTGGTAAAGTTGGCTAACTGCTGAACTGCTGTCTGGTTCCCTTCCTAGCTCAAGGGAAGAGAAGAGCAGATCCTGGCTTTCTTGCCGAGTGAGAGAGTTTAGGCATCTGCTTCCAAAAAATACTGGCTACAAGGGTTCTTAAAACCCCTGACACATTTAATTCGGAAGGTCTCACATGCTGGATACAGCCACAGACTTTAGGAGATCTTCCTGAACTGTACGGTCCTTCTCTGCTTGTCGGTTGCCTCTGCCTTTTAACCTTGTGCAGGAAAGCCTTCTCCATCCATCTGGCAGCCACATTACCCACTATGGGTTAATCTTTCTGCACAAAACATTTGTGTTAAAAATCTTCTTTGCTAGGGAAAGTCGTCAAGGAAAGAAGTTCCTAGAAGATCCTACCTCCTCCTCTCATACATGTCTTGCACAGTTTTAATGACGATAACAGATCAAAGGCAGATGTTCCAGGGAGCTGGTACGGGGAAACTTTATTCCCCTTCTCTCTTAGCCACCCTGAGCAGAACTAAGCCTTAGGGTTTAAATTTAAGAGGACTCCCAGCCACTGAGCAGCCGGTGCCAAAACAACCCATAAATGTCATGCACCCTCTTCAAGGCACAAAATGGGAGAAGAAAAGCCTAAAGCATTATGTGATGCCTATCAAAGTGACCTTTTTAAGAAAAATCATTACCTACCTAGTGATTAAATGTGACCAGTCAGGGATAAGTTCTGGTCACTGGAAGGCTGATTTATTCCACTTCAGAATCCACCTTTGGTATGCTGCTATGGTGCGCTGTCAACAGCATTCATACTTTTACAATTTAAATGCTTTGGAGGTGGGGGGGGGGTGGTGTCTGAGCTTTATGTGTGATAGGGCAGTGATAGAAATGGAATTGTAAAAAAAAATGTAAGAAAAATGAGTAAATCAGCTATGCTCAGGTTTGTTTTTCACTTTAAATTAGGCTCATCGTCAACTAATATGAGAGCAGAAATGAATCCTTATCCAAAAGCAGAACTTACCAAGTCATTAATTACACAAGATGCACAATGGAGAAGGCAAGGAAAGAAAAGGACATTGCAGTAAACACCGCAGAAGTGTTCAAACCAAGAGAGTCTTCACGCTTTTCAGCAAATCCAGCTTATGGCATACAATTAACAATGAATTACATTCCTACTGGATAACCAAAAGCCCTCAGGAACTGGCAGAATGAGGACTAGGATTTAAGTAAGCCTTCCTATGTTTATTCAGTTGGTGAGAAAGCAAACCCAAGATACTTAATGAAAACAGCTTTCAAGCACGAACTCTTCCCGATGAATTTGTAAATGGTGAATATTCACCACCAGAAGTCAACTTGCTGCTTTGCATGCCAGTTATTTTCAAGCACAGATGTGTCAAACCGTACAAACTCTTCTAGTGACTGTGCTAAGCCCATTTATCACTTTTCAGGATATAAAAATTGTCCCTGAATTGTGTATGCTAATGCGCTGGTACTGACAAAAGCAATCGGTAAAACTGACTCAGAATTAACGAAGTTCAACAGTGAGGAACAGCACTGGCAAGAGGGGTTAAATGTAATTACAACTCAAGTAATCCCAGGAAGACGTTCCCGTTACAGGACAACAAAACAGACAAAAGTATGTAGGAAACAGGGAACTGGTTAACCTTTTGAACCGGTTAACCAGCTCTCTCCCCTTAATGAGCATGCCTCAAAAAATGTGAAGAATGCTCATGCTTTTGTTGTCACCCTACCAGACAGAAAGGTTTGTCTGCAATTCTACTAAAAAAAGAAACCATAAACCAAAAAAAACCCCCACAAAATATTAATAATTTAGTGGGAACTCTGCTGCAAATGTATGTCATACAGGCAATTAAACTTTTACGCTGTGATATATAAACAAAAGCACAGATGGAACAGTTTCTACAGTTTACCCCCACAGAGCTGAGTATCTTGCAAATATGGTGATGAAATTCTTTAAGGACAAAAACATGTCCTGATTAATTTGGTGGTGACAGGCATAGGGCAATACTGAGAAAATATTAATTTTATATAAACATTTACATAAATATACACAGCATTCTCAGGTCAAATTATTTTTGTGTTTCCCATATGTTGGGTATGTCTTAAGCCTAATGAATGCCAAGGCTGCTGAAGACAGCAGTAAATTGCTTCATAGTTTTTGCTTTATGCAAAATTGTCCTTTTTCTTAGACTACTTACTGTCAAAACATGTTGAGCTTTACTAGGTCCAAACTGAAGAGTTGCATAATGTTTACCTAACACTCAACTGTCAGGTCCTGCTAATACAGTGAAGGGTCTGTGCAAAGATGATAAAGTAATAATTCAGTTCTGGATACTGTGAACATGAAACTTATAGTCTCCGTTGAAGCAGGGACAGTCTGGAAAGTATTTTTGACTATTCTTTGGATGAAGTTCTCGATCATTCCAGTGATGCATGGAATACTGCATAAGAAGTTGAGAACCTATAGATACACATACATTGTTATCTCCTAAAATCATAGAATCATAGGCTGGAGAAGACCTCTAAGATCATCAAATCCAATCAACCACTCAACACCACCATGCCTACTAAACCATATCCCAAAGTGCCATATCTACATTTTTTTTGAACACCTCCAGGGACGGTGACTCCACCACCTCCCTGGGCAGCCTCTTCCAATGTCTCACCGCTCTTTCAGGACAGAAATTTTTCCTAATATCCAATCTAAACCTCCCCTGATGCAACTTGAGGCCATTGCCTCTCATCCTATCACTTGTTACTCGGGAGAAGAGACCAACACCTGCCTCACTACAACCTCCTTTCAGGTAGTTGTAGCGAGCAACAAGGTCCCCCCTCAGCCTCCTCTTCTCCAGACTAAACCTCCCCAGCTCCCTCAGCCGCTCCTCATAAGACTTGTTCTCTAGACCCCTCACCAGCCTCGTTGAACTTCTCTGAACACGCTCCAGAAACTCAATGTCCTTCTTGTTGTGAGAGGCCCAAAACTGAACACAGTACTCGAGGTATGGGACACAGTAGATATCTTGTAAAGATGTATATTCTTATCAAACACTGGAAATCAGAGATAGACCGTAAGACTTGACATCTTCAATTTAAATGTAAAGTTAAAAGCTCTGGAAATTATTTACAGTGATGACAATAATCATGCAGTGCTGAACTAGTAACGTAAGTATCCTTGAAGGCGTTACCGAAACCGTTCCTCAGGGAAACAAAAACTACAAATATACTCTTTGTTGACTTAAGGGTCACCAGAAAAGGCATACAAAGACATCGGTATATAACTTAGTTTTTCAATTTAACTAGGGTCTGTGAATATTGAGGAAATACAAGGGTATCAGAAAAGTAATGCTTTTGACTGTAGTGACCTGGGAGAACGTGAAAGGTATTAATTGTAAGTTGTATATCTCAGCAAGAGCATAATCATCATCCCTGCTCAGCTTCTGTTCAACAATAAAGACTGATAAGCTGAATTTCACATTCCCACAAATAGCTTTCCTTTGTGGATTTTTCCAGGTTATGATGATAGCAAACTACAACAGTCAATGGTCTTCTTTCATAGTTAAAGCTGATCAAAAATGAGCTGCACTATCATACATTACAAACAAGACTGATATAAGATTATTTGTCTCTGGTGAACATTAAGTCTAATATCCTTCAGGAAAAGGCTTCAGCTGTGATGTAGTTTTGCTACCCAACAGTCTTGGGGTCACTCTTCCTAAATGTCAGTTATATGACTACAATCTGTAGCCTGTACACATAAGACACTGACGTTTTGACTTGATATTTTGAGTCCAGAATAAAAGTCTGGATTCAAAAGCGATTCTAGTAGAATTCCTCTTTATTCATTCTGGTATAGAAGCCCAGACAATATTTTGTCTGGGGCCTTGAGCATATTTAAGACAGCCCTTTCAGCAGTAAAGCACAATCTCGCTTTGCACAGAGAAGTCCCCAGACAGGGCTGTGGAGATATTCCTCTATCTCGATCCTCTAATAGAGCTATGTCTGCCTAAGATCCGAGGTTTTATCTTTTTTTAGATATATTTCAGAGGGCTCCTGTATGTAGGTATCTATCTGCACAACGCTGTATCTGCCAACAGCAGTAATGTTCGGGTGAAGCGTCTCTAAACGCCTTCTGTGCGGCTTCATTTGGGGTACATACATCAGCGTAGCTAACAAGTCTCCAAAGTCTCCCTCTCACAAGGTTTGTAACAGTCTAAGCACACAGCTATGAACACCATTAGCTCCATTAACACTAGTGGATTTGCTAGCCATTTAGTGTTATCCCTAAAGCTGGTAACATTTGCTATCAGCAGCTGCAGGAATTATGAAGACTTGGTGTAGACAGCAGCAGCTCTGCTCAGGAGCTACAACCCCTTACAAAACCTTTGTGGACTAACTTGAAGTTACAAAAGACCCACGCAACAAATGCTGAAGGTAGCAATTCCTTTGATGAAAGAGTGTGAATGGACAACTTTGCGAAAATGCGATGAGTACTTAAGAACTGGAGCCATTAATCTGTTATTAGAGAAACAAATCCTTTCCCTCTCAATAAGCACCTAAAATTACCTCATTATTATTGACCTGCAACAATGAAAAGGTACTGGTGAGACTCAATGGCAAAAGTTCTTTCAGCTTTTATGTGCCTGAAACTACTTCTGGCAGGTAAAGCATGAGGAAGAACACCACCGTGAGATGAACCGTAACTAAGCGGATGAGAGTGATTCAGCTTCTGTCGCAGAACTTCAGCTTCCAGAAAGTTTTTGGCAAAAATCCCTCTGTAGAGCCTTTGAAGGAAACTAAGTTGTCCATTCATACTTAGAGTTCAGAAACAAACAGTAGCATACACGGTCGCTTGCCACGACGTGAGGAGGTTGCTGTTCTGGCAGGGTATCTGGGCTGTGGCCTGAAAAGAGTGACGGGGACCGACAAGGAGTCTGCACACAACAGATCTGCTTTGTCAAGTCACAATTACACGAGCTCGTTCACGATGGTGCACTCAGTACAGGTGATTGCAGTTCTGGAGCTTATGCTGAGCTGCTAACGGACTTCCATTTCAGCAGGGGGCTGAAATAGGAGAGTTGAGGTTGGGAGGCACCTCTGCAGACTACCTAGTCCAACCTCCCCATTCAAGCAAGGTCAGCTGTAGCAGGTCACCCAGGACTGTATTCAGCTGGATTTTTAATATCTCTAAGGAGATCTCTACAGCCTCTGTGGGCACTGTGTGCCAGTCTTTGAACTTCCTCACAGGTAAAAATGTTCTTTGGATTTTGACACAGAATCTCCTGTGTTCCAGCTGATGCCCATTGCCTCTTGTCCTGTCACTGGGCACCACTGAGAAGAGTCTGGCTCCATGTTCTTTACCCAATCCTCACCAGGTATTGTAGATAGATAAATAGACAGATAAGGTCTCCTCTGAGTCTCCCCTTCTCCAGGCTCTGCCAGGTTTTCCTCATACAATAGATGCTCCAGTCCCTTAATCACCTTTGTGGCCCTTTGCTGGACTCATGCCGGTTTGTCCACATCTCTCTTACATACCTGGATCCAGCCCTCCAGGTGTGCCTCACCAGTGAAGAGCAGAGGGGAAGGATCACCTCCCTCAGCTTGCTGGCAACACTCCTTCTAATGCGGGCCAGGATACTGCTGGCCACCTTCGCTGCAACAGTCCATTGCTGGCTCACGTTCAACTTGGTGCCCACAAGGACCCTCAGGTCCTGCTCTCCAAAGCTGTTTTCCAACCAGTTGGTCCCCAGCCTGTCCTAGTGCATGGGGTCCTTCTTCACCATGTGCAGGACTTTGCATTTGCGTTTGTTGAATGTTGGGGTGTTCTCGACAGCCTGTTTCTCCAGGCCCTTTGAGTAGCAGTCTAACCATTAGGTGCATGGTCCCCTCCCTCCACTCCTGCTTGATTTGCAAGCTTCCTGAGCTTACCACCACTTCTCACTCAACTGTGGGCTGCCACCTCCCTCCCCTGTTGTTCCTCGTTTAAAGCTCTTCTCACCAGGCTGGCCAGCCTGTTGACAAAGATGCTTTTGCCCCACGCAGTCACACCTGATACGTTCCAGGCCTCTGCTGGCTGTATTGTTGGTGACCACACGGATGAGCAGCAGGGATAAAAGCCTGAGGATTGGACAAGCCTTTCTAGTCTCTCTGCAACGCCCCAAATCTGAGCCCCCAGCAAGCAGCCTTGTGTAGGGTCAGAGCTACCCTGTAACGGGCAAGAGGCACTGGCGTCGTCAAAGATTTCAGAAGTCAGTGCAGCATCTGTAATGTTTTTAGTGGTGATGATTCAGGAAAAGTGAGACTTTACAATTAGCAAAAGTTTGGGGTTTTGTTTTGCTTTTTCATTTTTTTTTTCCTTTAACTACAGAGAAATTAGCACAGGTGATAGAGGGAAAGATATCTCTAGGCTTTCTGTCTGACTCCTGGCACCAGCCAACTCCAGCAGCTGCAGAATGCTCCACACCCTCAAGACCAGGCACCTTTAAGTGTCAACAGCTAATTCCTAGCAAAGCATTAAAAAAACCCCCAAACAAAACCCCACAACATTCTGACACAGAATCAGACCAAGCATGGACTTCTAGGTATCAGACAACCAGTGTCTGTGACGACTGGTAATGGAGAATAGTTTCCTAGTTTAGACTAATTTTTCCATAACACGTTCAGATTCGTTTGCCAGTCTGAGGCACCAGACTTTATACGTACACACACACAACATTAACTCATTTGGCCTGTCTGGAACTGACAGTTCCTAGCATCAGCAGGTTCTGAATATATTGCATCCCCTCTGCCTTCATAGGAAAGCAGCAACAGCCTGAGCGTGCCAGTTAGACCACCGATCTGAGGAAATGAACTAAGAGATACCTTTGATTAGCCCAGTGCTTTGTGTTGCATATTTTAACGAAGCACAGATTTCAGCCTGCAGGAAAAGTTGAGACAACTAACAGCAAAACCAGGAAGCCAAAGACCAGGGAGAGGGAGAGGAAGCGGAGGGGCTCCGGGGCTCCACAGGGGCCAGCTGCTGGAAGTGAAGCAGCACCCAACAACAAAGGCAAGAGACAGAAGAAATCTTGCATGAACAAGAACTATTGTACCCCCAATTTCTTCAGAAGAAACAACGAACAGTGTTCCAGAAAACCCAGCTGAATGCCCCAGGCTAATGCAGGTTTAAGGTGTAAAGTACGTAATTAGATGCAGGAATTGCAAGGGCAATTGTTGAGTAACAGCACGAAGGTTTTCTAAACACAATCATCAGAAGAACAAAGGACACGGAACTATAATCTAAAAGCATAAGAACTGTTTTCAAATAGTTTTTCTGACATCGGCGTTGAGTGATGGAAAGCGTGACGAGGGGTGTAACGCGAGTTATGTTCCTTTTACACATGTGAATATTTCTAAAATGAGCATGTAAGATTTTTATCTTTGCTTAAAAATCCATCGTGCTGGAGATCGACTCCAAGGCATCCTACTTACTGTGAGCCTGTAAGAAACGATGACACCAGTCAGTGCTTAGCTGTGCTGGCACTGTCATTAGGGTCTCCAAGGTCTTCAGGCATCCCTGCGATAGTCACTTTCCTTTACAATCTTCAAATATAGGTTTTGGATTGCACCACCTGTCAAAATCATGTTTTCAGGTTCCCTATAGATCTCCTCACATGAACTCTATGTATTAATGAGCTGGCTGACTCATGGGGTGAGCGGTATCTCTTCAGCAGATCTAACGTGAGCCGGTAAGCATCTGTAATTCTCGCTGTCAGCCTGCATGTTGATATCAAGGATACAATAAGATGCAAATTGATTTTGGTTTACAGCAAAAAGCTAAACCTTTTTATTAGACCTGTGTGGCTCACGTTAAAAATGCAAAGCACGTCTGGAATGCTGAGCACTTAAAAAAATATCAGAAAGTAAGATTATTTTTCCAGGGCACTTTAGACAAATTTAGTCTAGGGTAATGCTGTATGTCAGAGGCAGCCACGCTTTCGCAGCTGAATTTCAGTGCTGCCTTTTCTTCCTCCGTTCCCACCCCACCAGGGGTGACTCTCCTTTGAAAAACCTCTTCTCTCCTACGGATTGCTGCTGCCACCTTGTCACCACCCCCTCCTGCCTCCATCTGCCACCGCCTCCTCAAGGGCCATCGCTTCTTGCTGGCTCCAACTGCTCCAGCCCAGGGGGAAAAAAAACCCTAAACCTAAAGCAGCTCTACTTTGCATCTTGCCTCTAATATTGCCATACTTCTTCAGAAGGGAACAGGGATACGTATACATCTAAAAACGGGTCTCTAAATATCGGGAGCTGAACACGATTCATCATTACCATCTCTACACTGACGGAGGAGGGTGGAAAAGCAAAATTTCCTTACGGTTCTCTTGCAGCTCGCCGGTGCCACGGTGGAGAACAAAAAGCCTCTGCGATGTTCAATGCCCCTCTGTGCGGGCTGGCACGCCGCCATCCTGCGCCAGACACCGGCTGCCGACACGCTGCCGGAGCAAAAAGGCAGAAGGAAACTGAAAATCAAGAAAGGGCCACCGGGGCTGGAGCCAGGGAGCGAGGCAGAGTCAGTACAGAAGCAGATCTTCAGGGCACTAGGCTGGGGGAAAGTGGAGAAGGGAAAGGGGGTGAGGTCTGGAAGCACCGCTCTGTACTTCGCTCTCTGCCAAGCCCCCTGCTTTGCCCTTCAATGCGTTTTCCTATAAACCACCTCACTTTCCACACCTCAGTGAGTGGTTCCTATGCAGGCTTGGGTTGCATTTCCCTGCTGAAATTGCCCCACACCTTTGCTTCCTCCAAATCCCAATTTTCTTCCCAGTCTCTACTCCGCAGCAGCATGATGAGGGAGAAATTTTCCTCCTGTTCTTGAATGTTTTCAGTGACTGAAAACATCGCACATGGAGCCATGGATCACCAGCAAAACACCAGCTTTGATAGAACTAGCTTTTCTCACAATGCAGTGGGATTTTTTCCTGAAGAAAACTCTCTCTCACACACTCCACTTCCATAAACAAAACTGTCCGTTCGCTGGACTGCTGTCCAAACAGGGCTCTCAACGTGAGGGCTGCAAACACAGATACTCCCTGGGGAACACAGGAGAACTTCAATGAGCAGCAAGGGAATAATCCTTTTATTACCTTTTCTCATAAAACCTTCAAATTATTCATACCGAAATTTATTTGTGATTAGCTGAAAAGCCACCCAAATTCAGAGCGCCAGCGCCACATGCTCTCACGCCCTGCTCCGAGCTCTTCCCCGGCCACAGCCGGTGCCCGCACCGGGCTGGCAGCCTCCTCCCGCCGCAGCGCGCTGCCCTGGCACGCTGCCTGCTCCCACAGGCGTCACCGCCATCTCGGTCACGGCACGCACCGCCCTGCTCGGGACCCGCACCGGGAAAGGGGTTCTGCAGAAGAGCAGAGCCAGCGCCAGGCCCTTTGTCCCTGTGAAAAGATAAAGGGGTCCTGCTCCGACAGCAGCTGCCCGCAGCTGCCTCCTCCCTCCCCTTTTAAGTTGCCATGCCAGTAACAGGAGTGTCAAAAGTCATCCTGCCTGACGTTTCTCGTCTGAATTAGAGGTAGAGGCACAACAACGCTATCTGCTATTCCGGCTGCCCACCCCCAGCAGAGACGGGGAATACCCTGACGGACAGGACCACCATGAGTAGGCAGGCTCAGTTTCAAGCGGCTTGCTTCTAAGCCCCTTGCCTGCTCTTCTTGCTGAGGGAGCAGAAGATGGGACATGCAGCTCTTTCAGGGACTTGCGTTTACTTTCGTTATATTGGCCTGAATGATAAATCAGACTGAACAAGCACTAAGACATCAAACTGCAAATTGAAGCAGCTGAGCAGAAGGACCTTTTCGTGTTCCTAACAAACCTCTGTACTAGAAGCAGCCCAACAGATAAACAGTTACAAAGCAACCACCGAACAAAAACAGCAGACTAGAGAGCACAAAAATTACAGCACAAGAGCTAAGGTGCAATCATACTTCTCTATTCACATCACAAGATAGATCCAGAATGGCCATAATAAAATGAGGACGCACATTTTACCCCAAGACTATTTTCTCATTAATACATAATACTTCAGTTTAAGAACCTCATTATGTGTTTATGATACCAGATCATTTGATTAGCTATATTAGCCTAAAATAACTTCCTCCGAAATACTGTTCAACGTAATGCTTTACCTCTTGATTAAATGTTTGGTCAGTAAGGAACTCAGTGCATGGCATCGTTGAGTACGTTGTATTAGCAGTCTGGTTAGAGCAAATACGGGTTTTTTATTATTTCAGTTCAAAAAAAAAAAGAAACAATCCCAAAGTCAGGAATTGAAGTATTGCATGTGCTTGTTGGCAAGGTCTGTTCTTCCTGCCCAATGCAAAATAAGGCACCTGTCCCACACCCACGTTCTTCTGCCCTTGCAGCCTGGTAGCCCACTCCTTCCCGCTCCCCCCAGCCTGGTCATGCTCCACAGCAAGACACAGATATTCCACGGGTGCTTCCTTTTCCCCCCATCCTGAATGTTCTGCTTTGCTCTCTGAGGAAACACCCTCTCATCAGATCCTGGATGAACTAACCGTTTCCTGCTGGAAAGGATACATTCATTTTTTCCTCTAGCCTGGGTTGGCAGTGGCTGAAAGAGGCAGCTCTCGAAGCCCAGGCTCCAGCCCCTGGCTGGAGAAGAGAGCGGTCAGTCATCGACAGAAATCAGGTCAAAGAAAGGCCCTCCCTCCTCTCATCCCCGCTAGCTCTCGCTCTCTCTGTGTACATCTAAAAAGATACAGCTGCCAAGAAAGTGAAAGGGAGCGAAGCAGAAGAGAAAGGTATGTCTTGCTCCCGCAGTTATCCTTGTCCACTTGTTCTGCTGATGCTAGTTACAGAGTACAGAGTTAGAAATATATATGGGAACATGCATGAGAAGATTTGGGAGATGCAGATACATTGTAGGCAAGAGATGCTGTTCAAGACAGATGCATGGATATGATCCAGCTAAAGAGAATTCTTTCACTGTCTTGCTCTTCTTCAAAGTCAGATGCTCCATATTAACATCTGAAGTCATCAAACATAGTATATTGCCTTCCAGTGCTAAACAATATTGCAAAATTGTAGAGAGGTGTTCAGAATGAATTGCTGTCCTTAAGAAAACTAAATAGGTTTTAACAAGAACTCAATTTCTGGAAAGAATCATAGTATTGATGGTAATTACAAAGCAGTAATTCACTGAGTTAATCCTCAGTGGACTAGCTGCTGTCCTTATAATGCACCAACTGTTCAAGCAAAATAGATTCGAAGGATTTTTTTTTTTTTTGTATGGAAAATACTTATTCATAGTAGTATCAGTTATGTAGCTCTTGTGTAATGATTTCTTAGGAATGCACTAATAAACTTAACTATTATGCACTAACACACCTAAATATTAAATGCTTAGCTCAGCATTTTACAAGTGTTTCTCAAATGGAAACTTGACAAACAAATAAACAATAAAAGACATTTTGTTTTGAACAGGTATTTTTAGCTAGTTCAATGCATTTTAAGAAGCAAGTATATGTTAAATGTACTTCACTTGAAGTGCAACTTGTTAACCCAGCACATGCCACTGGGCAGATGCAGCCTGCTTAATAACTATGATAATAAATATTTAATATTTAATCTTTTCCCAAACATCCAGGATTTCTAGAGGTGCTGAAATACACATTTTGTGCCATTTCTCGGTTTTCCCTATTTCTGTCTCCTGTCTCTAACACCTCAGGTCCTACTAACATCGTGTGACCTTTAAAGGGCATCACTTCTCATGAAATATTACCCTTTTGTTCTTGGCCAAGGAGGCCGAAACTTGAGTTTTTCTCTTTGGTCTTTTCTGCCTGGCTCCGCATCTAGCGGATCCAAAGACAGGATAATCCAAAAGACAGGATTGCCTGGCAGGATAATTCAAAAACCCTCAGAGGAATGAGCAGGGATAGCACCGATTCCTGGCTCGCCGTGCACATTCCCGAATTAACCATTTTCCTTTACACAAAACTCCAAATTATTTCAAAGCACTTATTATCCCAGCTGCACTTGGTCTCCAGCTTTACTTACAGCGTGTCAAAGTAACCAAAGTAAGTCACTGAAAAGAACTTATGCAAATGCAAGGAAATAATTTTTAATATTTTTAGATGGGTTTACTCCCGCTAGAATTTGAAATGATATAATCTTGATAGAGCAACCTGGCCAGGCTCAGCATGATTGCATTGCTACATTGTCAGAAGGTTTTATGAAATAATGCAAGAGGGTGCTTGCTGGCAACGAGTCTTTGAGTCACCTTAGGGATTGGATCTGTTCATCACATGTCCCTGATTTGATTTATGAGAAAAGACTGTTCCTGTGGTATGCAAAAGCAGGTGAGGTCTTCAACACCTGTTTTGAAATAAATATGCATGTACTGGGCTGTGTTCTTTACCTAGGCAACCAGTGAGGTACCATCATCTGTGCAACCATGTTCAGGGAAGGAAGTTGCCGCAGTTTGTCAGAAAAAGCTACTGCATCCGAGAGGTCCGACGGGCTCGTCGGCACCCGCCCTGTGCAGGAAGCCGAGGAAACGCTTCAGGTCCTCGGCAATCTTTCATCTGCAAACAGGGACCATTCTCTCACAGGAAAGGGCTAACCTTTTGAAGAAAGGTCTTTTGACTGCAAGTTTCCTTTCTGGTTATGATCTGAAAAAAAAACCCCAGAGGAAATATTTAAATGAAATGGCAATAAATATTTTTTTTTTCTGAATAATAACAATGCTGAGCATTAGCAAGATGCGTACCAGGCACAGTTAGAGAAGCTGTCTGTCCATAACTCACCAGCATATTGACTTTGCTAATACTGATTTTGGTAGTCACCCATCTAAACCCTCTCAATGATGCGATATGATCCTGCTATATTCCAAGGCAAGCAGTGAGTTACCGTAAATTGTAGATTGTGACTTTTTAATCCAGCAATTTGAGTTTATAGAAAACCTGCGCATTTTCAGGATAGAATGAGTTCCTACGAATTTTAAGCATACAGGCCGCTGGCAACAGATCCAAAGAAGCATTCCAGCTGAGCTCCAGGTAGTAAAAGATCACCTAAATTATTAGGAATAAAAAAAAAAGTTTACAAAAGAGCAAGATATGATGCATGCCTCTTCCTCAGGGGAAGAGCTCACAGAATGCTCCAATCACAGGAAACAAAGGCATAACCTCCCTGCTTCCTAAATTTCTCTTGCATCGAAATTTTCTTCCATTAAATACTTAAGCTCAATATTTGAACACAAGAATGTTAAATTGTATTCCTTGACATTGGCATTTATCAAGGTATAGTATACACAGACTTGTTCTCTTTGAGCATTAGACTTCTCTGAGCACTAGACTTCTCTGAGCAGAACCCTCGTAACTGTAGTGTTTATACTCCTACAAAATAAAACCGTTATTATAATAACACAGATTCTTTACTTCAGTCACAAAAAAAAAGGCAGGCAAAGTTAGAACAATGTTTACTTTATATGAGAAGTAGTTTTGAGGTCTAAGACTAATAAAGACAGTATGTTATTCAATACTGCACTCTAAGGTAATTAAAAAATAGATCCCCAAGGCTCCATTACTAGGAGTTTACAGGAGTCTCCCACTCAAAAGTTCACACACAAGTTCACGGAAACTAAAAGGAATCATTCGATGAATTTTGCTTCTACAACAGAAGTCAAAAAATACACAAGAGCTTGTTTTTACTTCAGTCATGTTCTTTAATATATTGGCCACTTTTTAATATTTTATTTGGTTACTGGTGTTGAAAAAACAAGTTTGCACTAAATCTTACGAAAAAATATAATTGGAGAGCATCAGGTTGTAGTGTTTTATCCCTAATATGAATCCAAATTCCCAGATTTTCTTCTACTCTCTGGCGTGTCATTCACTGCTTGAAGAAGTGGAATATCAGCAATACAGCTACAGTGGTGATATAACTACCCAGGAAGAATTACTGCAAAATACAGTAAATTTATACATTTAACAGCTTATTGTTTGTTTTTCAAGGGTTATCTTAGAAGTTTTACAAAGCAACCCAAGTGGGACTCTCTTAATTGACTTCTATAGCTGGCACGTCTGAATTTTTTTTCTGATCTAGATAGTAGCCCTGCCACCTTAACTTGGCCTTTGACGGTCTTTGATCAGCCCCTGGCTTATGGCTAGTTACTTTCAGGTTAGTCTAGAGCCCTCCACTCCACAGCCCCACAAGACAGACCAGAACCAGTCCACAACGATGCGGCGTTGGGTCCGAAGTGTCACCAGGATGAAGGGCAGCAAAGCCTTCCCCAATACTAACACAGGTACAGCGAGGAGCACGTGGGCAGAGCTCGCTGGGCAGAGCTGGCCGTCGCTTTAGGTTAGTTTTCAGAGCAGAATTCCTACCTAAATTCAATCAGGTATCAGACCCGTTCCACTGCACTGAAGCATGAGGAAAGGTAAAAAGCCCACTCTCTCCTCTAATACCGATGAAGCTGAGGTTGAAGCACTGTTCAAAATGTTAATTTAAAAGTGAATGCAAGTTCAAGAGCCTCATCCAAAGCTGTGTGGCACAGCCAGTCTCTGTGCAAAGCAGCACAGAACAGCAGAGCGAGCGCTGCAGAAGCTCACGCAGAAGACAGAAAGTCTCATGACCAACAGCAAAGCTGCGCAAGGGATAATTTGTCCCATCTTTTAAAAAGCAGCATCAATTAAACCATAACGACCGCCTGCAGCAAGACTTGGCTAAGCAGTTTGCAGTACTAAAAACAAACAAACAAAAAAAAGATTAAAATAATTAAAATAGAGAAAGCTCTTAGCGGTGCTGGGTCGTACCAGAGCCTGCAGCCCAGGACAGGGGCACCTGGCAGCACCGCAGAGAGCTTCAGCCTCGCGCGCTGCTTAATGCTTCAGCTTCGAGCAGTCCGCGGCAGAGGATTCAATCAGCAGACAGTTTTTTGCCCAGTTTGATGGAGAAAGATGCTATTAATTTTGTGTGAGAGAGATGCTATTAATTTTGTGTGAGCGACTCTTGGTTCGACAGGCAAAATGGCCAGGGAGGCAAGGAAGCACACCTGGAGATTCTCCCCTGCTTTGGTAGCAATCAATACGCTCACTCACACCACCGAGAGAACACGGCCAGCTCTAAGCAATTTTCTCAAGGTGAGAGGCCAAAGAAACAACAAAATTGCCAGCAACAGAAGCCTCAATTCCCGATGTAAGGATTCCCAAGGTTGCACAGAAAGCAATGAATATCAATTCTGCTGCAATATTATTTACCTCCTAGGAGAAAACACTCTCCAGCGCTCAGGCTCAAATCTCCAAGAGTTCACAGAAAGCAAACTGGGCAGAGAGATGTGCTCACCAGCTATAGCTGTCTCACGTACCTCATCTCCCTTCCACACCCCGCTGCGGGAATGAAGGTGGTCTCGGTGCTGGTCACAGAATCACAGAATGTTCGGGGTTGGAAGGGACCTCTGTAGGTAATGTAGTCCAACCCCCCTGCCAAAGCAGGGTCGCCTACAGCAGGCTGCACAGGACCTTGTCCAGGCAGGTCTTGAATATCTCCAGAGAAGGAGACTCCACAACCTG
>Ga0065711_1010532_pt1 | contig 19883 bp, 10 predicted proteins | sample Hoacrofraction12_FD_59098 | JGI IMG/M metagenome (GOLD analysis project Ga0065711, IMG submission 59098) | Hoatzin crop microbial communities from Cojedes, Venezuela - Epithelial fraction 12 v2 (version 2) | ecosystem: Host-associated > Birds > Digestive system > Esophagus > Crop | place... | reverse complement strand
TACACCCACCGTAATGTCACCCGTGTGAGCCTGTCCCTTAATTCTAACCCACAAGCTTTCAACTCCTTCTTCACTTGCCCCCAGGCCAAGCTCAATGCATCTGGAATGTAGACCATATTTTAAGTAAGAGAACCATTTGTTACAGGAAGTATCTCCCATTCCCCACACACCCTTCCCTGTACCTGAGATGACACTGTGGTGGCTTCAAAACCATGTTGGTGTCTTGTCCTATTATGAGAAAACCTGAACACAGAACTTTCTCCTTTTCATGAACAGACACAGTCAGACTGCTTTTTGGCTACCTACATTTGCCACTAATACATAAATAGGCCGGAGTCCAGAAAGTTTATTTGCACTCAGAAGAATCCTACATCTTAAACAGTCCCACCCTATTTTAAAACTATCAATATTTTTACTTTGTTTTGAGCAAAATGGCTGAAGATTTACTCGGCTGGCACCTGCTAAAGAATGCAGTTCTATTTCTGATGCTCAGACTGCTCTGTGATATCACCTTCAAATGAAATAAATAGGAAAAACGGTTACTCCTTTGAGCAGGAGGTATAAGCAATGTGAAGTAAAGAAGACAAGTAAATCAGGTTTTGATTTGCTAGGGTATAAGAAGAGAAAATCTAACTGACTGTCTATCTATCTATCCAGTCACCTTATTCTCTCAATGTTTTGAGGCACTTGGATTTAGCTTGCAAAACCAAACCCAGAGCAGTGTTACAAAATTAAATATAAGGAAATAAATATAAGGAACTTGAATACAGGGAAACCTACACAGTTTGAGCTGCAAAACAAAGCAGAAAAAAACCTGCAAGGTTAGGTGCAAAAAGTATCTAAAAAAATTTCAAAGCAGATGTTTTAAAACTGCCATGACAGCAGCCTTTCAACTGCATGCTGAAGAAACAGGGAAGTTACTAATGATGCTTCTGATATTTCTGCCATCAGAGTCTAGAGTTCTGGCTTCAGTTCAAAAGGAATGATGCTCACACCTTCTATTTGCAGTATAAAGCTCTCTTCATGATCAGTCTACCAAGCCACAGGTAGCGATGCTCTTTCATCTGCACCGGAAGACATGCAAAGAGAAACTTCGCGCTTCGATGAGCTCAGCTCAGATTCCCCTTCCCGGGCAAGGAAAGGCTCTTTTCTGGATCTCTGCGCAGCTGCTGCACACAAAGCTGCTTGTTCAAGCTGTGGCTGGGAGCACAGTGATGTGCTCTCAGCAGGCCAGCTGTTTAGCTGGTGTGAATGGCTTCATCTCCCCAACATCAGTGGAGATTCAGCCATTTATCCCAGCAGAGGATTTGAGCTAACTAATTCAGTCCTCCCCAAGGAGGGTGTAGGGTGGCTGGTCCAGCCAAATCTGAACTGGCCTGAAGCTCCCTCACCACAGTAATTTTAGAGGTAAAACTCTTAATATTTTACCCAGCTATTTGGTATATAGGGTCCGTGGGACTGAGACCAGTGACGGTGGCACAGGCATCAGCATCAGGTGCAAAGCTGATGTGTGGTCCCTTCCCAGGTGCTGTGCTGCCAGGCTTACACTCCTGTCGTGCCTGAGCTCAGAGCCGGCTCAGGGCTGTGGGGCAAGTCTGGGCCAGCCTTTGACAGCCTAGTGACCCCAGGGTTGTGATGGCCTCCGTGAGAGCATTTGGCCATTTGACAGTCACCACAGGTAATGGTGCTGTATGACACACCAGACCATTTTAAATCTGAAAGACTATATTTATACAGTCAATGGAGATGAGATAGAGAGCGAAATTTGTGAAAAACATATTTTTTGCCAAACTTCTGTATTTGCATGAGCAAAATTACTGTAAAATTGCAGTATTTTTGGAAAATTGTGTCCCACTCAAAAAAATCTGAATCATTTTTTTCAGTTTTGTGAGATGTTTTCATGGAAACTTTTGAAGCTGATAGTAATTTTTTTCTGGCTTTATTTTTATTCCACTTGGGCAATTATTGATCACATGGTTTAGCTTATAGTTCTCCACTTGTATTCCATTAAGAAGGGGAGGAGAAACCATGCTGACTTCTTTTTTGCAAGGGTAAGTTAATTTGTAAATCTTTTAGCCAAATAACAAGGTGGTAATAAACTCACCCCTTTTTAATAGTCAAAAAAAACTGGGACCTGATTTATGTGGTTCATAGCTGACAGTACATTTCCTTTTCATTATCAGTACACACTATGCTAGATGAGTGTTTAATGTGTCACATTTTTCATAACATATACCTTTCCACAGTCTACAGCTATCTGACTGCATTTTCCCATCTCTGAGGTGTGTGTGCTGCACACTCAAATATTTTTGGTGTCCCACTTGCTTTGATCTGACAAGGCTGCCTTTCCCTGAGACTGCTTTCATCACCCTCTTTCTGGTTTGCATGCTAACTTCTTTACACTGAGTACCACGGACCACATTTCACTGAGCATGGGCACCTTCTTATGCAACACAGAGGAGTATTTGCTGCCCCAGGATTTGCTGCATTGTCAGGACAGGAGAGACATCTTGCATTTTCAGACAGTAATGTATATTGAAGGATGCACAGACAGGTGCAGAGGAAGCAGATGTAATGTCAGAGGCCTACTTTACTGCTAAAACATCCCAGAAATGCTAAAAACTGTAGCGTGTAGGTACAAGTTGCAGAAAAATCCTTGGTTACATCTGACTATGAATAGCAAACTGTTAGGTTAACAGCAACTGCGGGTTGCTGTTAAGTTCAGAGGTTGGAAAGTGCCACTTCCTTGCAAAACTGCTGCTACGAAAGGCCTTTCGGGTCTCCAGCAGAGGTTCCATGCAAAGCAAGAGGTATTTCAGATTGATCTTGTGTGACAGCATGCCTGTGGGATCTGTGAGATGCAGCTGTGAACAGCTTCCCTGGGACCCGCCAGTCTTGCTCATCCTCACTGGAAACAGTGGGCCATTGAGTGTCTTTTTATGACTCTGAACATGCTGAAGACAAGCCGCTGTGCACAAGCATTGAAACATGCAGGAGTGAACCTGGACCATTCAGCACATACTTGGTGAGTGCTGTAAGTGTGAGGCTAGGAGACTGTTTTTCTCTTTTCTTCAGTGATAGTAAATGTTGAATACAGCCCACATCGGTGAGGGATGAAAGAAGTCTACAACAGCATAGCTAATAGCCCTGTGGTCAGGATGCTCATCTGAAAGACAGGAAGCTCATGCCCACATCTGTAGTCTAAATCAGGCAGAGGAGGCGTCCCGCGTACTCACTGATGGTTTAAACTACCAAGTTACTGTTGAGCATCTTCCACGTTCCGAAACAGGAACTTTTCCGGTTCCTTATGGTAATGCCAAGTACTCCCACCCACGTGAGAACAAAAAAAAACCCCTACAAAAAGCGCATAGGGCATTAAAGATGACATAAAATGTGGAAGAAGAGCATTCAGCACCAGTCAGCCAGTCAGCATCCTTCATTTAAAGAGTAATACCAGATTTTGTAAAAAACAAGCTGCTGAGTACATAGGACGGAGGCTGCTGGACCTGCCTTGGCCCAGCTCATTAGCATACTAGCAAGGAAGGGCTTGCTCGCGTCCTAGACCACTGGGTACACTGACTGATGGGACTGAAAGGTGCTGCTTTTTCTTTTCATGCGCTTGATCTTCAGACTCCAAATGCATGGTTTTCCATACTGAAGAGAAATGTCTTCACATCCAACTCATGTTGACTAATTCCCCATCATATTTAATACTGTACTGCATAGTAGATTTTCCTGGAATAGATGTATATTTAATCCTCTTCTCATGCACAGCTTGAATTTTTACTCTCCCTCTCCTTTCTTGCAAAAATATACTTGTCTGTATCTGGCTTCTCTCCATCCTTCTTCATAGACATGAAGACAAAGGACCCATTTCTGGAGATAGTGCACCATCTAGAGAATCCTTTTTTTGTCAATAAATTACTCTTTCCTTCTCAAAGAACATTTCTATATCCCTTACTGACCCCTTGCTCCTGGTGTGCTTAAAACATTTATTGGTTCTCTCACCATCCACCCCCTGCCACGATCTTCGTGATTTTTCACTTGATTTCTCATGTTCTTTCTTCATTTTACTCTTACCATTTTTGTACTCTATGGCCAGATATTGCTGCTGTCAGTGGCCAGTAGCTGAGGTCACCAGCTAAAAGTTTATATTTAGCAGAATTGATATATATCTATCTATTTTTGCTACAGTAATATCAGTCAGAGATCAGAGCTCCAAAGTGTTGCTGCATCTTCATCTCCAGTCCTTGCGCTGAAGAGCGTAGTGTCTGAACACATGAAGAGTGGCACCATATGCACAATACTTTACTTGTCTTTGCTAGAGTGATTTTAGGTCTAAGCATTAAGGAAAGTCAGATAAATATTTATCATCTTGATTCTTGTCTGAACCAAACCACAGCCTTGTGGATTGATTATCAGGAGGACAGTAATATAAATAGCATTATGTCACACACACTACACATCCAGTTCAGGAAATGTTTGATTTCATATATTTATGGAAGAGTACTATTAGATTTTGGCAAATATGGCATGTCTTTATTCCTAAGACTTCTTAAAAGCAAAGCTGCAACACTAGAAAGTATGCCTTAGCCATTCTCAGGGACAGTAAGTACAAATATTCACACAAGGATGAGCATTCCAAGGGGAGAAAAAACTTCATCAGATTTTTAAAATGAAAAATCTGTGATTTTCTTACTTGGTCTGCAGTGAAGAGAAGCTATTAGTAATTTTTCAGATGCGCTGGTGCTAATGGTATCAGTACTATTACGATTGTTATATGTAATTCATTAGCACTACCTTTTCTCATATGATCATAAGCTTTCTGACAAGGAAATAGCTGAATGTTGCTTTTTATGAAAGGGGAAAAAAAAGAGAAATGGTCAAAGGTTATCACAGTGTTAAAACTGAAGAGATAAAAAAGCTCTGCATCTAATATCAGGAAATTACATGTATTTTGCTTGGTTTAGTGTTCCCCTCTGGAATGCATCAACAGGCATAACAGCCGAACATTGCCAATGCCAACAAGACTGGCAAGGTCACTGCCCATATTTAGGAGGTTTTGTGGAAAATACAGGAAGATTTGAATCTCTCCCAAAGTCCAGCACCCACTCCTTGGTTTTGCCACCAGGATCCTGGAATAGTCCATTGGCTCCAGTGACATTTTTCTAGTTTAGAGGAGACAACAAGGCCAAGTTCACCCTTCCAGCAGAGCGGGACTCAGCTCTGCATGTGCTGCTGCTCTAGTCTGGCTTTCACCAGCAGGTTTTGCACCCTGAAACATCCCATCGTGCTTCTTATTGACTGCACTGTTGGCTCTAGTTTAATACTGGTTGCCAAACAGCATGTTTACACAGCCACTGACTCACCCTTTTCCTCTGGGTCCTGGGAAGCCAAGATGCCCTATAATGTTTTAAAGGTAACTGGAACCTGAACTGGGGGAAAATAATAAAAAATGCAGTTGGACTAATATGAAAATTAATGCAAATATAGGAAGAATATATGTGTCTGGCTATAATTTTAATGAAATACAAAATGATTTTTTGTGCGTCTATTTCCAGGTAACTGGAAAATGTTTTTTATTGTTTTCAAGTATTGGTGTTTCACAAGGGAAAAATATAAATATCCATGAACTGTGAAAGAAAACCAAAATCCCTGGAGGATTTTGATTGAATGATGCACTGGAAAGCAGAGGCATGATGGATAATAATGGTAAACATTAATCTGCTAGGAGAATAAACTGCATAAATAACAGAATACATTTTAAAATCTGAGAAACTGCATGCAGGGTCATGATTAGAATAATTATGTACATTTTAGAGAGAAGATTATTTAGGATTTGGAAAGAAATGGGATGGATAATAATTTGAAAAGACAGTTTACCTTGTAATAATAACCTCGAGAAACAAAAGAACTGTCTGTTTAGCTTAGCCTAGCCTTTTTCTCCGTAGCATATGATGAAGCCTGTCATTAAAAGTAGTGAAGAGTTCACTGCGGTTTTCTGGTGCACGTACAGCTGAATCTACAAAGATCTGCAGCAAGTTATCTGTTCTATCACACTGCAAGGGGGAATAAGAGAAAGAAATGGAGTCTGTATGATAGAAAGAGGACGGGATAGCTAAAAGGATTTTTATCCTGTTTTTCTAAGGAAACTAGGCTTATCTGACTACGCTGCCTGCGTTCCTTCATGTCTGTCAGCCTGGCTCCAAATTTGAGAACATGTTGACTAATTTCAACTTAGTGGGCAGAAAGGTAGAATTATCAAAGGTACTGTGGTCCTACTAGTACCAGAGTATTTGAACTCCCACTGGGCATAACTCTGTTCCTAGACACCAAGAGTGTACACCTGACAGGATGAGTATGGATGAAAGCCAGAGGTAATCACCCTGTGCAAGTTCTTTTCTCACAGTGCTTCTGGAAGGTGAGACGGTTCTTTTCTGAACTTGAAGCAATGACTACCCCAAAACGGTATCCTAAATGGATACGTGGTCACTGGTTAGCAAGAAAACCACAGAGAAGATGGTTGGAGATTGATAATTTCCGTTTACAGTCTCTGAGTTGGTCTTTGAAAATGCTCTTAGTTTTGCTTCTCCAGGAGAAACTGGGGATAAACTGGTGATGGAGAAATAGAGAAGGTGGATAATTCTATATTCTAGCTGAAAAGGGGAAGATAAAAAACAAGATCATGGAAATAGTGGAAATAACATGAAAGTGTGACATATGCCTCTTTCATGGAGGTACAACTGAAGGGTTTACAACAAAGCCAATCATGCTTAATGGAGCACCAGTTGGTCGAATAAAATGGTCAGCAGTGAAATTTAGGAACTTCAGTTACTTTGCCACAATATTTTAAATGTTCTCATGCCTACTCTTTGTTAGAGAAAGTAGTAACACTGGTCCTGAAATCCAGCTGCAAAGATTTAAAAAAATAATGTTTTAAAAGAAAAAAACACATTGCTTGGGGTTTTGCTAGTAGCTATCACAAAAGGGACCTCTCTTGGCAAACTTCCCATGTTTTACTACTCCAAACTGATGGGAACTGTGTTTTGACAGGTTCAGAATTCAGAGGAACAAGATGAGGAGTACTTGACCAGATGCCAGTAGCAATCCAAATGGAGCAGCATGAACGGAAAATTAAGTGGTGCCCATCAGCAGAAGAGAAATAGCTCTAGCATTGCCATAAAAAGACTTCCCTACCACAGCTCAGTTGATACATACCACTCCTCAACAGCAGGTCACTGGACTTTCAAAATTTGTCCCAGTCACAGAGTAAAAACGAGGCATCCAGCATGGAGGTCAGTGTACTTGAGGTACACATGGGAGCTCCAGAGAGCAGGACTTCTCCCAGTCTGTGAAGGGTAGGGTTAAATTTGCCATGGCAATTGCACCAGAAGCAAATGACAACACAGCTGAACTATAAATCTTATCAAAGCCACTATCAAAAAAGGGGAAATGACTGATTCATTTTTAAAAATCAAAGTTGAGCTTCATTTCTTTTCTTATCCTCAGGAGCTCATTAGTTGCTATGGAGAGCTTCTACACAAATACAGTGTTGCACGTATGGGAAGTGAGGATCTAGCTGACAGAAAAGTCTAGGAGAACACAAATATACATTTCACAGGAGATCAGAAGGAATTGTTAATTTAGGTGAATAATGACTGCTATAAATACGTAGTGCAGCTTTAAAAAATTAAAGTGTAAGATTTATTAGACTATGACAGTTGCAGATAATAGATTTGGCTTGTAAGATGAGGCTGCCATTCATATAACCTTTTTTCATTTATCACAGCTGCATTAAAACAATGTGTCACAGAAATAACATTTTAAAAAAAATTGCATCCGCTTTAGTAAAAGTATTAATTACTATTTTGTGCCTAACACCAGAACAATTCGATTATCCATTTTTCAAGACTCAAAGACATGTTTTTTATGTATCATCAGAAATCACATTCTTAGTTTAGAAAAATAATGCCCCAAGCATAGAACTATCCAGGGTGTTTCTTTGCCTGCCTTTACCACAGTGCTCTTTTATTTCCATCCCAACTAATGTGAGCCAAGATTATTGTTATCGTGGAGTATTTTCAGCTTCTCCTGGAAGGTAAGTGTTTCCCTGAGTGGAATATTGTATTCCCATCACCTTATGGTAAAACCTGTGGATAATTCAGGTCTGCAACTTCAGCAGAACAATTATATTTGTAAGTAAAGAGTTGCTCAACGTTTGAGGGATGAATCAAATAGTGACTGAACAAGAGCTCTTTGTGGAGCGTAAACATTGTCACTAACAAGGTGGACAGATGAGTGGAAAAGGTTTCACAAGTAGCTAATAATAGTTATGGCTGAGGAGCAGTTTAGTTTAAAAAGCTCGAAACACTGACAACACTGCTTTTCTTAACTAGAAGCACGTAACATTCACCTGGCTTTTCTGAAGATCGTCTGCAGATAGTGCAGGCAGAAATGCAGAGACCAGGTGGTACAGGTGGCATATAGTTCACGTGTGGTCCCTCCACTCAAAATCAAATTATCAAAGTATTTCTTGACCATGAATTTTCTTCCAGACACAAGCTGAACAACTCTGCAAAGATGATCTTTCTCCATCAGTCAGTCTGCTGGGTGATGTTGTTACCAAAATATTGCCTAAACTGGAACTGTGCGACACTGACATTTTTCACGGTAGGCATATTGTACCTGTTTTTAAAGTTCTGCAAGCACTGCTTTGCATCTTCTCAGTTTTATTTTGCAGTTCAAATTCAGCAGATTTGATTTCCTGAGCAAGGCCTGAGCTTGCAGCTAGTTTTGGTGAGGTGGCTCTATGTTTTCTATGCATCTGTGCACACAAGCAGTTGCTGCTGAATCACACCTTCACCATTTAAATTATCAGACAGCCTTTTGCATGCTCATACTCTCAGCGTCTCGCCTACATTATGTGGTGAAACAGTTAATAACTGAGGATAACAGTGACAATGGGTGACTTTGAGACTGTAAGAATAGCTGCGCTTGTTAGACAAAAAGTCTCTTTAGCCCAATATTTCAACAGTGAGCAGCAGTGGATGCTTAGAAAGAACAAAAAAGTAAGTACAAGCTGATCCTTCTCCAACTGCCAGGACCCTGATGTGATGATACTTGCAGAGGACACAAAGTAATTTGAATTAGCCAAGACTAGAGACAAGTTGGAAGAATTTCTGAAGGACCTTGGGAAAGGGGCTGACAAGGGAGTGTGATGACAAATGACATTCTGCCGTGCCCAAAAGCCAGGTAATGAGCACTGGAGGGGATCGCTTGACACTTGAACCACCTAGACAAGCTTCTGGGTTATGCACTAGGTATAATTGCATAAGTAATGGACATGGACATCATCATGGACAATCCAGTAAATCTCAAAAAGTTTACCCTGTCAAAAAGGAAAGCCAAGTGGCAGGGTTTGGATAAANNNAAAATAGACCCAAATCTGTTGAGCTCACTTTAGAGATCACTTCAATTTAAGTAGTAAACAATATAATCCTTTCTGCCTTTGAGCACATACCAGCTATGGTGTGACAAAGGATATTGTGAAGGTGTAACCTTTCATAAAGATCTTGAATATGAACCAGTACAGTCATCTGACATCTGAGTTTACTGAGATTTCTGAAAACTGTCTGATCCTCATATTTCTCTGCCTGTTTCAAACACTTCTCAGAGAAGTAGCACAAAATTTATATCTATTCTGTAATGAAATCCACTTAAGTAACAACGATGCCAGGACATTCAAGGAGGTCCTGGCAACCCAATAATAAAGGAGTCAATTTTGAATACTTAGGAAAGGAAGTCAGAAAAAACATAACAAAGTTCTAGAGCACTTTAAAACTGTTCAGATGATACCGTATATTTTCAAAAGGCAAATAAAGGAGAAAGAACAACTCATGAAATTAATCTGAAAAGAAGGGAGACTTTTTTCTGATATATCTGCCAAAATAATGCAACTGTCTGAGTACTGCCAAATATTAATTTAAAATAAATATGCAGAGTGACACTGAATGACCTGTCTTGTTGGCCTTTACTCCATGACACGTTTCTTCAAATAGAATTTGCACTGTGGATAGTACTTTGCAACCCAAGAGCACTTGCAGTGATATTAAAGAAGTTATTTTCAACAAACTGCTGTAATTTCCTCAGTTACCACTCATATTTGTGGGAATGACAACAGAATTTCTGATCTGAAATTTTGTTGTTTGTATCTTCCTCCTTTCTAGGTGTAGGGGGGAAGCAGAGGAGGCATTTTGAACTACATTATCGGAACAGGAGGCAAAATGCGTCACATACCAAAATCTTAGAATAAAACAACGTAATAAGGACTGCACAGTCAGGCTGCTCTGCACTTCAGATCCTTGTCAACATTTGTCTACATCGCTTCTTAACTTTTACTGATGCAATACATATCAATGCTTCAAAATTATTACTTAGATAGCACTGCAAGCACTTCCAGTTACTTGAGCAGTGTGTCATCTGTCATCATGACTACTTGTGTGAAACTTCTGACATTTACTTCATTATCCTTGGGGGGGACAACACTTTGTTGCTCTTAGGAATATTTTCTCTGTCTCTAACAGCTCATTAACCTGATTAGGGATTCTCATACCTCTGCTCTTGCTGCAAAAATGAACTCACAAATGTTGTAGTGTCTCACACAGGAGATGATTAAGGTTTCTCTTAGTTTGTCCACCTGAACATGCCTAATAAAAATAAAAAGAATGATAAAAATAGGATTTCAAGTTCTCAAAAATGAATTTAAAAGAATATGAGTATCTGCAGTGGTGGTCAGGGCCTTGATTAGTTCCAGACAATGTGTGTGTACCAGCATGATGGAAATTGTTCAGTTTCTCTAGGATAGGCATAGGTACAATGATACAAAAGTTGCCTTGCATCAGAGCAAATATTTCCGTGTGGAAAAAGCAGAAGAAATACTGGTGAGCAATATCCTTAATACCAATACAGCAGCGTCTGTACAAGAAGATTTATCAGTTAAAAAAAATTAATACAAAAGAAAAATCAGATCTTTTTTTTCTGCCAGAACTATAGATCTGTAAAACTGAAAGGCATAACAAAATTAGGTCAAATTTTAATTTCTTGAAACTCATAGATAGTATCCATTTTGGAGGTGTAGTGATTTTGTCTTTAGTCCTCTGACCAGCTACAAGACACTTTCAGAATGACATTTCCCCACTGCTATTTTTCATGGTTTCCACTGCCATTGAAGGCAGCAACTGAATTCAAAAGAAGGAAAGCCAGAACAGTTCCCAGTCTGGCTCACACCAGAACTCCACAGAGCTGCACCTGCAACTGGTGCAACCTGGTGTGCAGCGTGGTGGCCAGGGAGTGTTGCTGAAACCTGAGCTACCACAGAAACGATCATCTGCATAGCCTTATGTGCAATTGCTCAGGGAATCTTCCTGAGCTCGGTTAAAAACTGGTATTGGCTACTTATCCCTCATGTTCCATGCCCCTAAGCACAGGCTGTACAAGAGGGGAGAGGCTGAGCACCAGGACTGAGTCACATGAAGCCACGCACCAAGACCCCCGATAAATCTGTGCCCAGGTTTGCACTACAGACGTCGAGGTGGTCTCATTGCAAGTGGTCTGAAATGCACTATGTCTCTAAATGTGCACTTGCTGACTGGTGCTAACTTGCAGTTAGCTCCCCTTTCCAGCAGCAAGCACATTGCGTCTGCAGTACGGCTGGCTCCAGGCCAGCCACTAAATGTGTGACACCTGGAGCACCGCTAAACTTTCTGTTTGATTACAGGAAAGGGATTGCAACCTCTGCTTGGTTTTGTTTCAGTGTCCTTCCATTAGCCTTGAAGTGGACTCAATAAGCTCCATCCTTGATACGTGGTGCTGATACCTGCCAGCTGAAATTCAACACTCTTCCAGTGGGTGAGTGTTTGTCTTCACATCCTTCACTCCCACTGCCTGGCACAGGGCTCTTGTGCCATGATTTCAGGGCTGCTTGCCTTTGGTTAATTTTGCTCAGGATGTGAAGGTAAGGACTTTTTTCCATTTTCCTCTCACTTCTGAAAAGGATTAGCTCAGAAAAAAGATGCAAAGTGCATTGTTAGACTGCCTTACTATGGATTTTCAAGATACGAAGTTTTTAATTCAGACTATGCCATCCATGGCCTCGGGGTAATCAGGCATTAAACGTGGTGTCACTGGCTCTCTGATATGTTTTCCCTGAATGTACTATAGATTTCACACTTGGATACCTTATCTCCAGCAGCGCTGTTTGTGCCCGGACGGACTTCTCTTCAGGCTCTTTGCTGTGACCAGCACCAGATACTGTGAGCTCTGCTCTATTCAGCATTCCATGTGGATTTCGCCCCACATTACTGACCTTTTATGATATCCAACTATGACAATCCTTTTTCTAATAAAAAATCCCATCACTTGCAACTATTTCATCTCCATGATTCCGATGCCTTTTGTATAGCTGGTGGCATTCAGGCTATTTCTTTTTAGCCTCAGTCTAAGATAACTCTCTCAAGCTGCTGAGAAGTTGGGTCATTTCAGATTCCTTGCTCAAACTTGTCAAATTTTGTATCAGTAATAGGTAGAACTTAAATCACATTTACTTCAGACTCTTTTTCCTGCAGCTTCTTACTTTCAGTGTTTATCAGTCCTCTTGAAAGCATGTCTGATATAAGAAGCTCTTTATTGGGACAGTATTTCGGTTTAATGAGGATTTTCACAATTTCATGACCATTTTCTGCAGGCTAGGTAGTGCTTTGCACAAAGATGTCCGTTATATAGCTTCTGAAGTTTTACAGCCTACAGCTTCTCTAACCTGTTCCTCTCTATAAACATATTTATGCAACTGCTCACAAATAGATCTGTTGTTGGTGTGTGTTTTCCAGGCTAAAAGCTGTACTTTTGTGTTAGAGTTAGTGTTTCAGGAGAACACACAGCCGTGCAGAAGGGCAGGATATGTTGGCTACAGGCTGGTTTCCTATTCTTTTGGCTCCATACAAGTAAGAAGGGGCAGCTGCCACTGCCCCTAGCAGGTTGTTTCTCCTCCTGGCTAGTTGCTAGAGATTTCTCCCACTTCCTACCTTACCCAGCATCCCTATGCTCTCTGGATGACTTTTTGTAAGTCTTAGCCTTTTCAAGGCTTCGGATTTTCAAGGTAGAAGTGTCTTGCTCAGTTTGACTCGGTATCAAGATGCTGCATTTTTTGGTTACAAAAAATGAAACTGGCATAACTTTAAAGACAGTCTTTACGCTCAAGCCTCTGTAATCATTCTTGTAGTCTATTTTATTTGCTCCTTCTCAGTCACTGAGACTCACGTTAGTCCTATTGTTTGGTCAGTTCATGAGATTCCGCTTTGTTCCCTCCGGGTGACTGGCAGAGCTTGTTCCAAGAAGGGCTCCTGCAGAAGCTGGACCTGAAGGCTATGAGTAGTCAAGACCTAACTTAGCTGTTAACTACATAAACTTGGTAACTGGGATTTCTGTGAAAAGCAGAGACATCCAGGCTCAGCCTCTGTCCTCGTACAGGACAGTGAGCAGGCAGAGCACCCCGAGTGGACACTCTGCTTACAAATGCCCTTGGAGAGCAGGACGGAGGAGAGCGTGGGGACTGACCAGGTCTGGGGTGGGATCCTGCACATTGCTTGACCTGCAGATCACTCAAGGTGGGAGAAAATCAGAAGCTCCCCCTGGGCCTCTCCAATATTCCCAGAAGCTCCTCTTGGACTTCCCCAGTATTCCCAATACCCCTTGTGCAGCCCAGACCACATCGCAAAGGGCACTCGAGTACCCCCAACAACTACCCAGCTCCCCAGACCCAGAAGCCGTTTTGCTACCATAGTCTACAACCAGTTCATAAGCCATGACTCTGTGTGCACCACATCCCATCCCACAGTGCCTATAACAAATCTGTGATAATTAGAAGCTGATACTGCAGCTAATACCCATTAATTCATGAGGGAACTAAAAAAGCTAATGTTAATATATATTAACTGTCACCTTCACACCTCACATTCCCTTGTCAGGGTTTTAATTGTCTGGAGGGTTGGACTAGATGACCCACAGAGGTCCTTTCCAACCCCTACCATTCTGTGATTCTGTGATTCTGTGACCTGTAACTCCTGCAGTGCCACGTTTGACTTGGATGTCATATATGATTTGGAGGCGTGCAGTCCATGCAAAGAGCAGCAAACAAGGTTTGTTTGCAGAATGCATTGAGGTGCAACAGAAAGACAGACACTAAGAAATGCATGAGATTTCAAATGTCAGGTAGTAAGGTGGTTTGGGTGCTTCACAGTAGGTATTTTCAAAGACTGCTTAACAAAATTTCAGAGCACGGATCTGGGGAGATACTTCTTCATATGGTAAATTGGTTTGCTTATCAGATTATATCAAAATATACATTTAACATCTCTTACTTTTCTCTGCTTAATTGACTTGAACCATAAATTTCTTTTGCTTCTGCACAAGAATTACAAAATGCCTGTACTGTATCAGACTAGAAATAAACATTTTAAATCTGAGAAATGTTAAAAAGAGCTTTGCAGATGACCTAATGCAGAAAATGGTAAGTCAGGATAGCCGCTTTAGTCGTAAGAAAAAAATTGTTCCCCCCTCCCTGAGTTCAATGACAGTGAAAATAAAGCTTTCAGTAAAAGAAAACTTGTAGTTCACACATTAGGCACATTCAGAGTACATTTCATTTGCACAGCTACATTATGTTGGCACAAACCAGTTTGAAACCTGTCCATCATATTAATAATCAAAGGAAATGCAGATATGTTCAGAGCAATTTAGACTTGAAAGTTTCTTGTTGCAGCAAAGCCTCTATGAGTCAGCCAGATGTTCCAGAATGAATTATTCAGAACTGGATTTTCAAGTTAATTCTGTGAAATGAGTTTTTTGTATTTTGTATGAAACAAAAAAGGTGTTGAGCTTGTGAAGGCAAAAAGAAACTATCCAAACTGTCTGTTCTTGGTAGATGTAGGAAATTAAGTCTGTCTGTTCAATTCAAAACTTACAGATGGGTAGGATAATATTATGGGTTATTAATATGCCTCCAGCAAAGGCTAAAACCACAGCAAAAGTTTTAAATGTTTAGAGGTTTTAAAACTTTGATGATCCCAGAGAAATGCAATACAACCCCTGTGACTGGAATGCCTATTAAAAGGTGACTTGGTCCTTCAAGAACACCAGTTACAGTATGTGTAAAGGAACCTCATCCCTCTCTGCTACCCATACAGATTTCAGAGCAGAGGCTCAGTTTGATGTCAGGGCTTTTTTTGTCCATATTTTGAAGAAATTTTATACACAATCTTCATTGCAGAGTGAGATTGTGGATTAAAAATCCACAGTGATGGATGGATTAACTTGAGATATAAAGCAAGCATTTGGCTTTCACTAGGCTGATTTGCCTTGAAAAGGGATTGACTATTTCAGAGTCTTGTGTCCTTGATGAATTTCCTACTCCTTCAAAATTCNGGATTAGTGTCCTTGATGCAGAAAATGNTTTTTTTGTTCNAAGGAAAATTGCAGGCATTNCCTGATGTAAAATATGTAGAAAATGATGTATGTTTGCAATTTTAAAATATTTAATTGTTCTCACCATGCATTTTACAATAAATCCAGCATTAGAACTCACTGTGAACAAATTGCTGACTATTAAAACGTCAACTAAACAATTCGCTGGAATAAAATAGAGTAATTTGAAAAAAAAAAAAGGAAGCTGTGTTTAATAGATTTCCCTTCAATGAATAGAGGAAAATCTCAAAATCTGGAGCACAGGGAAACAAGACAAAAGAGTATCACTACTTCAGAAGAAATTTGGCAGGATATTTTTGATAGATCAGTGTGGGTCAGGTCTTCTAAAAAGCAGGATGAGTGATAATAAAAGAGCAGAAAAGAATCCAGAAAACAGTAACTTTTTTGATTATAGAGGATAGGATAAAAAGGCTGAGACTCCTGCTCTGTGGAATCTCAAGATCCTGTGATAGCTCTGCAACAATATTCATGAGCAGCTTTTCTCTTCATACAGGCACCAGGATGCCAGAAAATAAAGGGAAAGTTGTGGGCAGGTTGCCAGGACAGTCAGAGAGGTTCATGGTAATGGTGCATAACAGGAGATCAGCCATTTCTGGAGATGCTCATGAAACACTGAAACACTGAAAGCTCATGAGTTTCTGTTTTAAAAGAGACTGAAAAGTTTCACACAGTTTGTGTGAGTCCAAGTATATAGTATTTGTATAGTTAAAGCAGAGGGCTTATCATCTCTGTGTTTTGTTTCACGTCATTCTTACATACAGTATGAACATTCTGAGTTTGTCTACGAAGTTTCCACCCAATCCACATTTATATCCTCCTTGCAGCCCTAATTCTGCTCGCTTCCCAAAATCAAGCTGGCTTTTGCTTAAACCCTAGTCCTCATTCTTTTCTTTTGACTTTCTTTAATCTTTGACTAACCTTGGTGTAGGGACATCTCGGGGCCAAGACCCAGTACTGTAATGGCACACTACATGGACTTTGCTATGGAAGCAGAAACAACAACAGAGAGCATTTCCCATGAAAATCAAGAATAGGAGGAGCACCCCAGTAACTCCGGTGGAGAACTGGGAAAGAAGGGCTAGTTAGCCTGATGCCTGTGCCTCTATAAGACTCCTTTTTCCTCCACATAAGATAAAGTTTCCAAGCTCAGGGTCCAGGGAATTTGTGAGCTGGATCCTGCCACGGACAAGCAAAGGTGGGAACTGTGTTGATCCTGGCTGGGGTTCCACCAGCCTCAAGCGGATCTGTTTCTGATGTTCAAACAGAATTGAAAATTTATGTGTCAATCAAAGGTCCTTATGGCTGAATAAAAGCTGTTTATCTCAGGGCAAAACAGCTAAATAAATACCCACCTGCATCAGCACCTGCCCATTCCTACCTCCATTTCATGGCATATTGCTGTGCTCCTTGGGTGTTTTGAATTAACAACACAGACATTTTAGGCTTTACTCTGCCCAGTGCAAATGACTACGGTTCAATGAACTTAAATTGGAGTTATGCTGATTTGCACTCTGCTGGCTCCAAGGACATGGTGTAGCAGAGTTCTGGTAGCAGTTTTGCAGCCAGCTAATATCATTTGCAAGGCAAAGAGTCCTATATCAAAATGCCGTCAGTATTACTTCTTCCATTGCCTAAGGTTTCAGCTCCATGATAAAACTTTAAGACAGAGCCTAAGATTTATCCAGTGGAAGCTGCGGTTAGACAGCACCAAGGATAGCTATACATTCATTCACTGGAAAGCCGTGATCTTTCATATGATATCTTGACAACAGACCAGGTGTATGATGCTAACTCACGACTGGGTTTTGCCACTGGTTTTACTTCCCTAAAAACTGCAGGTACACAGCATAAAAGTGACAAATGGAAGGAACATGAAAGGAAAGACATTTTCGCCCCCTCACAAGTAGAGAGAGAATCTTAATTCTGTAGGCCAGGTCCCTTCCCACACAACCCCTTCAGATCAGTAGCAAGACAGGAATAGAATGATACCTATTTTGCTAATTACTAAAATGCTAGGAAGGAGAAAATCTGTTCTTCCTGATTCTGTCTCCTGAGATGTGTCATGGTATCAAAACATTAATAGCTGATTATGCTATTATTATACCATCTCTTTAAAAAATGGCCAGTTAGAAATCAATAGCTGAGTACAGCTATAGAAAGACCAGTGTAAATGCCCAGTACTTGCTTTCGCAGCAAATGGACTTTATGCTTTTACAGGTATCGCTTAATTATTACCCTAACCATTGACAGCTTATGGATTATGTGGATGTTTCAGTCTTGGTCTGTGTAACACATCTAGTGTCTTGAGTCTTGAGTCTGAACCTCTTAGACATTTCTGATAGTCTCAACTCAGCTCGTTGTCAGCATTCCCTGAATAACTATCCCTTTCTTTGTCTTTTATCCATCACAAAAGACTGGGTCAAAGCTATAAAAAAAATTTTATCTTTCTTCTATGACAGAAGACACTGCCACACCTTCTCTTACAGAAGGGTATCAGGAGTCTTCTGATTAAGTTCAGTGGGAGCAGGGTCAGACCCAGGACCTCACAGTATCCATTCTTTTGCTTGCTAAGTTACAGTTACCTTACATTGTTTAGCTACTTACAGACCATATTCATTAGTCATTTTCGTTCATGACAAGGGTGAATTCATTAGTTTCTGATGCTGATTTAGATTCATAAGTAGTCATTATAATTAATTGCTAACAAAGGCTATTAGTGCCTAGTTGGCATTTCTCCCTTCTCTGCTAAATGCTGACAAGTTCTAGCTCAGGAAAAAGGACTTGTCTTAGACAGGAATTTACTTCCTTTAACAAATAAGCCTAAACAGTGCTACTAGCCTTCCAGAGCACAAGATCTTTTCTACTAGAAGCACTGAGCACTGCCTCATAGAGAGTAAAACTGGGGCTACAAAGAAAGCTTTTTTTGTTTTTCACAGCTGATTGCAAATAGAGTCTCATTCATCTTCCCTTTAATCTTCCTCCCGTACATGAGCCACAGGTAAGTATCTCTAGGGGGCTTGTGCAGTGGTAGGGACAGGCAATGAGGCATCAGGCTAAATTCTGCTCTCCACTGCTTTAAAGACAAAGTCTTCCACTGATGTCAGAGGAGTTATTCCAGATATGAGCTGGTGTAGCCAGCTACTGAATTCCTGCTTTCCCCACTCCCCTTATACTCCAGGCTAACTGCAAAGACCAGTTGCAGATAGGCACTATGGACCCGAAAGCAGTGCGGTGTGCAGTCAAAAGGAAATCTCATGCCCCATGTCAACCTTTTGGAAGGCAATTCTTCCCCATAAAATTTATTGGTTAAACAGATGACAGAGAATGCAAATAGCATAAATGAATTATTCCTAAAACATAATTTTGTCTTTTTCCAGACCTGTAACAAGAAGTTATCTCTAGACCTTATCAGCTAGCTGCTTCATGGGACCTGCTCTTGCCTTGGTTTTGGAAGACCAGAGAGCATAGAGATATTTGATCACAGATGTGTGAAAAAGAGGCAGTGAGCAGGTACCTGTTCTCTCAGTTGCTGAGTATAAGATGAAAACTAGTCACACAATGGGGAACTTGTGGATCTTGCAGCAATGCTCACCATGTCCTCTCGACCTTGTTAGGAGCCCTCAGCAGGATGGAGCAGCAAGGGAGAAAGCCAACAGACCAAATATTTCTCCCCAGAAGAGAAGGGCTCCTTCTGATGATTCTTCCACTTTTTTTGTGGGACCACTCTCAAAAGAGGTTCAGGAAGCGGCTCACGCTAAGGAGTCCAGTGGGGGGGACTGGGAAAGACAATGTAGTGTGAGGGAGCCTTAGGCAGATGCTGTGAATTTGGCATCTCATGATCTGGGTTTGTAGAGAAGCACTTATTGATTATTCATGTACAATAATCGGAAGAATCTATTCATTCCAATATTTTATAAAAGCTCCTTTCAAATGAGGCAACCAAGGGCTTTACGTAATAGATGCTATATGCTGGTTAGCATTAGATACTGAGTCCAGAGCCAAACACCTCCCGCTCTGCGTAGTGAATTATAAATTACTGACAACATTTTTCAGATTTACAATGCACTGTGTTGAAACAGCACTCTGAACTAACCTCCTCCTTGCTAGGAACCAGCCTCATAAAACTGCGTTCAGCTCTGGAGCCCTCAGCACAAGAAGGACATGGAACTGTTGGAGCGGGTCCAAAGGAGGGCTACAAAAATGATTCGAGGGCTGGAGCGCCTCTCCTATGAGGACAGGCTGAGAGAGTTGGGCTTGTTCAGCCTGGAGAAGAGAAGGCTGCGGGGAGACCTGATTGCAGCCTTTCAGTACTTAAAGGGAGCCTATAGGAAAGATGGGGACAATCT
>Ga0065711_1008100_pt1 | contig 19883 bp, 11 predicted proteins | sample Hoacrofraction12_FD_59098 | JGI IMG/M metagenome (GOLD analysis project Ga0065711, IMG submission 59098) | Hoatzin crop microbial communities from Cojedes, Venezuela - Epithelial fraction 12 v2 (version 2) | ecosystem: Host-associated > Birds > Digestive system > Esophagus > Crop | place... | reverse complement strand
ACAAAAAAAAAAAAAAAAAAAGCATCTAATAAGTAATTGAAAGCATGGTTTTGGATTACAAAATTGTATTTTCTCACATTCTATAAACAGCAGGATTGCTTTAAAAGAAAAAAAAAAGTGAATAATTTTCTGGCTACCATGCATTCATTCACAACTTGTTATTACTGGTGTTTTCAGGGGGGGATTTGATACGTTTCCTTTGGCTATATTGCTAAAGAGAAGACTATGATTCAATAGAGAAAAATGGCTGTGACTTGGGAGCCCAGTGGAAGAGAACAGGCAATCCTCTGTCCTGCAGAAGACTGACTATTGCATATCAGCTTAAACTAAGCTCTTAATGGGGACAGAATATTCTGTACCAATCATAGCAAATTGCATGACATTAGTAATACAAATGTTCTGCAAAGATAATGGCCAGTCCTGCTTATCTGCCATAGTAATTAAAAAGCTCTAATAAAATAATATTGAGATAAATTTCAATGCTTTTTATGATGGAGCTCCTCACAGAGTCCCCCCTTTTTTTACAGCTTTAGCTTCAACTTGTTGCTTGTTTTTGAAAGCTAATGCCATGCTAAATTTTGATAATATGGCTAATGCACATTTCTATGCTGCACTAATTATACATTTTAAAAATCCACAGAAGACACCCACAAAAAGGGCAAATTCGGCAAATGTGATCTGCAACTGGAGCCAAATTAAAACAGTGCCTATCACAACAGCAATATTTCCATTAGATATTACTATTCTTGTCCAGAATTTGTACATGTTAAATTATTGTCATGATTCCTTAGCTCTCCTTCTTCCCTAGAGAGGTCCACGGATCTAGCTGATACTCTTGTAGAAATTATCACTTCTACAGAATGCTAAACAAAGGTCTAATTTCTTTACCCTGACGTCCTATTTAGAAGAGTATAAAGTTCTATGCTCTCAAGTCATAAAGTCTGAAGTCAGTGAAGAACCAAAATGAAGTTTGCTACGTTCACATGAGGAGTTACTTACCCCTTTTTTTTAACACGACTTTCTCATTCTGTGTCAGATTTAGTGCAAAACCCTGCTATAACCAGATTTGTGCAAAGGTCTCCATAATCAGACAGGAAGATGTTTTGCTGGTAATACAGGACTGTTTTGATATAGTCTCCTTTGCCTAGGAGACTCCTGTTGCTAGAAAGCCTGGAAGCTTTAATTTTGCTTCGCTGGTTCATGAGCAGAATTGTGGCAGGGAAGAGAAAGAGCCATTAGGATACACAGGAAGGGGGGAAGTAAATAAAATCTCAGTGCCAGCAAGAACAAACTGCTGACACGGCTGATCTCAAATTTTCTTCCTAGGTGGGAGACTATAACAGAAAACAGCTGAGATTTTCACCTTGGAAAATACTAGTGAACTGGAAAGGATATTAGAAAAAGTAACAATGCTAGAAAAATAATGCAGATAATACTTCGCCGATACAGAACTATGCAAGAACAGTAATTAAATTAACATGTATCTCTACTGAAGCAGCTGATTTTTTTTTTGTCAGTTGCAATATATTACCTAACCAAAGGTATCACAGTTAAGGAAAGAAAGGCTATTTTAAAGAAAATTATACTTGGCCAGGGACCATCTGCAAGACAGACTATTGCCCTAATTCCTGATGTGAACCTATACATACATGCAGTTTGCCGTCCTCAGATTTGATTTAGAAAGTAGTGCTAGCACAACTCCATGCTTCATGAATCAGATCTGTTCTTTGGATTAGGTAAAAAATACAGAATGTTGAATGAAGAACTCTAAGGCTTCTGTGAAACTTATGATCTTGCAGTGAGCTCTACACTGAAGAGACACGAGAAAAATTCAAAATGTGGAGAACACCACTCTTCAATTTTGTGCAAGTGTTGTTGAAGGTGTGGAGTAAGCTAGTTCCACAGATCTGAAATTAGGGTATAATGAGGACTGTGACCCTAGAAAAACTGCTTAATTGAAAAACAAGTTTTTCAGTTTAAAATAATTGAAATCCTACCACAGTGACATGCTGTAAGCACTGGTAGGATTTTTAGGTCAGGAAAGAGCAGCTGAAGTTTTCTTCCCAACAAGAATTTTTTCATCATCAAATGTTTTTAAGCTGCAGGGGGTTTTTAATTCTTAGGAGCCTAAGACTTTGCACAGCTTTGCAGTTTGATGGCAGGCAGTAAGAGAAATGAGCATGATGCGTATCTATAGCTCAGAATAGTCTGTGTTCAGGTACCCGGGCCAATCACCGGCAATAAGTAGAACAGAGAGTGAAGCCCATCCCTACCAAACTTAGCTGAAGTCTGATGATTTCCCAGGCTACATCTGCTATTGTGCCTATCTCTTTTTCAAGTGAAAATTCCGTTATGGACTGATAATCCTTTACCAATAACACTAATACTGGAGTATTCCAGGAAAAAAAAAATTCGGTGAGGTTTTGAAAACAACTCTTATCAGCAATTCATAATAATTAAAAAATTGAGAAGTTTCTCACCAGCCCTAGTTACGGTGACAATTTGCAAATACAAGAAGTTTCATCTGAGAAACAGAAGATGAGAAGCTCAATCTGCATATGCAGATAGTGGATTACGGGTTTTTTTTGACTCATATGGTCTTGGAATAAACCTGCTGGATCGTGAAATCCAGTTCCTAGACATGCCTGTGAAAGCACTGACAATCTAATGAGGTTCAGAGCGTAGATCTGAAGCCCATTCACAGAAGTGAACAGAAGGCTTTATGTTTCACCATCAAACACTTCATAGAAAAATGGGCGAGAGCTCAGAACTCAGATAAGACACAAAATCTCACTTCAACACTGAGTGGCAGATATAACTGACTTAACTGACATCATTTTTGTTGACTGCATTTTTTTTGTGGTGCAGATGGGCCTACAGTGCATTATAAGATAAATAAAATCTTGAATTTCTACCATCATTCACATCTCAATTCTGATTACTGCCTGAAGTGTACCTTTGCAAAACCTAATTGGTGTAAAGATTCAACAATAACTTACCATACCAAACTTTCTTACATTTCTTCTCCCAACACTCCATCTCCATGCAACCTCACTGCAGTTCTTCCCCAAGGTAAATTAGTACTATACACACATAAAAACACAATCTACAGCTGAGGAAACTGCTGATTTTGTATGTGTTTTTTTTCATTTCAGGCTAGCCTTGCAAGCTTTATATATTTACTCCGAGGTGTATTTTACCTGCTGACTGTGTTCTTCCCTATGTCCCCATCATTAGAAGACTAATCACATTAGATACAATGCAGGCATTCTCTTCTACTTTATCATTATTCTGCTGGCAGATAACAGTGAAGAATAGCTGACAGATCCTCAAAGGCTTCCATTTAGTGTTGATCAAATGCTGGCCTCATTTTTCACGTAGACAAGTATGTTTGTGGTAAATAAGAAATAGAAGTAACAAAAATTGAATACGGATAAGCTGGAAATATTCCCATATATGATCAAACCCAGCTGTATTTAAAAGGAACTGATACAGCCCTTATCGGCTTTGACTTTGAGACGGAGGAGCAATTATCGTCTGCGTATCTTGGGAAGTTCATTAGCTATACCATAGGGTTATGCACACAGGTCCCCATGCTTAGACTTGAAAGGGCATGGATAACCAGCCTCTTGAAATATGTACACTAATGCGTATGTAATGCAAGATGCACACATCTGTTGCTATGCTTCCTGTGTAGTTGCTATCCTACTTGAAAGCCATCACGGCACACTTCACAGTCGCTACCTGACTTCAGCACGCTGGTCTGTGCTTGGTTCTGTGTGCGGACTCCTGTTCAAGCACTGCGGGAGCTTTGCAGAATAAGATTTGAACAGACTATCCCTTGTGAGACGGTGAGTTTAACGGCAAGCGGTACCTTTAGACACCAATGGAACAAGGTGTACTGATAGTCTGTTTAAAGGACTGACAAATTGCTCCTATGGATTAAAAAGCAAAACCAAAAAGAAAATAAAAATGAGTATAGCAGAAGAAACATGGATTTTTTTTTTTCAGACAATTAAATTTCACAAAATAAAATACATGGGTCCTGACTGCTCTGTATTTGGAACCCAGGGTAAAAGTGTTTAAAAAGTGAGGGGCAATGATGCAGAACAAAACTGCTCTCTTTTGGTCTTCCGTTGTGCGAAATGGTCCTAGTGCTCCAATCGCACTTGAAAGGCTCAGAGCTTGCCTTTCCTCCAGGACATCTGGGACACGCACGTTGGTTTAAGAAAAACGTCATTATTGCCAATTTTAGTTGAAATGCATTTTGCTTCCAATCCCCATTAGTAAAGAGGAATGAGGTAGGTTCACAGAAAACAGGTTTGCGCTGGAAAATTAAAAGGAAGTAATTTTGGAGGGGTAGGAAAGAGGAAGGCAATTCATGAAGAATACACCAGGAATAGCTCCACACATGATGCCTTCTTGAGATTAATGAATTTGTTGTACATGCCCATGATTACTTCCATTCACATGGAACAGGTCCAGCTGCTTTCTGCATCCACAAATGAGAAGCAGAAGGAAGCAGAAGAGAAAACAACCATATTTTCTTACGTCCAACAGTTAAAATCACTGGATAGCAAATAAATTATGCTAAGCACAATTAAACACAGAATTAACAGCAATAATTTATAACACAACACAACAAGACAGCTGAGATAAACGAGAAAGGGCCTGCATCACATCATATTGAGAAACTGAATGATACGTTGCCTAGATACATGTTTACAGAAATATGAAGCTGAGGTCAAATAACTGATTGGCTTCTAGCGGTACGTGTATTCATCTACGCCTTGTTTGCGGCTGTTCCTTATCCTTTCCCCTGGCTCTGTGTGCGCTAGAAAAATCCTACTCTCATAATAACTACTATTTTAGCGGTACTAGGGGCAGGAATGCTAGCGCAAATCTGGGCTCAGGGGGGCTGATGTTTAGTTGTTACCGAGTGGGTTAGACTTGCCCCGCACAGGGTGAGAGGTGGCACGGCGACAAATAGCAGCTGCCACTCTGCTTCAGATCACTCTGATCTTCAGAGAGCTGCTAACGACACCAAGACAAGAGGGAAATATTTCCCCAAAGTAAATTCAGTCAGGGCATGCCTACAGATGCAAGCATGGTCCACGCATGCTTCAGAGCATTGTGCAAACAGCTCTGATCCAAGAGCTGCGTGGGCTGATTAAAGCAGTCCATGGGCTGGGCTGATACCTGCTTGGCCTCTCAACAGGCCTTAAAAGCTTGGGCCCATCTCAACAGTAATACAGGCATTCAGCTTTTGTCAGCTTAAAGTGCAAGCACAGCAAATGCACATAAGCCTGAAAAGAACTAGTCAGATTACAGTCTCATGGTTACAGCTACATTAGCTTTCCAAGGTTCAGGTGCTTGCATTTGTTAAAAAACCCAATTCCTTCATCTGCTGCTATAACAGCTCTCTGGCCTTTTTACTCAGCAATAGTGTTGGCCCAGACTTCAGTGTTGTTATTTCTTTTATTGCATTTTGTGCTGTCTTTCAAAGATAATTTAACTTGCCATGGTGGAAAAGCAAACTATCACCTTTCATTGGACAATAAGTCCCAGCCATGGAAGAGGACCAGAGCCCCAGCTCCCTTGGAAGAACTGGCCCCAGGTTTCCATTGTGTGGTGGGGATGATTGCCCAAAAACCACAGAGCTGGGTTACTGCCGTAGCGTGCATCCAAATCTATAATCTGAGGAGTACTCCTGGGAGCTACAATAAGCAGACATAGAGTCTGTGCGTGTAACTTGCCAAAAGGATGATACGGATAACCTCTAACACCAACATGTTTAAAAGCTAGCTGGTGTGATAGTTTTGCTTTGCCTTCTTAAGTTGAAGTCATTCCCCCTAAACAGAAGAAAAAAGGCATCAGCTTTCAGGACAAGGCTCTTGAACATGACCGTGCCACAGGCGATCCCTGGGGATGTAATAGAGCATCTCTGGATTAGGAGGAGACAGGGAATCTGAGACCAATTACGTTCACACTAGGCCCACTGCCGGAAGCCTGTAGGACTGTTCCTCTGAGGGTCATACAACACGCAGAGGAACCACCTTCCAGCTTTACTGCTTCATTAAGTCTCCACCAAGAAGCTGTTGTTGCCATAGCAGATAGAAGCTCCCTTCAGGCTCCAGCTTTCAGGAACATTTTACATTTGCATCAGAGACACAGAAGTATGTTCTCTACTTCAAATCACACCTATGCCACGGGCTTTCCACAATCTTTGAAGGATGAGCCAAATTTAAAAATTGATTTCTAGCTCCTGGTATGAAAAGACAGGCAGAAAATTTCCATAGTAGATGAGTGGATGGAACAGCATGTCTGAAGGAGATGAGACAAGAAGGGCTGCAATGTGATTGTTTCCTTAAGGAGGTGGATAAGGCCCTTGCCTATAGCTTTTGCTTAAAACCTGGTTCAACATGACAAGACTAAATCTATTTGGTTTCTCCCTGCTCTCTTTTCTCCTGAAGAGTAGCTGACAAGTGGAGACTAAGCCAAGAGAACACAGTCCCTGCATTAAGCATTAATGGAGACAAATGCCAGGTGTAGATGTCAACTGCAATTTGTATTCCCTGCTGATAGCAGAAGGCTCCACAGAGCAATGCCAAAATGTTAGGGTAGAAAATGCACTCATGGTTCCACGAGTCCTATTGTGACTTCTAAAAAGCTTTTTGTTTTCAAAAAATGATTTCTCTCTGGTACTTCCATTACTCCATGTAGCTTTGTCACAGTTGATCTTCATTAAAACTGAAGACACTACAAAAGAAGGCACAATTTTATAGTAGAGGTAATTGTTCTGTAGCCTGATCCATTGCAAGTGCCAGCATGCAAAATAATGTCATGCACTCACACATGCTGTGTAGTGTTAGACATTGACACAAACAGCAGTGTATTTCCCAGTTTGTTTTGATTTAGGAATTACAGTGAAATCATCTTCTGCTAGAGGCATTTTTCTACAAAACAGACATGAGCAGAGTCACAGCCAGAACTGAGACTTGAATTCTTGTAGAGGAGAGCCTGGAAACCTTTCAGGGTTTAGCATGAGCATGGGACCGGTGTTTCACTTCGTTGACTTCTTCAAGAGCGTGCTTAGCTGGAGTGATCTTTTTTATTTTTGTTTATGTTTTTGTGAGTCAATATGATTCCACTTTTGTGGAGTGAAGAGGATCCTTAAGTTGCAGGCATTTCTGCCTCAACTGTCAAATGGCACGTTGCATGAATAGTCTCTACAACTGTGTGAATCTGACAAGTTTGCTGCAATGCTTCAGTTCTGTAGATTGACCAATATCCTAAAGAAGGAAAGACAGAGCAATTTAAGACCACCAAAATTCTCTCAACAGTTGTCTTTCAGCATTATAACTCCTTCTGCATGAAAGCCTCAGTTATGGTTTCCCTCAGCTGTAACCCACTGACTGTCATTCTGAAATGGCTATTAACAGAGTATCTGTTCTAAATCAACAACCAGTAATGGAAGGCGTGTGTTTATATAATGCTTATTGTTTGCCTGGAGTACGTCTGCCCATTCAGTAGTCGATAATAAAATGCAATGTTCAACGGCCTGAGACATTTCACAGTGAAATGTGCTTGCTGAGAGCCTGTGAGAGCAGGGGAGCCAGGGGAAGGTATTATGCCCTTAATGAGTTCATTAGAGGCAGTCATGTTTAGGAGATAGCATCTGATCTGTCAAAAGTTACATTAGTCTCTCCAAAGAAAAAGGTAGATGTTCAGTAATCCTTTCCTGGAAAAAAGGGCTAGATTCTTTCTTTATTGGGTTGGTGTATACTTAATGGGGAAGGAAAGGAGATGCAGATATGGATATAAGTGAAAACTCAAGAGATTCCAAGGAACTAGGTACAAAGTCTAATGCAATTGACTTGGAAGGTCCTGCATCCACTGGTACTCATGAGCACACAGGAAAATAATTCCTGCCTGAGCACTTGAGCCAAAAAGTAGTGTGAACAGGTTGGCTGATACAGGACAGGACCTTTTTTGTTTGATTTTATCATCAACAGAGTAACAAAACAGCTTCCTTCTTACTACATATCCCTCTTTTGTCAATATTTTAAATGATGTTGTTTATTCTGAACATTGTAAACAAACTCCTATTTGCATCCATCTGACCTTGATCTGAGTTAAGGGTGACTACTCGTTTAACAGCAAGGCACTACTCGTAGCATTGTGATGATCCTTTAAATGAGAATACTTGAACACTAGCAAACAAACCGTTTCCTGAGGGCCTCCAAAGGGTAACAAGCTGTGCCCCCTCTGGACTTGCACAGGTTGCTCTTTGCCCAGGTATTACCATATTCTTGTTGAGGGTAGAAATAAAAACAAATAATGAGTATTGTAGTACAACTCTACCAAAAGTTATTATTAACAGATCATGTGCAATGCCTGTGAAGAATCACAGAATCACAAAATAGTAGGGGTTGGAAGGGACCTCTGTGGGTCATCTAGTCCAACCCGAATGCTGATTCTTCATCCAGCTTTGCTTTTAGTGAATTCATTTGGCCTGCAACCTAACATGTTAACTCTTTCAGCTTCGCTATCAAAAACTTCAGTCAGTCAAGGAATACTACAGCCATGGATGCCATAGGCAACATTAAGATAAAAATGATGTAGATCTGGCAGAAAATTTGTCACAGAGGTGTACCAAGTAGAAATGACTCAAATGTTGTTAGTAAACAGCATTATCTTTGCTTCTAAGAAGCAGTTACACCCACATAACTATCTGTTTTGAAAGTCCATAGTCATTTAGAATGATCTGCTTATAAGCCCTGAGTTGAAGGAGTAAGTATGTGTGAGAAGGAGGAAGGAAAAGAGACAGTTGTTCTCATGAGAGATAAGCTTGGATTACAACTTCACAGGAGTGAAAAAGGAGTAAGACCTTCAACACCATTCTCTTCATTTTGTAAAAATAAATATTCATAAAACTAATTATGCAATGAGGTAGGCCAGGATTTTACGATGGCAGCTTGCCTTTGACTAATGCAATTTCAATTTATCTTAAACTCTAGCTGCCTATGTGAAAAGATTAATTTAGCTCTAACATTGATGTAGTAGATTTAGCTGACCAAATTAAACTCACACTTGACATACATAGTTCCCTATAGTTGTTTGGTGAGAAAGGACATCTTAGTAACCAGGCTGAATAATAATTGCATCTTGCCTGCAGACAGCTCATTGTCTCCAAAACACTGTAGATTTGAAATTTCCTGCTTTGTTCATCAGAATTCAGAATGGTTACCGTGTATCCACCCAAAAGTTACAGATACAGTCCATAAATGACAGGTCAGTTAAGCAGGCAGCATGCATTCCTAGAAATGCTGAAGAACAAGGGGTGGAAAGAATATATTACAAAGAAATTGTGAAAGGTTCTTGGTTTTGAAACAGAAAATCAGAATGGAGGACAAAGAGGTAGGAAAGCACAGAAAAATAAATATCAAGCTATACTGCCCTCATTAAATACTTACCTCTTACTGGAGCTGAAAACCTGTCAAATTCCGGAAAAAAAAAAAAAAGAAATTCAAAGCCAGGAGAAAATGTGTAATTTAGTAGCAGCATCTAGTAGTTAAGCATCATCTGGTTTTCTGCAGGGAGAAAGGATTTATGAAGTTACCGTGATAGGACTATAAGCAAACAGAAAGCACAGGGCTGTGAATAGTCTGCTGAACAGTTTGAAAGAAACAGCACAGATGGATCTAGGAATCACCTGCATCCAGACATCAGCTTCAGAAAAAGATGGTACACTGGCTGTAGAAATTGGCCGTTGCCCTCCCATCACCAAGGTCTGCATTATTAGTAGAACTTTTTTAATCACTGGCACCAAAAGAGTCAAATTAATTCACTTACTGGGTTCAGGCTGGACCAAAGAAAAAGATTATCCAGATTCATGCAATTTGAGCTGAGTGAAGTATTTCTGGCAAATATAACCTTGCAAAATACGCACTTTTCAGCAGACCAAAACATGTCATGAATTTAACTAAATTCAAAATAAAATTTTCCAAACTGGATAAGTGGAGGGAGAAAAAAAAACAAACCAAAATCACACAACAAATTAAAAATCAATGTTTTGATTGAAGTGCTACGGTTGGTAGTTTTGTGTTTAGAAACAAGATTTTTCAATTTTGTTACTGAGGTCAAATAATAGTTTTGGAAAATAGAATAAACAACATAAACCTTAGAAGTTTAATACAGAGCCAAACACCAATATATTGTTTCTAGTCAAACAAATATTTGGACTTGTTTGAATAATTCATCCTCACCGATTTTTGCTCTTCCAAACCAAATTTAGTTGTGAAATACTGCAATTTAGGAAAACCAAACCGAAACAAACTGGAATGAGCTTCAGAGTCATAGTCCTTGTGTAGCTCTAAGTCTGAGTGAGGAAAGGATGACTGCAGAGTTTCAACAGCCCCTGGGAAAACTCTGCAAGCAGGATTAGGGAAACTGCTTATGTAACTCTCCCTGACTGAGGTACAGGGACAACATGCTCTGCACCTTCACCAGCCGGAGGAGGGAAACAGTGGCTTCAGAGCTGGTGGAGTTCTGCTGCTGCCTTGAACAGCAAGTGAGTAACTTACCTGATACACACAGTGAGAAGGATACCTGCTGTGTTTGGCCAACATGCAGATAAAGTAAAATAAAAAGTTTTTCCAACTTGTTTGTCCTGTAGCATCAAAGTGGCCCAAAGCCACAGTTGAAGACCAGTAGATTTGGTAAGAACCCATGGGCAGGGACTAGGGCACTTCAGAAATATAGGCTTGTCCTTTTTCTCTTTTTAGTCTATAAAATGGAAACAAAACCACTTGAGTTTTACTAAAGTAATATGCAGTCTTGACTTCAAGGCACTCAAAGGCACTACAGTGACCATATAAGGCACTACGGTAACCGCAGGCACTAGAATAATCATATAAATATCAAGACATGAATAAATATAAAGGTACCAAGTTGGCCAGAATATGTCTTTTCTGCTACATCAAAGAAAAGAAATTCTTTTAATGTGGGCATAACTAATGCACTGTTGAATTACTAACCCATATGAGTGTTCCAAAGTCATTAGTTCATTATTAAGGTCTCCATACTTGAAAAATTGCATAAATTATTTCAATAAAATAATTTTGTTCTTTCAATCTAACCTATTAAAGAATAGGTTATAACAGTAATTATCTAGTAATGGAAGAATAATCAGGTATGTTCACAAAAAATCCAGAATAAAGGAAAACCTCCATGTGTGGCATTTTATCACAAGCTGAGCTTCCCAAGGAACCGAACAGTAAGAGCCTGACTGAAAATGTTTCCAAACCTAGAGTGGAAGACTCAGCTATGACTGTCTATACACAGTATTAAAGTATCACAGTCTCTTATTTAGGAATATAAATTTTGACTAAATAATCTTATTTCTGGCAGAAGGCAGACCAAGAACAGTATTTGTGATAAATAAAAATAATAACAAAATCAAACCATCCAAAGCAATGCAACGCCTTCGAGATAGTTTAATTAAACTGGATCCAACAGAGATTAATTTGTTGCTTGTCATCAGCTCAGGTAGGAGCTCTGAAGAAGGACGATATGTCAGACCTAATTGTGCCTTATTTAGTGTGAAAATGGCAATAGACTCTCTAGGGATCACCAGAGTAGTAAAACAACCTTTTAATTACTTCAGTTGTCTCATTTCACCATTGCTTGGGGACATACCCTACCACTATCCCTTGGTTATTGTCGCAATATTACACCTGTCCTGCGTGGCAGCAACAGAACCACACTGAAATATCTACCCTCAGAGTTTTACATATTGCTCTGAAACACCCCGCATTGGCTGCTGTCAAAGAGAAGGCGTTAGTTTAAGGTGAACACTCTTTCTTGAAGAAGAGTACAGGCTGAGAAGATTCCTGGGGAGAAGAAAAAGAAAAAAAAAGGGAATTGCCATCCTGCCTTCCTGGCACCTCAGTCCTGAATGAGTGCTGGTGAGGAAAGGGTGTCCAGGTCTTCCACTAACTGGCACTCAACCATAATGTCAGAAGCTTGAGGTCATCCATCTGATGTCACAGGCATAGGGTGCCATGGCTCAGTTTCTCCCACTGTTCATTGTGTGTATGGGGCCAGAAAAGGTGTGGTGACAGCAGAGCTGACTCCATAACAATGGGGCTTCAGGAAGGGAGAAGGGCCCAGGACTCACCTGATCAGCAAGAAGGCCCCATTTATTGGAATTTCTCCAGGCTCAAGGAGTAAAGATGAGTGAGAGGCAAGGGAAATGGATGCAAGGCAAGCAGGGAACTCAGCAGGACGAGAAAACATCGGGTTTGTTGTGTATGGCTGTAACTGCAAGATGATTTCAGGAGTTAAGAAATCCTTAATCTTACTGAAATGTTAATTATAGAATGGGGAGAGCATATCTGGGGCAGTGGTGTGTGTTCTAGGACTCTCCTGCTCACTTGTGATGTACTGTCACACTGTAGTAGATTGACTCAGGTTTTAAGAAGCTCATATGGGAATTTCAGAGAAGAGTCAATAAAAACTAAGTATGGACTTCAGGATTTGAACATGCCAGCAGTAGCACTTAGGTACAGCTATCTTGCAGATAAAAGGCAGCCATCAATAGACTTAGCAAGAGTAAATCCCATTTAACAAGATACATTACACTATCTGCTGTAAAGCAGACAAAAGCAAACATACATCTGACCTAAAATATCCTTTCCAATCTCAAAAGTTCATCCTGTGGGACTCAGCACGGCACCCTCCAAGGACTAGAGTTGCTGAATCAAGTGTTACTGAGATTCAGCTCTGTGAAACACTCTTGACACAATGCTATAATCCCCATTTTATACAAAGAACACTTTCCACAATCATGACACCCCTGATCCCTTGGTCTTGATCTTTAAAGATCTCCTTTTACTGGTCACAAAAAAAAGGGATTCAATAGAGATATTGATTTCATGGCAAAATATAATTTCCTTTCCCCTCCACTAACCTTTCCATGTTCCACAGGCTATTACTTTTTCTTTCTTTCCATTAGAGAGATAACTGCCTTACCACCTTTTTCTACTCTACACATACTAACTACCTTTTCTTTGAGAGGTAGCGTACCTGGTACATATCTGAGTAATTGCTTTAATTTTGCGTTTAGCTCTGAAGTCTGCTAATTCTGTTTCAGACCTGAGGAAGGCTGGTGTGCCTGCAAATTCCTGTACCTTTCCCAATTATACTAGCTGATTAAATAAAAGATGATATCTCAATGTGCACATGTGTTTTTATCTCTTACCTTTAGAATATTGTTGTTAAACCAGCACGACCACATTTCATTTTTATTTATTTTTGCCAAGAAGTTGGCAGGTTAAAAGAACACTATAAGTCAAGNACACCAAGTTAAATAAAATATGAGATATGATGAGACCTTGTTCAACTAAATATCTAAGTGGATCAAAATGTAGTGGTGGAATCATAAATAAAATCATAGAATCATAGAATCATAGAATGGTAAGGGTTGGAAGGGACCTTAAAGATCACCTGGTTCCAACCCCCCCCCCTCCACGAGCAGGGACATCTTCCACTAGACCAGGTTGCTCAGAGCTCCATCCAACCTGGCCTTCAACATTGCCAGGGAGGGGGCAGTCACAGATTCTCTGGGCAACCTCTTCCACTGTTTCACCACCCTCATGGTGAAGAATTTCTTCCTAATATCTAATCTAAATCTGCCCTCTTTTAGGTTAGAGCCGTCCCCCTTGTCCTATCACTTCACATCCTTGTGAAAAGCCCCTCTCCATCCTGCCTGTAGGCCCCCTTCAGGTACTGGAAGGCTGCTACAAGGTCACCCTGGAGCCTTGTCTTCTCCAGGCTGAACAGCCCCAACTCTCTCAGCCTGTCCTCATAGGAGAGGTACTCCAGCCCTTGGATCATCTTCGTGGCCTTCCTCTGGGCCCACTCCAACACATCCATGTCCTTCTTCTGTTGGGGGTTCCAGAGCTGGACGCAGTACTCCAGGTGGGGTCTCACGAGAGCGGAGTAAAGGGGCAGAATCACCTCCCTCGACTTGCTGGCCACACTTCTCTTGATGCAGCCCAGCATACGGCTGGCTTTCTGGGCTGCAAGCGCACACTTTTGGCTCATGTTGAGCTTCTCGTCCACCAGTACTCTCAAGTCCTTCTCCTCAGGGCTGCTCTCGAGCCACTCTCCGCCCAGCCTGTACTTGTATTTCGCATTGCCCCGACCCATGTGCCAGACCTTGCACTCGGCCTTTTTGAACTTCATGAGGTTCACACAGGCCCACCTCTCCAGCCTGTCACGGTCTCTCTGAATGGCATCCCTTCCCTCCAGTGTGTCAACCACACCACACAGCTTGGTGTCATTAGCAGACTTGCTGAGGGTGCACTCAGTCCCACTGTCCATGTCACTGACAAAGATATTAAATAGCACCAGCCCCAGTACCGACCCCTGAGGCACACCACTCGTCACTGGTCTCCACCTGGACATCGAGCCATTGACTGCAACTCTTTGAGTGCGTCCATCTAGCCAGTTCCTTATCCAATGAGCGGTCCATCTGTCAAATCCATGTCCTTCCAATTTAGAGACAAGGACATCATGCGGGACAGTGTCGAAAGCCTTGCACAAGTCCAGGTAGATGATGTCTTGCCTGCCCTTTGTCCACCAATGCTATAACCCCATCATAGAAGGATGCGAAGTTGGTCAGGCATGATTTGCCCTTGGTGAAGCCATATTGGCTGTCCCCAGTCACCTGCTTTTTATCCATGTGCCTTAGCATGGTTTCGAGGAGAATCTGCTCCATCATCTTGCCAGGCACAGAGGTGAGACTGACTGGCCTATAGTTCCCTGGGTCTTCCTTTTTTCCCTTTTTAAAAATGGGGGTGATGTTGCCCCTTCTCCAATCAGTGGGGACCTCCCCAGACTGCCACAACCTCTCAAATATGATGGAGAGTTGTTTGGCCAGTTCCCTCAGGTCCCGCGGATGCATCTCATCAGACCCCAAGGACTTCTGCACCTTCAGGTTCCTGAGGCAGTCTCGAACCTGGTCTTCTCCTACAGTAGGCGGTTCTTCATTCTCCCAGTCCCTGCCTTTGCCTTCTGCAACGTGGACGGTGTGGCTAGAGCACTTGCTGTTGAAGACTGAGGCAAAAAAGTCATTAAACACCTCAGCTTTCTCCACACCCCGGATAGCCAGGTCTCTAGCATCCTTCCAGAGAGGGAAGGGCCCACATTTTCCCTAGTCTGCCTCCTATCATTGACATATCTATAGAAGGCTTTCTTGTTCCCTTTGACATCCCTGGCAAGATTTGATTCTGTCAGGGCATTAGCTTTCCTAATTTGCTTCCTGGCTACTCGGACGATTTCTCTGTATTCCTCCCAAGCTACCTGTTCTTGCTTCCATCCTCTATAGGCCTCCTTTTTCTGCTTGAATTTGGCCAGGAGCTCCTTGTTCATCCATGTAGGCCTCCTGGAATTTCTGTCTGAGTTCCTCTTGGTCGGAATGCATCGCTCCTGAGCTAGGAGGAGGTGATCCTTGAATACTGACCAGCTGTCTTGGGCCCCTCTTCCCTCTAGGGCTTTATCCCATGATATTCTATCAAGCAGATCCCTGAGGAGGCTAAGGTCTGCTCTCCTGAAGTCCAGGGTAGTGAGCTTGCTACGCACCCTCCTCGCTGCCCTAAGGGTTTTAAACTCCACAATTTTGTGGTCACTGCAAAATCAATAAAGAATCAATATGAAGAGTACTCACCATAGACAGTGTCTAAACATCTCTTTCTTTTTTCCTTTGTATTTTCCCTCCTTTTTTCCCTCCTTTTTTCCCCCCCCAAAAAAGGCACCAGAAGGTTCTGACAATGATGTGCTGTCTCTGCGCATCTTCCAATTAAAGTAAAAAAGTGATAGCACTGTCTTCCTGTTTGTCCAACAAACTGCACTTAGACTGAAAGGAGACCCATCTTCCAAACACAGTGTACAGATAGTGTAGCCTGTGTCAGCTCCACCTGCTGATTCAGGAATGCAAGGATCTGCTCTAGGCTCTGTCACATCAACCAATGTTTTGGAATTCTCTTGAATGCCTTGGGGCAGCACTTGACGTGAAGAAAATTCAGTCTAACCTAAGAAAACCATATACCATATACTGAGGAACAGCTCATTCAGGCTCCCCCTTGATGGACTCAGCATAAAATCCAAAGCCCATCTCAAATATTCTAAGTCATTGCTAGCTGAGGACAAGGTATGGAGCATCATTTCATAGGTCACAAACTGAGAATACCACCCCACCTCAATGCTAAAGACAGCCCTGGGTGGCGTGAAGAATTAATGCTCCCAGGTAGTTTGCCAGTAGGACCAGTTTGTTAGGCTAGACATAGTCTCTCTGTACTGACCTAACAGGAACAAGAATGATGGAAACAAGTATAATATCAATAATAATTTCAGAAGTCTAGTGGCACTGTAAAAATAGTCAGCTGTAAGGTCTGCTCATTTGTTTCAGAACACTGGTACATGTTTTTCCTACTAGTACATTTTTCAGCTAATCATTAATAAAAATTATTCCATATAACTTCATTAACACCATTAATAGCTTCACTCTAGTCCTCAGGAACTTTTGCTATAGCTAAGGTCCTTCAAAACAAGTGAACATTTGTAAATAAATTAGAAACATAATATGAGAGGACAATATAAAATAATGCCATAAATTTTATTTCAGTGGACAGTATCCTTTCATACTTACGACTGTTCCAATTTATCACATGAATAATAACACAAATATGTCATAGTGTATTGTGATACTGTTGTGGTAAAATAAAGCTTTTAGCCAGCCTCAATAATATTTCCAGAATTCAAAGCACTAGAGCTACCAGTAGGAGATATTTCCCTATTTAAATTTTCTAGATGCTCCAAATCCATCCTTTGCTTCATGTATTGTTTTTGCTGTGTCATTATTTTGTATCCTTCAGGAGTTATTCACAGAAAGTCAACACCAGAAACAATGGCTGTGTTAAATGAAATCTTACAAATACAGGAAGCTAGCTTTAATATTACTTGGCCAGCACAGACAAATTGGAAACTTAAAAATGTTTAGCACTCGTCCTGGTTTTGGCTGGGATAGAGTTAATTTTCTTTGTGGTAGCTGGTGTAGTGCTGTGTTTTGGATTTGGGATGAAAATAATATTGATAACATACTGATGTTTTCAGTTGTTGCTAGGTAGTTAGTCAAGGATTTTTCAGCTTCTCACGCTGGCCTAGCCTGCCCAGGTGCATGGGAATCCGGGAGGGGACACAGCCAGGACAACTGACCCAAACTGGCAGAAGAGATATTCCATAACATATGGCATCATGCACAGTATACAAGCTGGGGTTGGCCGGGGAGCAGTGATCACTACTTGGGGATGGGTTGGGTATTGGTCATCGGGTGGTGAGCACTGCATTTGTGCATCTCTTGTTTTGTATATATATTATTATTACTATTATTATTATCTCTTCTTTTGCATTCCAATTAAACTGTCTTTATCTCAACCCGTGAGTTTTTATTTTTTCCGATTCTCCTCCCCATCCCACAGCAGGGGGGAAAAGGGGGAGAGTGAGTGAGCATCTGTCTGGTGCTTAGTTGCCAGCTGCGGTTAAACCACGACAGCACTGTGTTTTGCTGTCAGGGAAAAATTTATTTTTAAAGACAGAAGTTACTGATGAACACTATGTACTCTTTTTAAAAAAACAAATGTATTCCTTTAGAATCCATAAACTTCAGTAAAAAAATTACGTCCTGTGACTATAAGCTATTATTACATTCTTTTTTTAGGTTAATAAGAAGAGCTACTGCCTATAAAGTGACTTTATTTTTTTATTAGATTATTATTTTTTTAATCTTATTATTTTATATATCCCTAAAGACAGTCAGGGAGGGACTAATCACCATAGTTGTTGAACATCCTATCATACAGCAATTTAAGAGAACAAAAATCTAGCAAAGCACATCTGCTAGTGCTTTGAGAAGGTGCCATTTACAAACAAATAAATAAAAAGGGCTTTTCTAATCCATGGCTATGAATCTGTAAAGCAGAACATCATGGGGTCATGGACTAAAAAAAGAAAATCCTTACCTTTTCTCCCCTTCACTTGTGCAAATAAAGGGCCAGGATTAAGGGACTGGGAGACATCATGCTGTATTTAAATTAGGCTATTTGTGGCTGAGTTAATCTGAAAGTAGCTGGATTCTTCCCTTGTGGAAACAGCATTACTGAAAGCCATCTCCTCAAATATCAGACCTGGCTGTTGCACTCGTTAATCTGCAATGAAGCAAAGACTCGCCTCTGTTGTTGCCGCGGTGTTACAGTCAGTGACAGAGAGGCTGGCTTGCTCGACACTCGCCTGTCCTCTGTGGCACCTGAGAACACCTCCCCACAAGCCAAAGCAGTGCTTGGGGGCTAAGGACTTAACTATGAATATTAGAATTCATAATCAAGTCTTATTGCTTGAAAAAAATAAATATGCTAGATTTAGTTTTAAAATTCATTAAGAAAATTTATCCAAGGATTTTTGGGCCCCCAAAAGATCCTAAGATCCTAGCAACATCTAGGAAATCAGTTGGAAGTACAACTTATTTAAGTTGTACTTAAAGGTGCAATCGGAAGTGACTGCAAGTCTGCACACTAGCACATACCTACTACCCCACATCAGGACATCCACACAAAATTACAAAGTTTGTAACTTATTTGTTATCTGTCACACATCGTACCTCACTGCTTCATCTACTTATTATTCATTACATGAAGGAAGCAAACTGAGGGGAATAATCTCTTTATTTAGCATACTAGATGTCAGCTGAAAGAAAGCCTTGTTTGTCCATTCATTGATAGTGTAGGAGTGAGATGCATAATTGATCTGACTTTTCTTTCACATTGTTGAAAGCTAGAAAATATCCCTGCTGACATCAACAAACTATTCAACTTCTCAGACTTTAATGACAGACACTGATGCAGCTGTCGTCTTTCCTGCACACAATGGCCTAAAAAGAACCCAAATTTTAAAGCAAAACAAAAGTCAAAATAACAGGGTAGCACAGATAGGAAGGTTGGTCACACCTGTGTAGACCAAGATGCTCACTTTTGGCACAGCTCCACCAAAAATGTTGGATAATAGAGACTACAGGGCTACTGCCCATAAACTGAATGTAACACTCTCGCTTTCTGCTGACAGCTATGAGAAAGCAATACTCCCTCAGTGGTGAGTGATCAGATTCAGCTGAATGTACTGCATCGCTCTACTTTCTCACAAGAAAATCACCTCCTTCTGCATCTCCTAGCTTGGCAGGTGACCATGGAGAGCAGGTGCACATGAGAGAAGAGGAGCAGCACTGGAAAGTGGCCCACCACCCCTACACCGGTGGGTCCAGTATGCAGGGCCAGGCAAATGTGGTGGCTGAGCAAATTTCAATGTCCAGCATTTTGCTTTCTCCCTTGCTGGTATTCAATGTCTCCTGAGCACAGACAGAGAATAAGAGTCTGTGCCTAATCAAGCTTGGAGACTAAAGTGATTGCATAGGCACACAGATGGGTTTTAACATCAAGCTGCCACCACTGACACACACAAAACACTCAACCTCTTTGTCCTAAAAGGAAGAGATTCAGTTAACATCAGCAGATACTAGCCCTTCCAGAAAACCCTTCCTAGTATCACTCATCTTCAATAAAAGAACTGTGCGCTTCCAGAACAGGGAGCAATATAAAACCTAAAACACAGAATCACAGAATGGGAGGGATTGGAAGGGACCTCTGTGGGTCATCTAGTCCAACCCTCCTGCCGAAGTAGGGTCACCTACAGTAGGCTGCACAGGAACTTGTCCAGGCGGGTCTTGAATATCTCCAGAGAAGGAGACTCCACAACCTCCCTGGGCAGCCTGT
>Ga0065711_1007647_pt1 | contig 19884 bp, 6 predicted proteins | sample Hoacrofraction12_FD_59098 | JGI IMG/M metagenome (GOLD analysis project Ga0065711, IMG submission 59098) | Hoatzin crop microbial communities from Cojedes, Venezuela - Epithelial fraction 12 v2 (version 2) | ecosystem: Host-associated > Birds > Digestive system > Esophagus > Crop | place... | reverse complement strand
TTATTTTAAAAAATGGAAATTAAATTAAAAAGTGAAATCAGTGAAAAGCTGAAACCAGGACACTCGGTTAAGAAAAGCTCTGGGTTTTTTTTTTTGTTTTTTTTTTTTTTTTTTTAAATATTTTCTTTTCAATTAAATTTGTAAGCCTCTTGGCTGCAAAGAAATTACCTCATTTTGACCTCTGTGTCAAACACTATTTGTCTCTATATCCCTGTGCATGCCTGGTTAAGGAAGTTCAATCTATTTCATTTAAGAGAAATGTTTCAAAATGTCTGATTAGCATCTGAAAGTACTTTCATAGGAGCCAGATTTCCGATACTAGGGAGCTATATATCGGATAGAGACATGACATTATGTAATGACTTGTAATGAAACCAATGGAAATCCAGGTTAATGTGTTTTTTTTCTCTAGGAAGAATGATGACCTGTTGGAGAAATTAGGAAGAGATATGGTGGACTCTTTATCTCATTTGGACATCTTTCTGAAAGATGTCTTGAGCTATTTTAAACTTGTAGTTACTTGCTTTGAGAATGATGGTCTGGATCAACCACAGGGTGAACATATTTATATCTATCAATCTGCCAAACAGTTCTGCAAAATGAAGCAGATGACAATGCTAGGAAGTCTTATAAAATACTTCATCTTGAAGTGGGATTTTAATCTGTGCTGGGACACAGTAGGGCTGGGTAGGTGTAAAGCACCCACGTTCTCTCCAGTTATCAGGTAGTATTTGATCTTCCGAAGGAGTATGAAATCAGTGTTCTCTAATTTTCTGTTACTGCCATAGCAATGCTTTTGACACACAAAGCAAAAGTGTATGAGTGTGGTCTGTTTTATAGAGAAGTAATGATTCAGACTTGAAGACCCATCCTATGCTTTTTCCAGAACTCTTGTATTCCATTAAAAATGTACTATTTCTCTAGGGCACTCCAAATTCTGAACTGAATTCTTACAAAAAGATCTGTGCTCCATAAGCCCACAGAATATTTCTGAACCAAATAAATATTGCTCAAGATCTAAAACCAGGTTGAAATCCGTGCTTAAAGGAGAGAACCATGTCACAAGCAGAAAACCTTTGTTAAAACAAAACGATAGGTGCATTGGTTAGGCTGCAGCTGTTCTCAGAAACTTTTCACAAAGTACTACAAACGTACTATACTAAATGGCTGTACTAAAAATGCCGAGTTCTTTGGAACGGGCTTAGCAGCTACATCTGTGAGAGGTAAGGACAGACACAGAAGTTGCCTAAGAAAAATGAATTAATAATGGTTAAGCAAAAATATTTGTGCCATTACTCACTCAATTGTGGAAAATTAACAGTTACCTTTACAAGTATTTAATTCAAATGAAAAGCTGAATAAAAAGTTATAGAATTGAATTGTAAGTTAGTAACACAGTATTCTTTTTGTTAAAATCCCAGTTGTCTTTTGAAGCATCATATCAACACACATTTTCTTGCAAGGTCCTCTTAAAATTAGTTGTAAGAAGTTTGTGCGTTTTGGATGACATAGGTTGTGGGATGGCCTCCATTAGGTGTGTCATTAGTCCTCAGCATAGCTATGTTTGATTTATCACGAGTGTTGCTAGTGACCATCTTCTTTCTATAGTCTCTCTGGAGCATCTCATTCAAGCCAGTGCCAGATACAATGTCTTCACAGGGACACACTGGGGGTCTCCTGCCTTTAACTTGAACTGTTGATTGCTCTAACCCCACGTATTTCCTTTGTCCTCTTCCCTCACCCAAAAAGTGCCATCTGGTTTGACTTTAAGGCAAATAATTCAGACAACAGTAACCAGAAGTGACACTGACAGCTTTTCTATGCCAGGCTAAAATTTATTATACAGTATACAGAGTTCTCAGCATATCATGTATAAACTAAGCTGAAGTCAGAGTCCATGATGAAAAGGTTTGTTCAGCAGACAAATTCATGAGTGTAGGAAGTAAAACAAATTATTCTGAGTTGTAGCAACAGTTTTAGCAGACCAGAACTGAGAACATTTTTCATAGTGCAAAAATTCATTTAGTTATTCGATTTTCTTAACATTTTAAATTAAACTTTAAAATAACCCATTGGGCTGAGACCAAGTATGAGAAATTTCAGCCCAACAGGGATCTTTTCAAAGCTGAAAGGTAGTGAAAATAGTACTAAGGATGGAATTACTTGTGTAGAACATTAACTTTTTATTATAATTACCTTTCTTAGATGAGACTGCAGCATTTCTGTTTCAGAAGTACCTTTACACTTCGAAGTTATCTCTCAATTTAGAAGAAATCTCTGCGACTTCACTGTTTTACTCATAGATAGCAAAATAGGGATGGAGTGCCTTGATTTTTAGAAAAAAGGCTGTCCAAATCTGTTAGATGGGGTTTATTCTAGTCTTAAGTGTAAGTGTATACTTTTAATTCCCAACTAGAATTTCTGGTATTTGGCTCTGCTAATTTTACGCATTTCACTGCATTCTGCTAACCAAGTAATCCAGATGACTCAGTAAAATTTCAGTGTTATTCTTGTTATTTATTATGCTTGTAATTTTTATCAATTTCATAGTAAATGTAAGGAGAAACTAAGAAACTTCTGACGTAAGGATATAAAGGTGCATATAGCAACATATTTTAATGAAAATATTACTCATAGTTATTAGCCAGTTTCCTAAAACTAAATATGAAATATTTAATGTAGTAACACTTTCATTTTAATATATTGAGGTTCTTAAAATAGGGGAAGGAAAATGAAGCAGAAACTTTATGAATACTTAACTATTTTCTAACGGGGCAAATAAATAATACAGACGTACAGTATAACAGTGGGAACAGAATAAACACTGAAGTTTTAGTATCAGAATAATGCAGGCTGACGTTATTAATAGTTTTACTAAAGTGTCTAATCTACTCAGATTCAGATTAAAAAAAAAGATAATTAGGAACATCTGTTCTTATGCCAAAACGAAAAAGCAGGATCAGTTGCATCTTAAACATTTATATCAAATTTCTGTGAGAACTAAGAACTGCATCTAGAAATTGAATGAATCTTTAACTCACTTTTCATTTTTTAAAGGGAAAGTGGACAATAAAAAATGAGTAATCTTGATGGAAAATGTCTTCTTCAGCCCTGCCATTGTAACATGTTATGCCCCTGCAAGAGAAGAAGTTGAGTCTTTTATCATGTGCAGACATTTTGTACAATCTGTACACCTGGCAGCTCATGCATTCTGAACAAGCATGTACAAAGTCTCCAAACAATTTTGTTTCTGGTCTCAGAGAGATTTATATCACATGATGGGACAACTCCTTGGGCACAGATGTCTCATCTAAGGAAACTTCAGCTATAACAATGGATCAGAAATGTTTTTTTGCAAGTTGCCAGTCACCATCTGAATAGAACTTCTGCAGCATCAGAAATATGTCTTTGCTTGAATATTTCTCTCTCTGTCATTAACTTCATAGTCATACACAGCTTTAAAAAAGCCTGAATTTTCTTGGATTAGAGCTACTCTTATCACTGATACTGGGAAAAATACTTGGAGAATGTTTGCAAAGATTTCTTGAGCTTTCTGTGGACTACAATTATCTCTGTAGGTGGAGGGTCAGGCCGTATTTGTTCATCCTCAATACACTCTTCATTACACTAGGTATGTTTTACTAATTTAACATTCTAAGTGTTTAATTGTCTTTATAATGGTTCAATCAGCCAGATGCCTCAGAGGTTATACTGAGAACTTGTTTGATCCCCAGCCCATGTTTACTTTCAGATTATAATGAGCAGTTAGTGAAGTAATCACCATCTGTTCCGGAGAAAAGAGAAATCTTCCTTGTCTGAGTGGACCAGTGGGAAAATAATTTGGAAAGCTGGTTATTAGTTCATGTAAGTAGATAATGGGCCAAATTTTGTCAAGAAAGAACTGAGAGAAAGTGAAAATTCCTACCACTGGTAGAGACCAGCCCTGCGTATCAGTACAGGTAGAGGACCAACCGACTGGAAAACGAGTCAGCAGAACAGGTCCTGGGGCTTCTACTGAATAGAAAGTCTGTATAACTACTGGATAACAATTTTTATTAGATATATGGAATATTTTTCATCATGGTAATGATCAAACATTGGAATATATAGCCCAGGGAGGCTTGACTATCCAACCTTGGTAGTCAAAACTTGGTTTGACATGGTCCTGAACAACCTGATCTAACTTGATCCTGCTCTGAAAAGAAGTAGGACAAACTGGTGACCAAAGGTCCTGTTAAACCTAATTTACTCTCTGATTCTATGATTTAGTTAGGTGATATCATCCCTCCACCTGGTATCTATGCATACAACTGAACCACTGGAATGGCTAAGTTATTCTGAGGTGCAGTGAACCCAATACATTATTTTTCTATTGCTGGCTGCTCTGGCCTTCATTATTCCTTGAAACGGAAATGTATTGATAAAAGTAATGTGAGATTCTGTGGTAAAAACTACATTCTTACTTCATTTTGGGAGTAGGAGAATGAGGTATTCGTCTTATCTGATGTTAAACTTGAAAGTTTAGAGCTTAAGTTAGAAGTCCAGTCTCCATAGGGTGCTTCTATTGTCAGTGAAAGAATGAATTGGAGAACCTCAGATAACTGCTCTGAATCATCTGTTAGAGGAACATCATTCGCTTTGACTGTATACTGAGCTTAAGGGAACTAGCCACTCGTATGCCTGCATATATATGATGCAAATAGTTCCCCTGTTTGATCTCTATGATCTTTAATATGCTTTTTGTGGTGAGGAAAGAAATATAGTGGTGATTTTTTGGATAGTACTGAAGTAAGTACAATTGGTCTTAAATTGAAATATGTGTCATTTTGTAGTATGAAACACCACACATGTATCATCAGATGCCTTATTTACCCATCTAAAAAAAGCTGGATATTTATATATCTAAAAATAAATTCATTCCAAACTCAGAAGTTGTGTTACTGACTTTCTTGTATATTGTAGGCTTGGAAACAACATAAGATATACTTATTTTCTGTATACTTATTCAAATGAAAATTCTGTGATTCCCTTAATATAAAATGTTATAATTTTTATGAAAGTTTTTTAAAAAGAGAAGGCCTTAAAGGTCTTTCTTTGACTCCTTAGTAAAACATCATTAAAGTGCTTATATGCTTATGTTTTTCTATGGGCAAAATCCAATTCATTAAGTATATGCAAGAACTGCAGTAAAGTCTGCGTGTCCTTGGGGATTTTCTAATTGCCTAGGGCTACAACACTTGTTTGACACTTTCTGCTGAGATAATAAAACACTTCCATGAAAAGTTCCAGCACTGCTTGCTTTGGAGTTAAGAACTGACAAGAAAGGATTCTAGCATGTTGGTATCACAGCGTATCTGTGTATTACACGCGTGACCTAGGAGCAGCTGTAAGAGCACAGGCTGGCTGAAGAAGTTCCATTCTGGGAAGAATATGTCTCTTTCCCTTCCGCTCAGAAAGACAGTGGGTTAGCAGATTGATTTGTCGTGTTTCTGTGTTTTAGTTTCTGGAAACGTAACCTGCTCTATGGAAAGGGCTGGTGCATGAAACTTGATGAAGACATCTATTGTTCTTCTTCTGAATGGTGAATCTATTTGCTGGCTTCTGTTGTGTTCAGGAAAATAGTTAATGATGTGACTATCTGCTTCAAAGTGCTCCGTTTGAGGGCTCATGGGAGTAGCGCGCAGCATACAATCCTCTTGTGCTTTAGGGATTGTCATTATATGCATGATACATAAGTGACCTAGCTGCAAAGGAGAAATCTTATTTAACTCAGAGAGAGGTGGTGGTTCAGACTTGGCTTTTGAGCGTTACGGTTGATTTGTCTGTTGCCAGCGTGGTAGCAGATAGCAGGAACATAGGCAACAGATGTTTCTGAAATCTCTCTTTTGTTAAGTCTTCATTTTGTTCTGTATGAGTAGAAGTTGTTTATGGCTTCTGAACATTTGAAGAGATATAATTCTCATGCTCACATGTGTTTCAGCCACTAGAGTATAGAAAATACTGGTTTTTATAATCTCTTCTCTGTCACATTGGTTGCACAGTCTCTTCTTTTTAGATTCATACTGGACTTTCATTTTTCATTTTCTGATTTTAATTTACTCTGTGTTTCAGCTGTCACTATGTCTATTTTGTGAATTACATTTATCTGCAGTATATAATTCTAAAAGTAGAATGGTGCCACAATCATGGGGACCACAGTTCTTACGGTTGTATCAAGACATAGTAAAGAACTTCCTTTGCCCAGAAGTGATATAGAGCATTGAGAGGAACAGTCACGCTCAGCTCCCACTCCCTGACTTTTTTGTTATATTGGGAAGGTTATCCAACCAGTTTGTGGGAGTCTTGAACCAAGCATTAATATGTAGAAAGGAAGCTACTTCAGTCGTACATAAGGATTTCTATGAATCTATACTGCCTTGTCTTGGATTAGGTATTATTGCCATAAATCCAGACAAATCTTTTCTGAAATGGGGAAATTATCGCTGAACAGAAGACTTAATAGTGGTTCACTGAGATATATATTTCTTCATAGGCTTTAAACATTTTATGAAATTGTAAATGACAAAACACTTGCAGATTTCTGTGTCGAACTTTCACCTAGATGGATACTTGTTGGCCATGGATAGAAATTACATGTTAAGGGCCGGTAAATTGAGCCTGGAATATCAGGGTGAGAACAAAGCAGGAGGTTTCACCTGCAGCTGGTATGTTAAAAAGGATGAGAGCAAGGAATTGCTCAGCTGATTTTTTGATCTTTAACTGCTAAGACAGAATAATCTATAACCAGCTGAGGTTCCTCTCCAGTAACTCCTCACACACTGCCTTTGCTCGTTAAGTAGAATTCTTGCTGGGCTTAGATATTATGGATTTATTCTGGTAGACATACAAGCACTAAAGCTTTTATGAATTCTGGAGAGTGTGAGTGACATATCCGGCTGGCAGCCACTGGCTCCTCTGGTTTCTGCAGCTTCTCCTCTGACCTGAGCATTCCCACCAGACCCTCTGTCCAACAGCACAAACTGCCCTGCCCTCAGGGTTAGTGTTGCCCTCAAAGATCTACACCTGCATTAGCAATTCTTAAGTCAGCTTGCGCAGTTGTCAGGAGCCTGCTGGTCTCTGGATACCTGGGGGAATAATACTAGGGTGAAGATTTCTGTAAAGATGCAATACTTTGCTGGCTGTCAGTTCACTCAAAAAATTAGCTTCATCACGAGATAAAGAATTAAGGAGTGCTTTTTAAAAAAAACCAAAACCATGAATTTGCAATAATCAAACAGAATATTATACAAAGAGGTAAATTACCGAAAAGCAGGATGCACATACTGAAACAACGACTTTTGCCTGAGCTACCACCTCAGGTAGTTATTACAGCTAATTAATGAGCATCTATAAGAGCTCTTCTGGTACCACATGGCCAGAACTGGGAAAACTACCTTCTTGCTCACTCATCTACCCTTAACCTGTCTTTTCTGTGACTGCACACTGGGACCTCAAGTGGCAATATAGGGACTAGGTCGTTTCTTTCCTTCCTCCTCATTAAAGTCTCTTGATTAACATTTCTATGTCATACCTTAATTAGTATGCTTTGTCACTCAGAGTACTTTCTGCTATAACTGCATTCTAAATGTACACTAGCAAAATTAAACATACTATGAGAAACATTATATACATTGCCATTGTATTAGATTCATAATGATTCTTTCTATGTATGGTATAAATACTAACCCTGATAAAAGGGGATAACGTTAGCAAGAGATGCTAGGATTGTTTCCCCTTATACTTGGTTTCAGATTCATTTCTGGGATAACATCTGCATACATATATTCTGAAAAACAGTGTTTCTGGTCTCACTAAACAGGTCTACCAAATACTCTCCTTTTATTTTATGATAACGTAATCATTTCTGTGACTAAGCTTCTGAATAAAATTGGAGTCATCTGTGAATATACTTGTCAGAGACACGTCACGTGACTCAATATCTGTATTATGTTGTATATAACCAAACTGCTTCTCATAACTACACTGCTTGTGATGATAGTTCAGGCCATTCTCAGCATATTAGTTGACAATCTACTGAGAGTAGAAGGGGAATAATCCTGTTGCTTAAAGACCCAGCAGACATTTGAGAAAACTGAGACTCATTAGAGCTAATTGTGTATTTTATGACACTGTTTAGCTTTCAAAAATACTTAATTTTATGACACTGCTTAGCTTTCAAAAATTCTTGCCTATTGTCACCTAGAGTTTTAATAAAAAGTTGTAAATTTTTACAAAAATTTTAATACAGGAAAATATCTTAAAATGAGAAAATATTCTCTCTCAGAAGTCAACTAAGGGGGAAAAAAAAAGATGCACCCTGAAATAATAAAAATTTACATTATTCATCTTTTTGAAGGAAGAACTAAATACAAGCCCCTGATCTGTATTGTTCAATGAGGGGATCTGAAGGTTGGCTTTATGGAGTATGGTCCAACCATCAGTTATTTGCTACTTCTGGTGAGTGTTTATTGACTTTTTTTGACAGGAGAGGTCGTGTCAGACCTGCTATACTTAGTATAAAAAATAGTCTATCCACTGGAAAAATGTTACACAATATCTTGTACAGGCAAAACTATGAATATGTTTTGCTTGAGGACGTTCAGGTGTAAAATGGAGTATTTTTGAAATTTCAGAAGTTTTCATGAAGCTTAGCTTTGGAGGGAAAAGAACAAAAGTCTGGCTGGCAGAGACAATGAGCTGGGATCATCTGCTTTTTAAATATTTGTATGTGGATGTTATTGGTGAAAGGATTTGATACTGAACACACTGTGCTGATTTCTACTCTGTTGGGGAGCTAGGAAGAGGATTTACTTCTCCATCAGGTAAGACACCTACCTCTTGAAGCATCCTCCATCTTTTCACGGCATAATGAACAGCTCAGCAGTTCCAGTTCTAAGTGTACATTTCTTAGCTGCTTTGTTTAAGTACTTCAGTAGTTTTCCAGAGAGTTTTTATTTAGAATACTAATTTCAGATGCAGTATTATACACATAGGTCTACTTACCATATGTTGAAGGTATTTAGTAAGTGTCTGTAGGAAGACTCAAATAGCTACAGACAAACTACAGGTCTTCTTTAGAAAGTAAAAGCTAATATTTGAAAAAAAAATAATTTAGTAGAATATTATGAATTTCAGTTTCAGATTTGTATTGGTGACAAGTCTATGAAGGACAAAGATGAGTCAGATAGATAAACTTTCTTTTATATACCTGATAACTGTGATATTTGAAGTGACTCAGCTAAAGCAAGACAGCGAGTTAAGAACAAACCCTATATTTTAACCTGGGATCACTTTATAACTGATTTGCCTACAGGTACCAAGACATCCAGCAAGCAGTAATAAAAACACTAACTTACATTTCTCATGGTAGGATGAAGGCATAAAAAAACCAAGAATCCTACAGTGCCAGGACCAATTAGATGAAGTCACTAAATGTGTGATTGAGTAAGAAATACCTAGGAACCAGCATACTCTCTAGGCTTTTATTTTCTGCTGTTTGCCAGGTATCACTTTGTCTTTAATAGCTTGATTTCATGATATTCATCACTCTGGCATTTCCTCTCATTTTCTTCAGTGATCTCATGGACCTTTCTAAGATGCTATATACTGACAAAGGACCTTTTTTTTGTATATATATTTAATGACTTACTCTTTGTGTCTTAATATCTTTACTTTTCTACTGACTTTAATAAAGCACACTCTAGGTTCACAAATTACAGTTTATATTGGGCTATTTTAATCTTTTTGATTTAAAACACAGGAAAAATATTATGAACTATATGTTTGTCAGTTATAAATCTTGAAATATTGTTTAGTTTGTACTACTGTCAGCTTAAAACGCGGTAATGGTTAAATGTGTAACACTATCCAATTAGTTTACACTTTAAGTGACAGCACAATACAATAACCATACATCTGATGTTTCCTCTTTAAAGGAACAATGTTTCAGCTTTATGCATCTGAGAAGTAAATGATCCAGCTTAGACCAATTAAGGATTGTCCTTTCTGATTTCCTCAAAATCCAATTTTATACATCCAATTTAAACAAAATCCAATTTAAGGCATTGGCTGGCTTGCAAACTCCTGGCAAAGGAATGTGGCTTGGTTAAGCAAACAGACTTCCTCTTTTTCATATTGATTCTTAGCCATTGAAAGTCTAATTTGAAAACTCAGGGTCTTTTTCGTACCTCTTACAGCACTTGTAGTGGGGGATACAGTCAGAGAATAAACTTTGAGAGAACATGATGCTATACAGGACAATTTCCTAATGAGATGATAATCTATACTCACATTGTGAAAAGTGCAAAATAAAGAATGATATTTTTCCTTATTAAGATTACAGTAAGAGGTTTTCAATTTTCTAAATGCAGTAGAAAATTACTTTTTAGTATGCATTCTCTCTGCATACATCACACACAACATTCTGACTTTCAGCTGAATTTTTTCTCAGGAAATTTCCTCATTTTTACCACAGAAAATTGTGTTTCAGTGGAATATTCTTCATTTTACCATGAGCTACTGTCCTTAGAGCTTTTTTTTCTTCTGTATGTTTGTCAAGATGATGTGTATAAAACTTGCAATGATACATTGCTGTTAACTGAAAGGGTGAAAAAAAAACCTTTGGAGAGTTTGTAGAAGGAACAGCCCATTTTTCCTGAAGAAAAGAATTTCTGTCATGGGGGAGAGCAGCTCTGATGGTCATGGGAAGAGAAGCACGCTCTCCCTGTTGCTGGGCCATACCCGTGTACAGAATGCTTGGTGATGTTGAGTCTCTGTAGAGGGATGGCTGAAACGGGGACATGTTAGCTCTTCTAGCTGCTGCGTGTGAGGTATCTCCCCAGCTTTGAAGGGATCGAGCACTAGACAGCAGGAAGGCACTGGCGAGACTTGCCACAGGGAAGGGAGGACAGAAGTCCTCACAAGTCCCTGTGATAAGTCTAAGTGTGCAACTACCTTTACTCCTCTGCAGCTTCTTCCATCAAAATCACATTCCTCTGCATTTCCTTATTACCATGTGAGACACTTTCTGATTTTGATGTAGTAGGAGAGACCAAAGTAACTTCAAATGAACTGTATAAATAGATACACCAAAGAGATGACCAAGTGTCAACATGCCTGCAACCAGCGTCCATTGTTTTCCTTCAATTTTTTTCCCTCCCCATCTCTGTTGTGATCTAAAAGGTAGAAACATAGAATATTTTTGATGCGAACTTGTGCAGATAATGAGCTCTTGCGTATTACATTCTTTGGCTACAAGATATCTTAGCTGCTGCCAACCTGATCTTTGCTAGTTGCGGTTACTGAGTACGTGTTGGAGGCTGTGACTTACACACGCAGCTAATTGTCGAATCAATATATCTTTGATGATGTAGTAGAAAGTTTTACATGACACCATATTTTACACGAGTCATCCAACTACGACAATGTTACATTTTTGATGGCATTCTTATTAGTATATTTCTTATGAACCAGCAGTTGAAGTTGTCTCTTACCCTCCTAAATTACTTACAGGGAATATTTCAGGGGTTTTGAGGGAAAAATATTTCTTGTATTGTTCTATGGGTGAATCCTGTCATCTCAATTACTGCTGACAAATGACCAGGCTACTACAACAGAGAAATACAAAGAAGATATAAAGTTCTTAAAAAGGAATGAAAATAGTCTTTCTATGCCATCTGTAATAGTTAGCTTGGTTTGCTTTTAAAAATGTGGATATAGCCTTGAAGAAGTGCAATAACTGAGGAAAAAGATGAAACATTTACTGGAAGATGTAATGATTATCTGATGCTATTCTAGGACTATTAAAATAAAGCCTGAGACAAGTTATTGTCCATGGAGATTATATTATCAATATCTAACCAGATATATTTATTTTAAGACATGGCTTCATGTTTTCTAGAAAAGATCTCAGCATAGCCATATTACTGAAGAGTCAATGTGGTTTATATTATTTTGAATTTGCATAATCTGTAACCGGGGAGAGAATTTTATACCACCTTTGGCCAAGTATGCTGTTTAGTAAAAGTGTTTTCTTCATAGAACATAGCCAGCTGTGAGCTGCATGGTAATGCAAACATATTTAAACAAAACAGTCAAATCCTGAAAAGAGATTTCTTCCTACCATACAAAAAAAGCATTTATTCTGGCATTTATTTGAATATTCCATTTTATGTGGAGCCGCTGGGACAGATAGTTGCTATTTTGGATCATCTTTTATCTCCGATGCAAAATTTGGGTGTGACTTTGTGTCTGTTTCCCATCTACAAAACTATGGCAATATTTATTTTCTGCCACCTGTGATCCAGTTATCTCTATGATTTGTAAGATTTTTCAAGGCTGCCTCTTATTTTGTGTTTATAAAACGAGAAACACAGCTGAAGCCTGACCACGTTTGGGACCTCTAGCTGCAACTCCTTTTTTCTCTGTTACTCCTTAGTATATCCCTTCTCTAATGTCTTTGTATGTGTTTTCTTTTCCTCATAAAAATTCTGATCAAAAGGATAAAGAAAAATTAATATGAGAAAAAATGAGTGACGAATTCCATATAGAGGAACATGGACGAATAATTTGCTCTATTTTATATTCACAGTTCGAGCAGGAATAAGATTAAAGAGACTGTGGCTTAATAAAAGATTTTTAAAGCATTTGTTTTTTCCATTTTGCCCGAAGTACCTGTATGCTTGTAGTGGATGAAGATGTTTTACTTTCCTTTGGCATATTCTAGTTCAAGCATGGTCTCAATATATAATTCTATGCGTGTTGGCATCAGCCCAATAGCAGGTATATGGAAATATTAATTCTATTTTACGGTGAAAGTCCCTGTTGCAAAGGAGCAGCATATTCACTCCGCTTTGGAGATAATGACATGCTTCGACACTGGGAGAGTTATTGCTAGCAGCCACGGTGTTTTTGTGAGTGCCTTGTTAGCAAATGGATAGAGCAGCTTGTTTTCTACTACAAAGCTGATACCACTCCAACTTTTTGGCACGAGAAACACTTTTTATTTTGTTCTTTTTCCTGCTTTGCATTATTAGAGAACATAAAGGGAAGAGACCAGGGTGGAAAGCAGGAAGTGTCCCTGTGTGACCTGGGAATCCTACAGTGCTCCCTGTCGTGGGAGAGCTGCTGCGAAGGTGCAAGACTTCTGGTAGAAACACTTTTTAAATGAATCAAAGTGTTTTATGGAACTTTCTCAACGTTGTTAATACTCTCAGTAGAACTTTTCTACAGATATTCCACAAGTCAGTATTTATTACCAGTTACCTTTAAATAATGCAAGGAATTCTTCCTTAAACGTGTAAGAATCTATATTTTGGGGATTTATCTTTGTGCTAAAATGGAATATCCTTTCATAAAAACTTGAATGAAATTATTTTGAGAAGACCAAAATGCACCGTTACCTCTACAGACTGTAATATTCTGCTATTAACAAATAGACTTCATTATTCTTATATGAACAAATATCAGATAAACAAGTATTACAACATAACAGGTTTTAATCTTGTCATATGATTTGTTTTTCTTTCATGCAGGCTTTTCTGTCTGCCTTGGAATGAAAGAAATTTAAAAATTTCTACTTTATTGCAGCCAGGTCTAATCTGATCCACAAGTCATTATAAAAAAATCCACATGTTTAGTTACTTGGCTTGCGGAAAAAATAACTAGTTCATTTATAAACACCAGTATTATCCTGTATCTTAAAGCCTCAGAAAATCTGAGGTCACTTGAAACACTTGCAAGGTTTGCCATTTCATGATGAGTTTGATCTGGATTGATAACACTGGTATGTAATTTGACAATTCTTGACTCTCATGCAGCTAACTTTCTCACTTAGTAAGAGATAAACGTGAGTTTTTCTATGTGCACATGTATACATATAGATGGCAAAGTAGATAATACATAACTAGGAGGAACTCATCCTGTATATGAGACTTGCCAAAATCCTACACAGTGGCAGCTGCTATTTTTCTTTGTGAACTCAGGTTTGAGACGCGCTGCTTTCACAGTCTTAAGCATGAGAGGAAATTATGAACCTCCGGATACTCATTGTGATTTTTGCATAAAAATGAAGCATATTAAGGTTAATCTACCTGACGTAAAGATGCATTCATTAGTTTCTGTTTAACATAATGCTTTTTTAAATTGGCATCTAATTATCGCCCTTGTGCAGTAGAAATACCTCTGAGGAAATGTGTGTCAGCTGCTCAAGAAATATATCTGCCTATTCTTTAAGAACATGATAATTGTTCTTTAAGGCTTTAACATAAAATTATTTCTAACTTTTTACTTCATTTTTTAAGGCAATCTTTTCTTAAAAAGAAAAGAAATTGTTCTGACTGCTGTGCTAGTTGTCACTTAAATGCCTCTGCTTTTGAAAAATGCAGAACGTTAGGGAGCAAGTGGCATCTCCATAAGGTTGTATGCAGAACACATGTTTTGTTTGGCTCTTCAGACGTGCCGAAAGAGATCCCAACACATGCCAGCATGTTAAAATCTAGAATGGGCTATGGGGATTTTCCAGCTTACCTATGAAGTATAGTTGGAGATATAGATGAAAATAAAAAATGTACAGAAAGATTTTGGTGGTGTTGTACAACTAGTCTATGCAGTCCATTTTCATAGTGTCTCTTCAGTATACAAATACACATAACTGAAGAAAGCACAGGAGAGCAATATCTAAATGTTGGGTCATAAGGTCAGGGCCAACACTTACCTCCTCTGTTTTATAGCATGCGTTGGTTTTCCCAGTTCAGTTCGTTGCTCTATTCACTCCCCCCTCTGGTTTTGCATCTCTTTTCCTTCGTGTTCTAATGGAAAGTGGACAGTAGAACATATTTCTCCTCTTATTTTTGTCTTTTCTTCAGTAATAACTTCACAGAAGTGAGCAAAGTTGCCCTAAAAGCAATGAGTTTTGTACTCACACTAGTGCAAATAACGCCTTGTAGCTACATAGCTTTTAACTCCTTTATTTAACTTTTTCTATTTCCTCTCTCTGGTGTTTGTATGAATCCACAATATCCTTGTTTCTTCTAACATCCTAAGCATCTTTTAAAAGTTGACACTGTTTGCCACAAGACCATTAAATTGTGGCTATCCTGCACTTATTGAGGTGTGCTTGAAGGCCCGCTCTCTTGAAAAGGGTGAAGTAACTAACTGTCAGCTGTGATCTGTAATCTAGCATAGTTTAGTTTGCTGTGCTTCATTGTCATATGAATTTTATGAAGGATATAACATGTTTGGCAGTCATACCTCTAATAATGTTAATTGATGAATATTCGCATTAACAATTTAGAATGGATTTGTTTTTACTCTCTTTGAAGCAACAAATTTATCTCAGTTTTGGAGAAGACCTGAACTGCTGTTCATATTTATAAAAGTAACAGGTTCTGTCCTTAATACTTTTTTGCTAAGAAAAAATCTTTTTGAAGACATGTGTCTCCTTTTGTTTTGTTGTGTAAAAACACCAGTTCTTTATTTTTAGAAGGGCAGTATGCTATAAATCTGATGGCTGACAGTCTTATGAAACCGTGAACTTAGACAAAGCCAGTAGTATTTAAAAAAAACACCTGCTTCTTTCTTCTCCTTTCCCATAGCTCATCTTTCTCGATAAGGAGATTGATATTTTTTGCTTCTTTTTTTTTTTTTTGTCTGAACTAGATTAATTTGTCTGACAGATAGCTGGAAGGTTTGACCTGTGCTGGCATCCTCTGACTGGGGATATTGTAGTTCACTTCCTTTCCTTACACTCCTCGGTTTCTTTGTCTACTCCTGGAACCATGTAGCTGCCAAGATGATTAAAGAGGTCTGATTCAGAGCTTTAAATTAAGATGAGTTTAATACAGCAAAAGGTAAATTAATACATGAATTAGGATGGCGTCAGGCTGCCATCTCCAGTGACAGGAACAGCAACTTGTTCAACTTAGATGTGCTGTTTTGCTCAGCTCCAGTTACCTCTGTGCTTCTCCTCGCTTGGTTTTCTAGATTCAGCCTCAGATGTTTCTGATTCATTTCACCTTATGAGTTTTATTTCTCAACCCCTGTAAGGTAATGACTCCATCCCCTTTTCCCCTTGCTAGTGTTCTGCAGTTTTCTCTCCGTAATCATGTGTAATCTTAGCTAATACTTTTGTATATGGCATTTATGTTTCCTTGGAAGCCATAAACAGTACTACTGGGTTTAAAGTGTTATTTTTTTCACATTCACAAACAACACATGTGTGACTTGTACATTTGTTGGTCATACAGGTTGCATACAAAGTTGAGCATACAAGCCTCACTGAGTCCTTATGAGCCAGAAATATTTACCCATATTTGACTTAAATTAAATATACTGTTAACTGTTAAGATTTCTAGAATCTATGTCTCTATATTGAATTTAACTGCTACAAATCTGATGTTCTTGTTAAACAATGTGGGGTTGAATCTGAGACCATTGATATCACTGGGGAATGGCAGAGCTTCTGCCTGTTTCCTCTTTTGCACGCTTGTGTGGAGTTCAACATCCTGTGCTGTTTTGTGAAGAAGTAAACGAGTGATAATTGTCTTGGACAGTTTCTAGTGTCTTCTGAAATTTCCAGAGGAGTTTTCAACTTCCTTTATTCACAGATGCTATTTCCCTTGCACAGCTTATGAACATGAAGCCAATTCAGGCAGAAAGATCTGCTTACACAGAAATTAAGTTTTAATAAGATGCTTTGCAGGACAGCCCACTGCACAGATCCCATTACAAGATAGCAGCAATATCTGTTTTTGCAAGTGCAAATTCTGTGAGCCAGCAAATGTGCAGATAAATCAGCTTGAAGTGGTTTCAGCATGTGTACAAAGCTAGTAAACTGCTTACTATCCAGTTTCACAAACTACTGTGTATATTCCTTACCTCTTTTTCATGTCAAGCAAAAGAACAGCTAGTTTTTGACTCTGGCCACAGAGAAAGAAAGAGAAATCTGAGAAGGATGGATTTAATTAGGGTACCCCTTTATTCATTTAATTTGCTTGTGAGCTGCCTGGCTCACTCACACTGCCCTGTCCAGTGCAAAACATTGTTCCCACTTCAGTTCTTTCACCCGGTGAAAGTTACCCTTGCTCTCACCCTCCCTGGTTTTAGCCTGTTGCAGCAATTCTGCCCATTTCTTTCTAGAAGATTAAGAAGTCTGAGGTAAGAGGACGGTTTTTATAATTTCCTGGGAGTCTTAAGTGTCTTGGCTACTTTGAAGCACACTTTCCTTTAGATTCGCTTCCTATTTCATGCAGTAAGGAAGATCCTGTGACTACAAAAACTTGAACCTTAATTTCCTTTTTCTTCCTGCCTGAAGCTTGAAGAGGAATCCACTGGAGGGGCCTTGTTAGCTGAGGGCTTAAAGGAACCGTCTTTATTCAGTGCTAGCTAGATTATTTGGGAATGGATGACTTTTTCATCACCGTTGTCATCATGGGAGAAACAGACGAAGGGGTTCCCTTCGTGCCAGCATAGACAGTATATTGCTACACAGAAATAATTAGTAGAGAAGTTCTAAGTTTTAGGATAGCAAGATTAGGGTTTCTTGAGCACTAGAGCTTCGCAACCTGGACTGTAGAAATTTAATTCTCTCTTCTGAACAGGGAAATATTGTATGTTAGAATTACTCGTGCTTAGTCTATTGGTCAAGTAGTTGAAGCATTTTTTTTTTAGGAAGAAGATGACTCGAAGAGATTTCCATGTTCTTGAAGAGTATCCTAAGTACTAGGCTTTGTGGTATGGCATGAAAGTGTGAAGGAAGGGATGTCACCCCCTAATCCATCTGGAGAAGCTTAGATCTTTTGGGGAGAACAGTGTGAGAGGAAGTGTAATGAGAGCTTGGTGCCTAGGGGGAAATGCGATTCAGACACTGATCTCACAGCCCTTTCTGTGGTGTTGTCCAATATCTACCAATGAGCATTAATCCTTAGAGAAGTCACGTGTGCAGCAACATCGAAAGCTTGTTCCTGGACTTGTTCCCAAATTTTACAAGGTTCTCTTCCAGCGTTTGCTAACTGATGATATAGAAGACAGTGTATTTCCAACAGTTTTAACCTCGCTAGTGATCATTTCTTTGATACTATTTCTGCAAAGAAAAATTGTGAACTTGTGTACCCACTTGAGACAGTTTTCTTAAGAGACTTTATCTGTTGAAGTGTCTGCTGGCCATGCTATATTTTAGCCTCTTTGTCTTGGGGAAGTAGAGGCAGATGCATGTTGTTAGGTTTGGGTATTTTTCCGTTTCAGTTTGAGTGCACTGAATTTTGCTTGTGCTGGTAAAAACTTTGAAGAGCAACCCGGAGAGCTTAAGTGTCTTGCATAATACAGTAAAATGAATATGTAAAGCATGTGGCATTTTTTTGTTTTGGTTTGGTTTTTATTTCAGTGCGATAATTGCATTTTGTTGCAATAATTTCTTTGCTTACTTGTTTTAATTTCAGACTTGAGAAAGTGGGATAAGGAGAGAGATTTGTGTAACGGGTAGTGGACGTGTTTGCTATCAAGTGCCAAGACTTCAGATTAAATCTTCAAGCTCGAAATATGTCTACCTGAAATGTTTGAAGACATTTTCCTACTTGCCTGAGAGTTCCCCTCGATGCTGGGTGTTCATTTCTGTGCATTCTACATGTTTTCAGACCAGCTAGAAGTAGTAAGAGTCTGAATGAATAAGTTCATGTGCAATGCCTTCAGTGATTGACACGGTTTGATAGAAAAGGAGAATGGTGATTATGGGACTGACTTTCTAAGAAAATGGGGACAAGAAAGGGTTCTATTTTTTTCCCTCCAGCACCAAACATGGTGTTTGCAGGGCTTTGGTGAGATTTGACAGCTGTCATTCTGTACTTGTCTCTTACTTTGGCACTGACAGTCAGATGTGAAAATGATGAATCCCGCTGTACTCCTGCTGAACCTAAATTCACTTGATCTTGTGATTCTGTGGATCTCTTGAGATCTGTGATGTAGAGATGTCCTGGAAGAACAATTTCCTTAAAAATCAAACAGTGGTGAAATGTTAAAAAAAAAAAAAAAAAGAAAGAAAAAGAAAAGAAAAACTCACTATTGCTCTGTACTTTTTTCCCAAGGTCTTACTAATTTTCTGTTTCTGTGATCTGTTGCTGTTCCTCATATTACTGTGAGCTATATTTTAAAGGCAATAACGAGATGGTATATTACGAAAAAAGGTAATCACTTATGAACTTCTATTGCTGGACAAGAGTCCCTAGAAAGAGAAGCAACAATAATAAAAACTAGTGTTTGCTGTAAAGAAAAAAATTTCGTTGATAGTTCTGAATTTCATGCCATAAGTACTGCGTCCACATAGGATCTGCCTTGTAGATTTTGTTTGGAACTTGAAAGGTAGAATGTATAGACAAGAGGTGCAGAACTGAAGCTTCAAAAGAAGGTGAAACTTTTTGTTGAACATTGTCAACGACACTAAAATACTTGATGAAGAGTTTTAAGTGAATTTTAAGTGTTACAAGGTGCAGACATGAGGAAGAACACCTAATTATAAGGTATCTCTGAAAAATTGATTATGGGGTTGTTACTTTTATGCCAGAGGATTTTGGAGTGCAGCTTCATGAATTGTCCTGCTAGACAGCAAGGTTTATCATTGCTTTAGATTAGTAAGTTCTCGCTCATTTTCAATTTCATGCACTGTTCAACACTGCTGCATAGTTCACGGAGGAACACGCTATCCTCCACTGGAAAATTAATTCCTTGTGGTATCAGGTGTATAAGATTTAAAAATCTCTTTGCTTAGGACTGTCTAAACATACAAAGGCGATTTGTTCATCTCCTCAAAATCACGATAATTTGTTGAATGTTTTGCAATTGTATTTCAATAATTTT
>Ga0065711_1005546_pt1 | contig 19884 bp, 14 predicted proteins | sample Hoacrofraction12_FD_59098 | JGI IMG/M metagenome (GOLD analysis project Ga0065711, IMG submission 59098) | Hoatzin crop microbial communities from Cojedes, Venezuela - Epithelial fraction 12 v2 (version 2) | ecosystem: Host-associated > Birds > Digestive system > Esophagus > Crop | place... | reverse complement strand
CTTAGTGGGTTCTTGTAGATGTAAGAGCAAAGGGAACTCCAACAAAAAACAGTCTGTGCATTTCTAGGTATCCTACTAAAATCTTTTACAGTACTGGAACCCGTAAAGGAAGTGGTGAGCCTGCCAGGAAAAGCTTCAGAAGAGTCATTGTTAGTTCTGTAAGGACTGTCAAAAAGACAAAGCATGTGGATTGATGGCTTTGCAATACAGTTTCTATAAGGAATTCATAAATCTGACCTTTATTTTGGCATTCTCCTTGCGTGCTGACTTCTCTGATGAGCCATTTTTGCCAATTTCCTTTGCCATGCCTCTCAAAAGGGCCACAGAAGCTGGAGCCTGTCTTTCTGGGTTTGTTTAGCAGCAGACTGCTCTGTACAAGTTAAGAATGGGGAGAACTGGGTTGCTCTGGAGCTGCTGGTGTTCAGGGGAAGCACTGCAGCATGGTTCCTGGCTCATGAGAAGAGTGGCTACCTGGGCCAGCTGACTTCCAGGTGGAATTTGCAGGGACACACACTGGAAGAAAACCATTTCCATGCTGCAAGTCCAGTGTTGTGAGCACAAGAACGCTTGGATGCTGTTAGCCACCCTGCTGATTGCAATCAGTTTTATGGGGCTACAGGATATACACTGATATTCTGATTCACGTTGTGCAGCTTATTTTGGGGAAGCTTCTGGAACACAGAACTCATGGGGATTTTCTTTTATGTGGAGTAGCTTGGTAGCATTTTAAGGGCCGATAAAGCACGTGGCCGAGATTGACTCTGCTGGTTAGTGACTGAGAATGACCACTTCCCTCTCTGCCACACAGGTCTGAGCCATTGCCCACCACCCCCTTTCCTCTGAAGGTTGAACTCCTGGGGTACGCCTTACCCTGGACTGGGCTGCATCTGCAGTGTGACCCCAGCATAACCTGCTCGCTGGGGAAGTCGGCATTTCTCTGCTCCCAGGAGAAGCACGGCTGAGCATGCAGGCAGGCTCTGGCTGCCAGGGAGTGGTGAAGGATGGCCAGGTATTCCTGCGCACTGGGGGCTCGCCGGCTCTGCTCAGCGTGCTGCCTTCAGCCTGCCTGGCATGGCTCAGCAAGGGTGTAACAGTTCACTCGGCTTTTTTTTTTTTTTTTCCACTGGCCATACCAATCTGATTACACCTTCGAGGGATCATCTGCCCCTAAAGCTTAATTAAGAAGCTCCTGTCTGACTCGTCACTGACTCACCTGCCACTGTATGAGCTCATGTCTGACTTGTCCTAGGAAGATAGTGAAATATGTCAGGCTTCTCTGAAATATAGCAGGTTTTTGGTTTATTGCACCCCTGACATTGCTGTTGGGTGCTACAGAGGTGAACAGAAAGATGACTGCCCCAACTTGGTTACATTTATCTCAACTTAGTCGCTCACCTCTTTGTGTCTTGAAAAGCCAGATGGGGTTTTGCTTGCCCAGCTGTAGGTATGTTAGAGTTAATAAAAAAAAAAAATAAAAATGAAATAACCTTTGAGTTTTGGCTTCAGGCAAAGTAGGTGAAATGATGTGTTTTGGAGATGAATGCTCTTGCAGGAGGCAAGATGTAGCTTGCAAGAGAACATCTGCAACCAATCCATTCTGTATGAGATGGGGCCAAGACTTGTTTGTATCTCAGTACCTGTTCAAACATGTTGTAGCACAGCAAAAAGAGGTTTTGAATGCATTAAGGAAGGGTGGGTAAGAAGGGAAAGAGACATCAAGCAGAATGTTTTCTTAATAGCTTTGATTTCTTCATTAAACTTTTAAACACTTTAATAATTTGATTAGCTGCTTTCAGAGCACTGTAGAATCCTCTTTTATTGTTTTCTTTCTTGCTTAAAAGGAAAGAGAAAAAACCCTATGCATGTTAGTGCTGCAAAATGAGCTTGCTTTCTGGCCTGGAGCGAATCTGGTAACTGTTTGCTATCTTTGTGTACCCACCATGAGGACTGTCGGTGGAAGGATGTTCTGTAATACATTGATTAAAGAGAGTGCAGAGATTCGGTTGCGGGCTGACTGCCTGGACACCAGAATGCAGCTTCCCAGTCAAATGCTCCTTGCCAGCTACTCCCATCCTCTTTGTTCTGTAAGAACTGAATGTAGAATGAACATCCAGCAACTGCAGTTTGCAGAGCTCGTTTGCCTGCCTTTAATTGTGCTCTAGAAATGCCTCTTTCTCAAAGCCTGTGGCAGTGTAGAACAGTTATGTGACTCAGGAGCAGCTGAAGCGGTGAGGTTGGTAATAGAGGCTCTCATATTGAGGTTCTCATATCGTCATATGGATGGTTCTCATCATAGTGAGCTCTGTGGTTTTGGATTGTGTTTTATTTCTTTAAGCTGACCCCTGGGATGCACATGCAACTGTATTTCTGATTTGCACATATAACTAATATGAGTTTTGAACAGGTAGACTGCATGTGACTAGGATTGTGTTGTTAGTGAAGTGTAGCAGCTGTTGCTCAGATCTTTTTTGCTTCTCTTATGGGCTGGATTCCTTGCTGAGGAGCTGGGGGGAACAGATTTGGGCTGAATAAGGTGGAGAATGTGAACACAGTTCCTCTAAGAACCTACCAGAGGAAAGCAACATGTATTCAAAGTGCTCTGTTCTATGTAGATGAGGTTGAAATACTACCAGGATACTATTTTGCCAGTGTTTAAAATCAGCAGGCTACAATTTTATTATTATTATTATTTTTTCCCTTCCCTGCTTGCTTCACACCAAATTGTACTGTGACTGCGCCAAAAGTGCTTGCTTAAGCAAGGCAACTCTGATCATGTGCTAATGTTCTTCAAGGCTCCAACGCAAGATGCAGAAATGCCTATCCTCTGCCTTTGATGTAGACAGGGCTCTTCTACTGTGCATTTGCTCAGCGGAATGAGGTTACTTCTACCCCTGTGTTTGCATGAGTTTGTCAAGTCCCTCATGACCCTCAGTGTGATTGTTCACCTGTGTTCCCTGGCCGGCTACTGGGAAGGCCTCCTACACCTTGTCCATGCTCAGCAGGTGGACGCCTGTGCTAGGGATAGCCTTAGGCTCCATGCCACGCTGTGTGGACTTGTCAGGCTGCGCCTAGAAAGAGAACTGCTCTGTCTGTGTGGTGCTACAGCAACAGGTCGGGTCCATTGCTCTGGCACGTTGCAACTTCAGCGTGACAGTCTGGGGGCTGTGACGAGATGGCTTGGCAGTGTTTGAAGTCCTTTCTCCTGCATGTCACACACCGGGTTAGCATGTGGCAAGCCACTGGTCCCTGCAGCTCTGCTATGGCCATGACTTTAGCAGGCCTGGAGCAAAAGGTCTGGTTGCTTTTGCCTTGCCCTCTAAGGAGCATCCTGACCTAGAGAGGCAGTCAGGGCTGTGTTCAGGTGCAGATCGTTCTTCACTCCCCATGCTCTTAGGGCTTCTAACGAGAGGGCTATAGGTGGCCCTTGTGTCCTTCCTTGAGTTTGCTGTGCTGGACTGCATGAAAAGCCTGATGTGCAGTTCAAGTTGCCTGAATGGGTCTCTGTCCCAATGCATTGGTGACTCACACAATCTTCCTTTTCTGCCTTCAGAGCTGTGTCACCATGACACTCTTGAGTAATAGAAGAGCTCATCTATGGAGAAATCTTCCTTTGGAGAGAATTTCCAAAATGGTTGGCTATCCAGTGTTTTGTTTGCTTGCTTTGGAGCTCCCATCCCAAAATCACTGAGGAAGGTGATCAAAGATACATAGTGGGAATGCCACTCAAGCATTGGCTTAACCCTCCAGTTTTATCCCTCCTGTGCAAACATCGCATTGTCCCCAGGTCTCTCCAGCCACCCCTGTACCACATATCAAAACTTCTGCTCGCTCTTTCTCTGAATTGTGGGATGCAATTATGCCTTTACTGCAATGTGAAAATGGGTCCCTCTTGCTTTTGCAACGACTTTTCAAGGAGCTTGCTTTTTGGAGAGGCAGCACATGGAGAAGTATACACCAGCCTGTGTGGGAATGGGGTGGGGGTGGGTGGGTGTTATTTTTTTTTTTTTCCTCTTGGCTACATGAGCAGCTAAAACCTGTAACCTACAGGAGTTGGAAGCTCCATGCAGAAAATTAGCTTAGGTTGGTGGAAGAGTTGAGATTGCATTTTTCTTGGCTAATTAAAGGATTAAAGGTGCAGAGATTTAGAGTGAACTGTCAGTGAGCTACAGAAGAGAGCCTTTGATGGTTGAATCTGACTTGAGATTAAACAAATTGCATTTAAATAAGAAATATGTGGCAACAGTTACAGCTTAGCTGGGCCTCTATCATTTGCTGTCCTCCAGGGTCAGGTAGCTGTCATGCTGTGACTAGGGCTTCTGCTCCCTCATCATCTTGTTTCTTCCCAAGTGTCTCCCTCTGTATTGTTTCTATCTGTTGCCTACATGCTTTGTAAAACTGGGCTTATTTCTTCTCACCCAGTGCTTTGTGCAGTGGAGCCTGGCATGCTACCTTACACGATGATGATCCCGCTGCTCATTGTAGCAGTAGTGTGGTCGCATCCTTGTGGTGTGTTTTGTCATATCTCTGATTCTATTTAGGGGTTTTTTTGCATCCTGGCACTTTACTGTCTGCAACTGAAGAGCTAAATACTTGTTTCCCTGTGGACTCTTTTCTGTCGTTCAATCATGAAGCTGGTGGACAGAGTGAGTCTTTTGGATTATGCTGATAGTTTAATGGTGTCTTCCTCTATGTAGCAGTGGCTGACAAAATTCTGGAAGGGCAGTTAGCTTCTGCAGGTTCAAAGTCCTTGCTTTCTTTGGTGCCAGGTGATTGCCTTCAATAGGCTATACTTGCAAATGTCTTGCCAGCTTTGGTCCCAACACTCTTCCTGCCTTCTTGGTTGGGTAGCATTAAATAAAGAGTTGCTCAGGGGCTGTTTTTAAGTCTTACCCTTGATAGCATTTGCAGTGGTGCAAGATCACGAGATTCATGGTAGTTATCTCAGGACAGAGCTTGCTTTCCACAAGGGCAGGAATTAATCTGCGCAACAACCATAAAGGCTTTGCACCTTTCTCTGATGCATCATGTATGAGCTGTAAGGAAAACGAGAGTGTCAGCTAGCATGAGCCAATAACTTCTGCTATTGCAACTCTGTCTTGTCTTGCTCCATTTTATTTTATTTCCTTTTAGGGAGGAAGGGGCTTGCCTTTAGATACCTTCAACCCATATCAAATTGTGAGGGGGCGTTTTTTTCCTTTTTTATTGGGAAGATGGAGGAAATCACAAAATTAAGACCGGTGAAAAATCTTCTGGGATTCCATAATCACTCAAAAATATGCCATTACTTATTAATTGGGTGTGGTTACTTGGGAAATCTGACTTTAAAATTATGTTTCCCAGGGAACTATTCCTGTTCTCATTGTTATCCAGTAACAAAGACTGCTTTTTTGTTTGGGAAAGCAGTCTTGCTTTGAATAGATAGGTCTTCTCATGAAGCATCTGTGGCCTGGGGTCTTCAGAACTTGCAGTTTGCAAATGGAGCATCACAGAGGTAGAGAGGTCTGCAGGGACAATGTTGTTTGGTGTTTTTCTTGGAAAGCCATCTTCAGATTGTGGCCATGAGGATTTGCATCTAAATCCATGTTTATTCCTGTTATGTTTCCAGTTAGGTCATGCAGATAATATGATTATCTTTCAGTTACCAAGTGAAATAAATCAATTGCTAACTATTGAGACACTTGCTGTAATCTGTTTCCAGTAATGTGTAGATCTGTAACTATGTCATGAAGAATTTGGGCAACTATTCCTGACGAGTTTACCTAGCAGGCTTCTAGACTTGCCTGTAAAGTGCATCCAGGTCCATGCAAGCTTGTTCTATGCACTTTTGTGTTCATGCTGAAATTATAAACCTGAGAATTGACTAAACCAGGTGTGGACTATGCTGTGTTCAAGCCTTCCATTTCTCATGTGACATGTTACTGCACATCTTCCTTTAGCTTGCATGTCAACTGGGATGTGGTTTTCCATTCCTCTCTTCAGAGGTAGGAGACAAAACACTGAAGATTTTCATTTCTATAAGAGGGATAGGAAGGTCTGCTGCTAACATTTTCCAAACTCATTGCAAACCTTCCTCCCTTTCTAAATGCTGCTCTGCAGAATGGCTGTCTTCCCTTAGCCGCTGCAGTTTTGTAGCTTCAGGGCTGCTGGCAAGCATGAGGAAGAGCTGGAGGAATACCCCAAGCCTGGGATGGGCTTCTTGCTCTTCCTAGCAGAGAAAATGCCACAGCATTGACCTCACTAGCTGCCTGGGGGTGAGGTGCTGCACTCTGGAGCTGGAGACTTTTCAATGGCCTGATGGCTGCAGCAGTGACACTGCTATGTTCCTCTACATGGCTCTTGACAAGCTGTTTCCCACGCTATGTAGGAAAATCAAAATCCCAGTTCAGTAAGGCACTCGAGTGAGTGCATAACCTCTAGCACGTGAATAGTCCCTGTGAAATCTATTGGGTTCTGTTGGAGTCAGCAAGGCTGCTCCCATCCTTAAAGGTAGGCATCTGCTTAAACACCTTGCTGAATCATGTCTTGACTTTGAATGTAGGCTCAGGAGAAACCACATCAGTTGACTTGAGGACTGTGCTCAGCTAGGTCATTGAGGATGGAAGGAGGGGGCTGGGAGAGGGGAGAGAGGAGGATCAGGGTGAAATACAGATTCCAGAACCTTGCAAATTCTGGGAATAGCTAGTGGCTGTCTTCTTGTCTGATTTTCTTGCCCTTCATCCAAAAGCTTAATTGTATGAATAAAGGTTTAAAGGTTTGACTTAGTCACTATTCATCCTAAGTATGCTGGAGCTGCTGTCATGCTTTATTGACCTAGCTTAAATCTGAGTTACTGCATCTTTATGTTCTTGGTAAAACTATTACTTGCTTGGCTAGCTGTGATTTTTTAATTATTTTTTTTTAATGTATTTCCTAATCCTTACTTTTTCTCTGTGACTCAGAACTAGAGTATGGCCTCGTTGGGTTGCCAAATCCAGAATACAGAAAGACACTTATAAAAATTATTTGGCTCAATTTGGGTTCCCTGTCTTCTAGGAAGAGGGGAGGACATTTATCAGATGGTCTTCATATGGAGGAAAAAAATATGTCCCTGCTCGGTGTCTTTACATTAGTTTGTTGCCTTGCTCACCATTCTGGCTACAAAAGCTTTGCTGGCTTTTCACTTTAATTGTCAATTAAAAGCTCTGCAAGCAGGAGAACAATATTTGCATAGATGTAATTCTGGAAATTGAGCGTAATGTGATCAGGAAATGGGACAGGCCCTGGCTGTTATCACGGAAGAGACTTGCTGGTACCTGCACTTTTGTTTCAAATGTAATAATATCTGACTCAGGAAAGTTTCCTGGATGTTAATAGAGAAAACTCAATGCCCTTTTGGCAAGGGACTGACGCTAACTTATCTGCACGGGAACAAGAGGGATTTCTTGAAAATTCATAAATCTGTTCTGAAAGGGGTGCCCACAGTACGCTGAAGACTTAGAGGGAAATGGTCTACCTCAGAGCAGAAAGGTAGGGGCGTATGTGTGTGTTCAGGATTTTCTTTTTCTGAGATAGAAGCCAAGGAACAAGGTGCTTGTGTGCGCTACCAGTGAAATCTCAGCGGGAAGACATGATGCTACTTGCAAGGTATGTACAAGACAAGACCAGAGGCGCCGCCGTGCCTGATTACTGTCAAGGGCTCAGTTGGAACTTGCCTTTGCTCTTTGGCCTGCAGCGTTTATGTAGAAACTGGGGACGTTGCTGCTTGCTTCCAAAGCTTTGCCTTGATGGGTCCTGCCCACATCTTAGGTGGGGAGGAAGAGGAGGGGGGGCTCAGAGCCTATGAAGTAAACAGGAAAATTACTCACCTTAATGATGCATTTCACTGGCACTGCTGCTTTGAGAGCCTGTCAGATTTAATACTTTCTGTCTTTCCTCCCATAGGTGTGATTAATACTTTATTAGAAGGATGAAGTGGAGAGGTATCTGTACTTTCCCTCAGGTGGAATAAAAGGGGGGGGCGGGGGAGGAAGGAAGGTGTGTAGGAGAGAAAGAGGATCACCTTTTTCCATCAGAACCATTCAGTCTTTGTTGAGAGCATACAGACGAGCACTCATTGACCGATTTGGCTGATTGCCCCTTAGTCTCTCAGAACGTTCAAGTTCACAGCTGAGACCCTTGGCCTCTCAGTTAGCTGCTAGCCCTGCTCCATGGGGTGCAGTGGCTGGTTCCCTGCTTAAGGGGCAGCCAGGGAGCAGTCCTGCACTTGGGCAGAACATGGCATTGAGGTAAGCGTGCTCAACCAAGAAAATACCTACACAGTCATTGACCTGCTCAGCCTACTGTATAGGCAGACAGTATGTTGCTCTGTGCTCAGGAAAGACCTAATGTGCTTTGGCTGTGGATTTTAGTATAGACAGCAAACCGTGTGTTTCACAGAGGGTGCTCTCAGATGTCTTCAAGTTTTCCAAGCTGGGCTGGGCTGTGGTGTTCCAGGGCTCTTACACTGGCTCTGTCTGGTGTGTGTCTTTGGATGGAAACTTCGGATGAAGAAAAGAGCTACAGAGGGCTACTGTGTGAGACCCCCGAGCTGTCATGTGCACAAATTCAGGATCTGAAAGTATCTGTTCCACCATCTAAAAGGAGACATGAGTGCTCAGCCAGACCTGCCAGCTTTCCCTCTGGGTGTACGTTGCTGAAAACTCTCCCCTTTCAAATAAATCTAGCACCACTTGCTTGCATTGAACTACACCGTCGAGAGATGTTCTGCAGTTTGTGTTAGTAATGCACTCGCTGGCAAGAGGGTTGTTGCTGGGCCATCTGTACAGAAGCTGATCCTCCATATGGATTATGGGGGAATGAAAGAGGGATCTGTCACAGCCATGTGTACAAGGCATAATATGTAATAGAAGTCTAACTATGTCTTCAGTAGCACTTAGGAAGGCAAGGAAAATACAAATAATAGCTATGTGAACTTCTTTGGGGACTTTTTTGTCCCTTGAGTCCACTAAATTTAAACCCTAATTCAAGAAAGAGGGAACAGGAAAGAAAACGTATCTGGGCAAAGGTGTTAAGTATGAGAGGTCAGAAGGCGTTAAACCTGCTTTTAGCTTTGAATTGCTTAAATTTTCTTTCCTGTAGTCATCTATCAGAACGAGAGTCTGCAAAGACAACCAGCTTGCACCTCCTCTGAGGCCATCAGTGACGCGGCTGGGAAGATGGACCCATATTTGACGCATATACGCTTGCCTTCGCAATATGCTGATTCTGTGGAAATTTGCAAGTAGGTCGGCCCTTTGGCATGAGCCGGAATTTGGGTGGAAATCTGTCACCATCTAGCAAAGTGTCCTGCTTTCCAGGGTGTTGAATGGATGGTGCAGTCTGTGGCAGAGTGCCTGATAACTTTGGGTCTGACTCTGCCCCTAAATTGCAGACTTAGGATGTTGCTGATTGAAGAGACTACCACGCCAGAACATCTTCACTGTGTTCTTTTTTGTTTCCTTTCTTTCTTTCTTTCATGAACATGATCTCTTGTCCAGCACGGCTTCCCTCTGCTGTAACAGATACTGTACTAAGAGCTCATTTACGTTCCTCTGTGATATTAATGAAATCCCCTTATTGCTGCCCTGCTCTGACAAGTGACATCACCTTACTCGCAGATGAGGAAGCTAAAAAGAATTTTTGAGTTGGGTCTTACATCTGGCATTTCCTTGTACCCTGCTTTCTCCCCTTGATCTTCAGCTGGTGTGGAGCTATCTGTGCCTGTGACCCAAATTGCTGAGGACCCAAAGCACAGATCTACTCTCTAGTGGGCTGCAAGGCTTGATCTGCTTGTCTGAGACTCATGCAGCTGACTCAAGTTGATGAAATCAGGCTGGATTTGGTGGGACCAGGCTTACTTTGGACACCCTTGGATTTTTGCTTTGCCATTTGCTATCTTAATTGAACATGCAGGGAAACAATCAGCAGGGACAACCTCTGTGTTATGCTGTGGTTCTTGCCTACTTATGGCTGAGTTCATCACCCTTTGACTTTCAGCAAGGGACAAAAGTGCCTAGGAGATGCACTAAAAGTCGGTGTCCGATTACTCCAGACAATGTTTCCTCTGGCTGGGTAGAGTTTTTGGAGTTTGGCTGGTAGGATGGAGCATGCTGGAACATGTGGATTTGAAACAAGTGAGATCTGAGAGGCTAATAGGAAGCAAACACGCAGCCTTCCTCTTTGGCTGAACCTGAGACAGATGATTGTAAGAAGGTTTAATCCCCCACACCAAGCTAGGAGGAGGTTTGAAATGGCTAACCTAGGCTTTACTTAAAGCACTCCGTGAGCAGAACTGATTCTGGTGCTCAATATCTAAAGCTGATGTTGTGCACGTGAGTCAGCAGCAGTACGTGGTGGGGTGGGTTTGCTGTTGGGAGCCTGGATATGTTCTTTCCAGTTCATTTCTGGAGTCATCTGTAAGAAAATTCTGGTTTCCTTTAAAATACAAATTGAATCAGACCTTTCTTATGTCCAGGTTTGGCTTCACAAATGCCCTTATGCAGAGGCATACTGGCTTAAGCAGGCAGCAGTTAACAGTGCTGAAAAAGTTAAGCACATGTTGAAATTTTTTTTCTAAATCAAGTCTTGGAGGATTTTACGTGCAGCTGTGATGAATACGTTCTGATGTAATGAGTAGAACTGGCTGGAAGGATTATTGCTGGTTATGTCACTGTCAGTCCCTAGCTGGTGTGACACTCGGTGTCATACTAATCAACTTAGTTTCATGCAAACAAACACGCATGGTCATATATGTACACTCGCTTGCATTACCTGCAAGAAGGTGCGTGTGTTTTATTTAGATGCAAATACTTGTACCTCCAGTGCAGCACTTCGTTTGCAGTGGGTTGCCCTCCTGCTAGGAGGATGTGAAGCAGCCGAGTGCTTTTGAGGATAGTGGAACTGTGAAAGGAGGGAAGAAATGCAATGAAGTTTTCCATGGAGCTGCTTCTGCATTTGTTGTAATGATTAAAAATCTTGCTGTCAAATTTTGACTCTCTAACTAATGTTCAATACTTGAAGTTGATATTTTTCAATTCCAGTTTTAACTAATATTTTAGTCTGTTTACTCTTCCCTATTCTGTCAAATGCTTCATAGCCTTCAAGCAAGTTTGGGCAGTATGAGAGTGGCCTTCCCACAGTATATGTTTCTTAGTGCTGTGTATTCTTTGGTAGTCAAATGGGTTGCTTACGTTGTTATGCATTTGTAATACAGAAGACACTGGGAGACTTAGATATCTGCTTGAGAAAGAGTTGAACAGGATAAAAAGAGCCTGTGTCCAGCTCTTCCCCTTAAACACAAAAAAAACTCCCCCCCAAAAAAACAACCAAAAAACAATGGGAGGCTTTATTTGCAAAATCATCCTAAAGAAAAGTCCTTCAAGGAAGAAGATACCACACGGTTCGTGTTTTATTGGTGGCCTGTAAACTGACTGTGTTAATGTCAGTTAATCAGCAGAGCCTCTGAAAATAATATCCCAGGGATGTGCAGAGTCACGAGCAGGGAGACACTCTGATCCAACGGAAATCAGCGCAGTGTGCAGAGCCTGGTACGCTTGCAAAGCACGTGTGCTGTGGCCTGTTATGTTGCATCAGAGGGAGCTGTGTTATGGTCGGGATAATTCTTTGATGTTCTGTGTGTGTGTTTAAACTTGTGTTTGCAAGAAGGTATCTGAGAGTGTACCTCATATTTTGGGTAATAACATAAAATAAATGCTCCCTGTGGAAGCTACTTCGCTCAGTGAAAATTCTTGTGCTTTTTGTACCACGGGATCCCGCTCTCAGCGGGCACTCACTGCGAATGCAGGAGAAGTTGTTCAGCACATTCGCACTTGTTTCGTACCTTCACCTCACTTGCAAAATTTGCTCTGTGAAGTAGCCTATCAGAAATGCAAATTACTAGACATTGTTAGCATCTGAAACTTATTTGGTACTGCTAAAGTTTCAGTTAGACACCAGCGGAGAAGCTGGATATGATAGAGAAGCAGAGTGTGAGCTTAGTCTGCAAGGTAAGGTCATTCGACTGCAGGAGTCTTACAATTTAATATTTCTTAAATGAAAATAGAATAACAAAATCAAGTAGTAAAGCCTTCTTTTACAGACATCATTTTGTATCAAAAAACGTGAGTAAAATAATTCCCAGCTTGCCTCTGAAGTTTTCCATCACGGTTTTTTTTTGTCTCTTGAAACAGGATACTTTTCAGTTAATTGTTTTTTTTGTTGTTCACTTTAAAAAGTGTTTTCAAGCCAAACCTCAAGAGATCTTCATTAGTTGATAAAATAAGTCTGTGGATATGAAACTGAAAGGTAAAAGCCCTCAAATCTGAAGTTTTGAAATTTATAACTGTTTCATAGTGCAAAAGTAGTCTGGGAAAATATCAGTGTTATTTCTGTTATCATTGTGGCTTTGCTGGCAAGATTAGGTAGGAGTATTCCTAAAGCAGATAATACGTCTTGATCAAGGTAGTTTTGAATGAAAAACTCCAAGGAGCCTCAAGCGAGATGCTGAAGTATTGTTGCGTGAATGAATGCTCTCGTTTTCCTAAAGAGGAAGAATCTAGCGGATGCTCTGAATTCAGTATTTTGACGAATTTCAGGGGATGTCCTGCAGCGTGGCCACCTGTGCATGTCCCCATGTGCACTCTTCTCAGCCTTCTTCAGCCCCGTCCTCTGAGACGGGTTGTGTGGCTGGGATGGGCATTTGCAGGGTGATGGCAGGGGACTGGACAGGAGTGTGGTGCAGAGGAAAACGCAGGGGTTTGTACGGGGAAGGGGGAGCATGGAGCTGGTGTCTCTGCCAACGCGAGTAGGTGGTTGTGCACGCAGCTCTGCACTGCCAGAGGGGAAAAAAGTGCTTTTCTCTCCTTCTGCGTTGCACGATAGCACAACGCAGGAGCTGTGCCAGATCAGCCGAGTGCAACGGGCCCTTTTTGGTGGCTTGGTGGGCAACAGCCCTTCTCCCACATCCCTGGCTGGGGGCTGAGCCCCGTGGTTGGCCACGGCCAGTGGGGAGAGGGCGAGGGGCTGTGCCGCGGGGCTGCACGGAAGGAGGGGACCCGGCACACCAGGCACCGTCCTGCTGAATCCTTGTCTGCAGGCTACGTTTCTCTGATCTCCTCCCTGCCACCCCTCCCCTTCCCCGTTTACCTAAGCAGGTCAGCACACATATTCTTTTTTTTTTTTTTTAATTTTTTTTCCGCAGTAATGTATCCAGGCTGCAGCACCAGCTGCCATCGGCGTCCGGTCCGGCGTTGGGAGCGCCGCCTGCCCCGGGGCAGCGCGGAGCTGCACCGACACGCTCCTCGACGCTTCTCCCATCGCTCGTGCCGTTTTCACGGTGCTGCCCGTCCCCACGCTGCTCGTGGGTCGCGTTCCCCCTCCGCCGTCCCCTCCGCACTGCCGGCCGGGGGGACGCGGGGGCCCACCTGCCTGATGTCAACATCTCGGCGGGTGAGGCCGGGGAGGAATGTGCCGCTCCCAGCCCGGCGCAGGTAATTAATCCCTGCGAATGACAGGTGGCAACAGGCGGCCTTTGGCTGTGGCTGCTGGGGAAAAGCGCTCGGAGGAAGGATTTTAATAGCTCATCAGCACCGTTCGCGCGCGGGACGCGCGGCGGGAGAGACGGGGAGGGGGCAGAGCAGCTCAAGGGGAAAATGAAGTTGAAGTCTCTGCAAAGGCAGATGCCCTTGGGCGAACTGCTGCCCTTCCCCAGGGGGGGGAAAGAGGGTAACATGGTTTTTCCTTTGCCCTGGGGCAGACAAGTTTGGTAAATGTCTTCAGAGTGCTCGTGGGGCTGCGTCAGCATCTCCTCCTGCTCTGTCCTCTCTGGCTATCGCGTGGTGGTTTCTCCATCAGATGTGGGATGCTCACAGCCACGGTGGGCTGTGAGTCTGGAGGCTGTTGTCACATGTGGTGAATCTGGAGGTACGTGGGGGCTGATGACCTCTGGACCTGTCTGTCGTGCCTGTGGTTTGAATGTCTGCTACTTCCACTGGCAGCAAGCTGTCTGCTTTTCTATGGAGCTTGGTGAGATAGAGGACCTCAGCCTAGAGCTGCAACAAGTCAGCTAATGAGTGGTGGGGTTAAGGTTATGCTGAGCTGAAGGTTGAACCTGTCAGGAGATGACCACAGTGCTCCTGGGAAGGTTCCACTTGGGCTTCTCCGCAGAGAGTGGTCTGGGTGCATGTCAGTTCCTAGAGGGAGTGTGCATCTGCAGATATGTGTATCTGTCCCCCGCCACGCTTCCAACAATTTTTGGTGAATGAGAAGTTAAACCATTGCTCATCAAAGCAAAAACATTAAAGGTGCATGCATAAATCTCTATTCTTAGTGGGCAGCTTCCCTTCTTCCCACTGCCTTTTTTCTCCTAAATGAATAAACCTTATACAGGTGATTTTCTATTTCTTTGCGACTCCTTGTTCTCATCTGTGAATACTTTGGTGCAAGTAAATGTTGCTTTCCAGCTATACTAACCTGTTCTTTGTTCTCACTGCTTGGAGTCAGTTTGATAGGGGAGAAAACATAGCTGACCGATGGCTTTGAAAACATCAAGTAAAATGAATCTAGTGTTTAACTGATTTGAACTAAAACGTGACTTATTGAAAGAAGTTTGCAAAAGATTTGAAAGACCTGTTGATCCGAGCAGAAGGGGCCCAGGGAGCTGTCATGCCGTAAGCCAGCCTCTGGGATCACCTTCAAGTTGACATCCGTCAGCGTTCGCAGGGCTGGCTGAACCCTGCTCCTTTTAAAGACTTAAAGGCCATAATCCCTCGGCTAGATTGGATGGAAAGAGAGATATTAGAGGCAGATTTCCAAAGAAGCGCTTGGGCGATTTTGCTGCATCAGTTTTGCAAGGGAACTGAAGGCTCAGTGAAAAGCCATTGCAGTTTGCATTGCACCCTGCTCTTACTTCCAGGAGACCTCTATTCTTTCTAGCAAGAATTTTCCATTTGAGAGGTGAAAGATGTTTTGTTTTCTCCTTTAAACCCATTGTTGACACACCTTCCAGAGAAGGGGCTTGCTGCAAAATCAGGCAGGTGTTGCCTGATGGTAGCTGGTGTGTGTGTATTGTGATACTGAATTACCAGCTAGGGTGCCAAGAGTGGGTAATACAGTCTGTCTGCACAGGCAGGTGGGAGGGCAGGGCTGCAGACGCTGGAATGTTTTCTTCTTTCCTTTTAAAACATATTATTAAGCAAAAAGCTGGATACACTGTTGTTCTTAGCAATCTCTTGAAGTCTGCTTATTTGGGCATGATGTGCAGCAGTCGAACCTGCAAGAAAAGTCTGAGCCAAAGCTCTTTCCTCTCCCCCTCAAACAGATAACATGTCACCAGGCTCCACTCTTTTGTTTCAAATAACTTTCTACTCTGTATGTGTGGTGGAAATGGTGTTCATGCTCCTCAGGCTGTTGGTGCAGCTTTTGTTACTGCTGCTAGATCATGACTACTGTCACCTCACTAAAGGACAGGTTTGTTCATTGGGTCAAGCCCATTTTTGGTATTTTTTTGCTCCTAATTGATTTGATTTTCCTACACTACCAAGTAACAGAAGTATGTTGATAACACCCATGCTATAGATTTCTGGGAATTGCTGGTCTCGTGATCTTACCCCTCGTACAGTGAGCATCTGTCAGTTCCCGTAGCAAACGGTCTGCAGGGCGACTGTCACCTTCTGCGGGGTGGGGCGGTTTGGAGACCGCTGGGGAGAGGCACCTGTGCTGAGAGGGGTGACCCTTGCTTTCAGACACTCTCTGAATGCACAGACAGCTCCTGCCCTGGGTTTTTTTTCCCCCCCGACGCTTATTTGCTTTGAAATCTATATACAATATCCTGTCTTGCTCCGTGGATATAGCGAGTATCACTGATCCAGTATGAAGTTGCCGTGACCTAGTTGTTTGCATCTGTTTACGCCAATAGATGGCTGGGAATCAGGTTACCCACGGTTGCAGCGAACTTGGCAGGGTGGGAAACTCAAGCCCCTTACTGTCTGACAGCAGGTACCCCATGAACAGATTTACACCAGTGTTAAATGACCGGATCAGTGATTGCACGCTCCTAGCCGGCTGTGTCTGAGGTAGATGTGAAATCGTGGCGATGTGCCACAGCCTGTGTAGTGCCCGTGAAGATTGACATCCTCTTGCAATTGTGTGACGAAAAGGTAGCTCAGCCCTCCTGCTGCCTCATCTGCCTCTGCTGGGTGCTTGCCTCCCCATGCCCTCACCGTGTCCCAAAGCAGAGGTGGGCTCCTGGTCACCTTCCTTCTCTGACATGCCAAGTTCAAGGTGTTGGCCAAAGCGTGGAGCTCTTCAGTCTGCCCTGTGTTTTGAGGCCACATATATATGTATAGACTTCTTTGTTGCACAGACTTGTTCATCAGAACCCATTAACCCTTGGCTGTTTGCTTTATGTGAATTTAAGCTGCAGGTCCCATGCCTTCCTTGCTGGTTGTAGCCAAAGGGATCTGACAGTTGTGGTGCTGAAGGGTGGACGAGGGGCAGATCCCTTCCTTTGCTGGGCGACCCTGTTTGACCCAGAGCCTCGGTATTCTTCTTCTGAAAGCAGTGATTATTTGGGGGGGAGGGGGGGAGTGTCCCTTTTTGTAACCCCAGCTTTCTATCTTTGAAGATATTGCGCATAAAATTACAACCAACACCAGCACTCCTGATCCATGACTTGAGGGGTGTGTATCTCCTGCCATTTGTTCAATTCTCTGAATGCCTGCAGACACCAGACACGTTGGCTTCTGGGGTGTGTTGTGCCCTCCCTGCACCATCGCACTTCCATGTTCATGCTTTTATGTTGGCCCATTGCATTTGGGTGCCCAATCTCTTTACACTTCAATGATGTTAAGGCATCCAAGTGATTAGCTGGCTTTTTGAGATTTTAGAGGCTTTCTGTCCTTGAAAACTTCATAATGCTATTAGCAAACTGATATGTTGAGGGAAACAATGGTTTCTAAATTTTCTTCCTCTTTCAAATATAAGTGATTCTTTTCCTACCTCTTGAGATGAAAAGCTATTCCTCACTGAAGGTAAGAGTGAGCTCACTCTTACCTTCAGTGAGGAATAGCTTTTTAATTAAAAAACAATAAGGAATTTCAGGTTAAAAAGATGTATGATATAAATCACCATCTAGATCTGTTTCGCAACCTTTTTTTTTGTAATTGTTTGGCATGTTCCCCGTTTCCGCGGGCTGGGTAAATCCTTTGTGGGTTTAATCTCTAGCCTGCAGGCACATAAAATACATTGCACAATTTGGCCTGTGCATCTTAACGAATTTTTTTTCCTTAGCTTAAATACCTGTAGCATCTTCTCTGCCATATGGCAGGGTGATGTTGAATGAGGAGGGAAGGGACCAGCTTGTCTTATTTTTAATCCCTCTCTCCTTCCCAGTGTCTCTCCCAACTTTGGTTTGCTATGTTACCAACATGTACTCTTTGAAATGGAAATAATCCCTGAATATCGCTAGCTAATCCTTCTTTTGCCACGTCACCCGCCACCCACCCATGCATGCGCTGGCTGTTCCCGTGCCAGCAGGGTGGACAGCCACCTTGTGCTCTCAACCTGTATGAACCTGCCAGTACTCTGTATGAACAGTTAGGACCAGGGCTGTATCCATCATGGCTGCTAGAGATTTTTTTTTTTCCCTAGAATACCACCACCTTGGGGCTTTCACTTTTCTGCCTCTGCAAGAACCAAAGTGATGGAAATGGGGAAGCACCAGCAGTTCCTGTGGGTTACTTGGTTAGAGTTACTGGGAGAGCTCTGTGCTCGCAAATGTCTGAGCACCAGGAGAAAACGGAATGCCTCCGGAGTAGGGTACCGATGACAACTGTCGTATTTTGAAAGAACCTTGTACAGCAGAGGAGACTGGAGAGTCTCCTCAAGGGGGACATCCAGAAAAATGGGTTCAGGTTATATTGTACTGAACCACATTAGAGTTTCTTTGCAATCACTCCTGCTAAGCACACACACTTATTTCAGTGAGGGTTTTTGAACGAATGACTTCAGCTCATGCCTCGATGTTTTGCTGAGTAAAGGTTTCCAGATGTGAACACACTTCAGGAAAAAGCTGCACCAGCATTATTGCTTTAGCGGGGAACATCTTAAAAGAGGGACTCTAATATGCTCCAAATCAGCGCACTGAATAAGAGCATCTTGTTCCGCTGGAGATGTTCATTGCACACCTCAGGACAGTGACAATGTCCCTTTTGGAGCCAGCTCCTGGGTTGTGCTGTAGGTCTCACCATGGGCCTGATCTTTGGGCTGCTCAACTCTTCTGAGCTTTGATTATTAAAAAAACCCCACAACTATTCTTTATTATTTTATATCTTACTGCTTTCGTGGACATAATGCTTTGAGTTTAGAAGTGTGGAGATCACTGGATTGCTACAGAGGTGATCAGCAGAGGTATGAGATTCTTTTAAAAGACAACTGAAACATCAAATCTAGTGCAATTCCTAAACTGGTCAGGGTCTTGCTTTCAAGCACTGTTCAATTCCAGTTTTCATGTTTTTATTTCACCCCTCTGATGAAGTACGAGATCTTCGTACAAAACAGGATGAAATAATTTATGCGTGTGGTTTCCAGTGCTTCCAGGATTAGTGTGTTGTGAAAAGAATACTGTCTGTTTTGTTAGGAGGGTAATGCGTGTCCCTTGGAAGAGGGGGTATGTGCCCAAGAGAAATAAAGACTCTATTTGTTCATGTAAAAGCAGTGCTCATTATCTGAACACTTTTGCCTTTGGGAAAACAGAGCTGTATGTTTACACTTTGCTATTCTAAAGCAAGTAAAGGTCTAGGGTTTTTGCCACTTGTCTGGAAGTGCGGCTGTTGTGTGAACAAACGCAATGCACATGCAGTAGCTGTGCATTCAGCTACATGTGCAAACCCATCCCCATCCTTCTGGCATGCCTCCACCTCTAGCTGAACATCCTGACTCTCTCTCGCTGTTTTCCCCCATCCAGTATTCCACTGAACTGAAAAAGCTGTACTGCCAGATCGCCAAGACATGCCCCATCCAGATCAAAGTGATGACCCCACCGCCTCAGGGAGCTGTTATCAGGGCTATGCCAGTCTACAAGAAAGCCGAACACGTCACCGAAGTGGTCAAACGCTGCCCGAACCATGAGCTGAGCCGGGAGTTCAATGAGGGTAAGGAGGGCAGTGATTTGCTGGCAGCCTCCCTCCAAAGCTGCTTCACTGATGGGTGACCAGTGCAGGGGTCTGGTGGCGGCTTCACAACGAACCTGCTGGAAGCAGACCTCCCTGCAATGTCTTGTGCAGCTTTTTATTTCCCGTGCTTAGCAGGAAGTTTCATACTGTGCTTTAGCTGTCCCTGTGCAAGGAAGTCCTTGGAGAAAAAAGTACTGAAATAAACTCCATGCCTGGCCAGGCTGGCTGGATGTCTGTCCCCGCGGCAGGCAGTGCCCTTCTGGCAGCCTTTCCCTGCTCCGCTTTTGCTCCTGCGATGAGAAACAGCTGTTCTTGCGCTCAGGAATGAGCTTCCATGTCACTGGGACAGGGATCTAGTAACAGGATGCAATATCATCTCCAGTACTTAATCCACACCTCAAAGACGGAGGGGCTGTTTATCCCTGGCAGGATAACACTAAGTGCCAGCATCAACTGTAGGCAACCTTCCTGTACATTTAATGCTATCACTTCAGTATTAATGTTTTAAACTTTTACTTGCTTCTCCTCGTGGTAGTGAAGTAGCAGCTGTTTTAAAAATGCCTTTGGGTTTTCTGCAAACTCATGGGCTGGGCTTCATTTTGCCTTGGCCACTCAAGTTCACATAAGTTCAGATGAGCATCTGTTTTATTCTACGTGTATTATTTATCTCCTACTGTAAAAAAAAAAAAAAAAAAAA
>Ga0065711_1037389_pt1 | contig 19885 bp, 7 predicted proteins | sample Hoacrofraction12_FD_59098 | JGI IMG/M metagenome (GOLD analysis project Ga0065711, IMG submission 59098) | Hoatzin crop microbial communities from Cojedes, Venezuela - Epithelial fraction 12 v2 (version 2) | ecosystem: Host-associated > Birds > Digestive system > Esophagus > Crop | place... | reverse complement strand
CTTTTTTTTTTTTTTTAATTTCTGGTGGTTTAGTATGTTATTTCTCTCCAGGAAGATGTGTGAGCAAGACAGACTGAAAAAAAAAAAAGTGCTGTTGTGCTTCAGGGCTTGATTCTACTTCCAGTTTAAGTCAATTAGAACTTAAAGTAGAATTATGTTTGCAGCTGAAATAACTTTCGACCCATTTAGTATTTTTGGATAAGGACAAACATAAAAATAAATACTTGGATAGTAATCAGTTACACATCCTTTGCTAAGCATTACTGATTCTGTAATTAATAGCTGATTTATGGAAGAAGGCCTTCTGAACCAGGGAAACCAATACAGTATTTAGTAGGAGACATTTAGGACTGGCGGTTCTATCAGCTGTATTTGAACAGTTGTAAAGGAAAGAATGCTGACTTGGGCAGTGCTTAGGTGTTGCCTCCAGAGTAAATTATGGCACACTCTAAAATGTGACAGAGGTTACCGTTCTTCCTTTAGATGAGGGAAGAGGCAATTTTAGCGTTTTTGACAATATGGATGGTAATGAGCTGTTAAAGGCATAGCCCTTAGTGTTGCAATATGCATTACAGATGTGGGTTTTTTTGGATTCTGTTAGCCACATACTCTTGTCATAAAAAGTGATGTATTTTAGGTGAAGATGTGTTGCAAATACATCGCATGCAAAATGTGGGAAAATGACAACACCGTATCGTGAGTCTTTAAAGACAGATCCTGATGAAATGCAGAAACTTCACTGATGGCAAAGTATGGCCAACACTCATGAGACACTAATTTAAATGAATTTGTGACATATTGGGTATGGGTATGCTTGGATATGCATTCCTGAATTGCACACGAATTAGCTAATACTCATTTAAGTGTGAAAATTGTCCTTTAAAATAAGTGGATTTGAAAACACCGATTTCCTGTGGGTGAAATCATACTCTTAATTTCAATTTATGACTGAAATTCCAAGAACTTGAGTAAGGATGGGATTCACATTTAGACTCAGATCTGTATTTTGGGGTTTTGTTCGGTTGTTTTTTTAATTACACAGCTCTCTACAAAGTGTAAGTAGAACATCTTGCTGAGTAGTGATACAAATTTTAAAACAACTGGTTTTCTCTTTGCAGCCTTCTAACATGCCTTTAAGAGTCTTGTGGTGTGCCCCCCCAATAGTTTTACTTATTTTTAAAATTTATTCTTTAATTTCGTTTATTTACGCTACATTGGTGATAAATCTAGTTGATACAAAACAAATTCAAAAGTTTCTTGATTCCTTTTATAATTTTTATGTTGCCTTTTGTTACTTTTATTAAAAGGCTGTACAGTTTCCACAAAAAAAATCCTGGGTGACTAATGCAGTCTGATTATACAAATCATAAGATTTAAGGCTAGAGTTTTTACAAAGTTAATAAAAGTGGACAAGGCAAGTGTGCACTGTAGTTACTTCTTTGAAGTCATGAAAGGAATGAAGATAAATGTTTGTCTGATGAGTAGTTTGGGCATTATCTGAGCTCCATATTCCAGGGCAGAATGAGCAGAAGGGCTTTAAAACTTAAATGGAAGCACGCACGCTGTATCGGAAAGGATTTTTTGTTATTTTTGGCAAAGTGTTGACTGATACTTGGTAAAGTTAACAGGAATTGACCTGCGCCGTTTTTAATCCTTTATTGATGGGGATTTATTTTGTCCTTTGTGAATCAGAGTGAACATATTAAGAGCATATTATGCTGGTAGCTGTGGAAAAACATGGTGTATTATGTAAGTGTGTGTTTACTCAAGTTCAGTTGTCTTTATATTAAAGTATTTGAATGTTGTAGGCACTAGAAAGCTGCTCTGTGGATAATTCCTTTACCCTTTGTCTTCCTCAAAAATACAGTCAAATTAAGTGGCTTTTCGTAATAAGTGTCTTGGATCAAGCTCATCTAATCAGTTGTATGTAGGTATATAGCAGGTAGTCAGTTAGCTACCACCAAACTATATAGTCAAGTGTTTGGCTGTGCGAACCAGTTTCCAGTGAATGTGAATCGTTTGCTTGATAGAGAACATGTCAACACTTCACCCAGGTTTTGGGGAGTGGGGAGACTTTTCAAAAGATTCATTTTCCTTTGCTAAGAATGTTTTAGAGAGGCAAAGTGTTCTGTTGAACCTTCATAAAACAGTGAATTGCGCAAATGTAGTCCCTGGTGCTGATTTTAGAATGTGAGTTTTAAAAATAATTTTTAAAGCTGTTTTATCAATCAGGCAAGCTCTTTAATTTAGCTCTTAAAAGTGAAATGTTAATGTGGGCATTGACAGGGAAACTGCTGTAGATTAATTTGGTCTGTGATTTGCTCTACATTTTCAGATAATTGCAGTTTGAGTTCAATTTGATTACTTCCATTTTCCTCCATGTTTTCTTCTTAAAAATCAGGACTTTTTATATGTGATGTAAAGACACAAGAAAGAAAGAAAAATAAGTTTGATCAGAATTTGAAGTTATGTAGACTTCTGTTGGGCATTTCAAATTTTTGTTAGACCTGGTATTCAAATTTGAACTCGTGTTGATGCCTGGTGATGGCTGGTTTTCACGGTGTGTGTCTCAATGTGTGGAGTAACTGGAAACCTTGCTCAAGTGAAGTGTATGGCTGGGCTGTAGAAAATGTTTATCCTAAATAAATACATAAATAAAAGATTAAAAGCATGATAAATATGGTTCATACACAGTTAAACTTGCTTGGGTTGTGCAGCTAATGGTCTGACTTGAATATCGTATTTGACCACAATGTGTTAAAGTTTCCCTGTAATATGTACTTGATGTAGCCCAAAGGAGTTAGAGTAGTATCATCTTACATTTTTCAATTTTCAAATAACTTGCAGTATTTCTGTGTTTCTTAGGAGTGTGAAAATATACTATGTTTTACATGAAACTGTCGTAAAAGGGAGAATATGGTGAATGTTGCCACTCCGATGGCTTCATTTGATTTTTCTTTCTATTTAGATTTTTACTTTAGGGCTTGACCATTTTGGGTAGAATGAACGGCTACAAGCTTTTATAATTACCTGTGATCGTGATATGTAATGTCAGTAAAGTGTCAAGTGAATTAATTTTTTAAAAATCAATTAGACTTTTAAAAATTAAGTCATTTGCCTTTTTTATGGTCTAAGATCCACACTGGTAGTTCTTCATTTGTTCTTATTTCACAAATGCGGAAAGGATCTGGAAGGCTGGATAATGATTAAATTGTATAGGTCCAACAACATTATTGCTACCCTGAATTAATAACATTTGAAAAACTAATGAAGAAGGCTGTCAGAGAAGGACAGCTGAAAACGCTGCGAATGCTAAAGCAGTTGTTGGCAACTCCTTAGTCTTCACACAAAGGTTAAAATTGTCGAGAGGAATGGTGTTGAAAAGTAGTAGATACTGGGGAGAAGTAGCAATTAGGTAACAGATGAAATTTCTTTGTTGTGATAGCACTTGTTTTTATGCTGTACACTAACTAGTAATTAACAGCAGACACTGAAGTTGAGCTCTTTGCATGTTAAGAGCAGATTGTGCTGATGCCCAGCAATACCTTTCCTTCCATATGAAGTACCTGCTTGCATACAGATGTAGCGTGTCTGGTTTTCGTTAAATCCGCAAGCCAAGTCCCTAATGTTCTGATTAGTCGAAGTTAAAGTACAAAATTATAAACATTTCATACGTGAGATCAAGAATTTACTTTAATGTTGTGTGTTATTTTGTTCTTATTCTCTGTAAGCATCAAGTTTGCTATTGATAGATTAGTCAATCCAGTACTGCTTTCAGAAATAATCAGTCGTTAACATTAACTGTGTAGTTTCAAAAACATAAAACTAGAGTGGGGATCATACTACAAACAAGTATGGGGCAATTTTGGGGGAAAAACAGGAAGAAAAAGAAAGGAAAAAAGGGGAAAAAGAAAGAAAGAAAAATGAAACCAACAAACCCCCAGACTTCTCAAATTGGTAATATGTGCTGGAACAGTAGAAGTGTAAAATTCTGCCATGATTTTCTTTAATTTCTTTATTTTAGTACTTTAATAAATACTCTGATTTTACGGAAAACACAACTGAGTCTTAAATTTGAAGTGGTTTGTGTAAAGTACAGCTCTTCTGTGAGGCTCAGGGTTTGCTTAAAATACACGATTTGTGTTTGGGGGGTGCTTGCTTTAGGATGAAGGAGTTCTTTATGTTCAAGCATAAAAATAAAGTAAGGGTTTTGCTGTAGTGAAACACTACTCCGTTTAATAGAAGTGTAACAACATGTTTCTTCCTCTCCTTCCTCCAAACTGACTGAATCACAACTGTTAACAGTTTATACTGGTGATAAGTAAATAATTAAATTTGTATCACAGGAAAGGAGCTCGGGGATCTGCATAGGCCCCCAACAATTAACAGTAGAAATACTGCAATTGGGAGCCATAGGAAGTCCCGTGCATAATCACAGATGATCCACAGTTAACAAATATAAGATGTATTCAGAAAAAAATGAAAAGAAACAGATATTAAATTCTGTGTTTGTTTTTAGGACTTCTGATCTCAATATTTTTAAGATCAGATTCAACTTTGAAATATACAGGAAAACTTCACCTTTCCCACATGTATTTGCCTGTACTAGAATATATTTTTGCATAGCTTGCAATGTAAAACAATGAATTTCAGTCTGAAAAGACAATTATTTGACGCAGTCTCGTAACAGTGCTGCTTATGAATCAAGTGCAATGTTACATCAGTATTACATCATCATAGTAACACCAAATTAAATGTTTGCTGTCTTACATTGTGAATCTGGTTTCCCAGATAGTGGGGTGGTATTCACACTTTATCCAGCCTGCCTTATTTATTATCATCACCCAACACAGAGACTTCCACTGTGAAACTGGAAAGATATCATTTATTATTACTGCTAACTAAAACTTAAATTACTTCCGTAGTCTGCAAAATTGTTGACATTTACTGATACTGCTTCGTTTTGTACCTATGAATACGAAATAGTTGGAGGTTTTTTTGAAAGTCAAGCCAGCACCCAGTCAAATACTGTAAATTAGTAATGATAGATGTCATGCTCTTTCTTTTTTTGCTACAATTTTAGCTGAAAACTTCATATACTTCTATCGCACTTTACAAGGATAAAAATATTTTTACATCTAAATTTGGATATTTGATTTGATGGCAACGGGAACACTAATAACTTGAATTATCATTTTAAGTAGGAGTGACTGATTTTCTTCACGGAACTAAAAATGTATTACAGGATCATTTATGAGCTTCAGAATATTTTTTTCATGAGGCATTTTTCAGTGTACACCCTAATTTTGAATTAAAGGTGGAAGCAATAGGTTAAAGCCTGTACCATCATTACCTTTGTGTGGGCCACAGGTGTGTGAAGCACACTGATTTTATTTTAAACTGTGGTTGCTTTAGGGGCGCTGCTGTTTTGCATTCTTTTGCAACTTGTGGCTGCTGTTAAGGTGTCTTCCGAAACTGATTCTGCGATGTGCAGATGGCAGCAGTCCTTCTCCATCCCAGGCACTAAGCTTTGGAGAAACAGCTGAAGGAATAGCGCTGGTCGCTAGCTTGGTGCCTGATGGAGGTGGAGTAGCGTGGCCGGAATGACAAACTGATCCTGATTCCCAGTCTTCCTTCAGGGAAGAAACAGGAAAGAAATTCTTGCAATTTTTAGCACTTTAGTTGAGTTGCATTGAAATCTCTAGAAGGTTTAATTAAAAATTACTGTGTAGTTTATTAAGACTTAACATGCACTTAAAAACATTTGCAAGAACTTTGCTTGTTTGTTCCCTCGTGTAAATCAAACTGAATTATAATGAAAGTAAATATAAATACATGCAAAACCCCACTCTTAATGAAGACACACTGTCCAATTAGTCTGAGGATGATGATATTTCAGACTTGTACAAATGGCAGTTTTCAGAGGAAGGGTAGTGAAATATTTAAAAGAATTGTCATTATTTATAAGCTACATGAAAACAGATTTTCCATCACAGCCAGAGAAAAGGTAAACATAGCACAGTATGTTTCACAATTGTCCTCATTATCAATTAATAATTTTAATCTCTTAAGACAAAGATAGCAGGTTGGTGTACTGTTTTTTGCCATTTTTGAGTACTCTGTAAAAGTAATGTGTTTACTAGTCAGGGAGAATCTTTTTTTTACTTCAGTGGCCATGATAAAAATGTACAGATCGGGGTAGGTCATCATATGCATGCATATTGTCAATGAAGCCATTGGAGACCTATGGAACAGAGGATATCGCATACTCAAATAATAGTAGTGTGGTTGTTTAGCGTTTCAAAGCAGTGAATGTTCATCTGTGCAGCCGCCAGAAGCTGCGTCCCCTTTCTTCAGCATGTGATGAGATTTTAACTTCAGTTTCTGAAACAGTATTGAGCATTGCCAGCTTAGACCTTTGCTTTTTTTTTTTTTCATTACCTCCATAGCTTCATCCATTGCTTGTACTTACTGTCAACAGCGGATTACCTTTTTTAATGTCAATATAGTCTGCATCAACAGACGGGCTATTTTGTTTGCAGAAGATTGCAACCTGAGCTGAGGAATAGAGAACAAGCTGAACAATGTAAACAGAAGACTGTACGTATACCTTGCATACAATGAAGTCAAGAAGATGAAAACCAAAAAGTATTATGAACAACTTTTTTCCCCTGAGGATCTAAGAAGCTCTTTACAATAGATGTAAATAGGAGACTAAAGCAGATGAAAAGCAAGAACAATGCACATTTGCAGCTAACTGCTAAAAGTTTCCGTAAAACGTTTATGGTTTTGTTCTGCCACCTATTTCATTTAATTTGCTTTTCTGTAGTTAAAGAGATGCAATTCGAGTATTGTAGTCAAGTTCTAGGACCTTCTCTTTAAAAAGAGTCAGGAGGAGAATGCAATCTGTACAACACGGTTTTAAGTTTATATTTTCTTATACTTTGGAAACTCTTGCAGTAATTTCTTGGAACAGAGCTACCTCTGGGTGTAAGCATGCCAACTATCGCTAGGAGTATGCAGATTATGGTGTCTTGCTTTACATCAGTAGATTAATTTTGGTTGGTTTGAAGTGCACTCTTGTAATTAATCTACTAGTATTTGTTTTAAAAACGTATGCTGGATGTTTTGAAAGCATATTTATCCTTAGGAAAGAAGAATATTGGAATTTTTGTCTGTTATGTCGACCTTGGAGAAGAACTTTGCCTTTTAAATCTTTTAAAAGTAAACGTTTTCTGACACTTCTGCCAATTTCATTCCATTTGAGTTTTTGTATTGCTGTCAGTAGGACTTAAGCATATTTTAATGCAAATGATTATCCCACAGTTTTGAACTGCAGAATTGTTTAGCAAGATAAAATAGGCTAAAGATATGCAAGCTCTCTTATATGTGTTAATTTGGTGAACACTTTTTGATCACGTCCACCCTCACTTCCATAGGATGTTAAGTGACAGAGCTGTGCGGATCATTCTTTTCTTAACATACACCCACATACTTTCTTTCATAGGAGCTAAATAATATCAAATTTAAGAACTGTCAGGCAGGAAAACAAGAAAAGGCAAAGAATGGTGAAGTAAAATAAGGGAAAGTGTATCCTCGCTTCGCTCTGTGCAGCCAACCAACTACCCCTTGCCTGCAGACCTGCAGCTGACTGCGAAGAGCAGCAGGACCTGGTTGTCAGTCAGCTCCAGGGTGCCTTTGGTGCAGGCTGTGTGCCTGGAGGAGTTTGCAGCCCCAGGCAGAAAGAAAAGGCGGAGGAGAAACGTGAATGCAAAAAAGCTATGCAACGAATATGCGGTCACTTCTGTTTTGTCATCAGGTAGGGGAAGAGGTCAGCGATCTCCACTTGCTGCTGAAACCGTGTCATTAATTATCAGATTCCCAGCAGGTATTGCAGAAGAGTGAGGTTGCAAGGCAGGATCTGCAGCCTTAAACGTTTGAGTGAGAGTATTCTCTCTGGCAGGCAGGTGTCCTCTAACTTCTCCTTCTTTCTCAGAGTGACAGTGTTGTCTGTTCCTTTTGGAAAGAGCAGACTTGCTTATTTAGGATAACATACTTGTAATTGAACAGTAGAGCTTTTATATTTCCACCCCTAGAATTACCAGTTCTAATCGTTGTTATCTGCTGAATTTCTCTCTAGATTTTAGCAACAGCAAACTAAACACATTAACTATATAACAGCAGTGTGGGTATATTGTGGACCAAAAAGAGTAATTAGTCAGGGAGTACACACGTCAGAAGTCACAATTAAAAAATAATTGTATGGATTAAAAATCACAACAGTACAAGAAGATGGCTCTTGACGTTTCTGGGAGCCAGCCATTTGAACCGCAAAGGATTTTCACTGTATTTTGAAGAGAGAAGGGATTAAATTTGGTCCTTGGCCTACAGTTCTACAGAGCGGGTTTTGATTTTTCTCAATGATGAATGAAAGCCTGGCAAGAAATATAATGTTCCGTAAATACAGAAGTTATCCTGAACAACTATATTCCCCAGGGTCTAATCTTGCAAAGTCTTAAACATGCGGATATATGTGGACCTGAATGCACCGCTGGTGTAGTGCTAGTGCAGCATTCATACAGCTGAGCTTCCGGTTGTGCAGTGATATTAATACCAAAATCACAAATACTTTCAGCTGAAAAACAAAACAAGCGAATGATTTCTCCCTGTTAAATTTATATTTGGGAGGTTGTTGAGCACTTTTATGGATTTTCTTGGGGGTGGGAAAAGTTGTGTAGGTTAGAGATTGGCACAAAACTTGAAATAAGCAAAATCTTCTTCAGATAAGTGACAGTTCTCTGGATGCTATTAAGCTGTGAACAGTAGGTCTTTTCAATAGTCGTGGTGATTCATTTTCATATTGTGTTTTTTTAAATAACAGTATCTTTAAAAGGCTTGCTGAACAGTAGGCTGCACCAGCGTAACTTTCTGTGCAGAAGGAAAGGTTTCACGCGCAGTCTCTTAGATAATTTACCTTAAATTGATTTGCACAGCTCAATAAAACCATACGAAAACTGTACCAGCTCAGGTCACGGGTTCATGTAGCACCAAATCTTGTCTCTGACCATGAATGATAGTAAAACTGGAGAAGTTTAAGAATGGGGCAAGCACCTAGTAATGTTTCCCACATTGATTGTCCTAGTCTTCACAGATTTGTGGCTGAGATGTTTTTTGACTGGGAGTGGTATTTCTGTATTTTATAACTTCAGTGGATTTTTCTTCCAGGATTTTTTTTTTTTTCCACTGCAACCTGTGTGAACTTTCAGTTATGGCAGTGAGTTCTGCCGTTTAAGTGTACGTTGTGTGATGAAGAACCACTCGATTGATTCCCCCCTGCCCCCACCCCCAGCCTGTTACCCATTGGTCTTCCCTGGTTTGTGTGTTAGAAATATTTAATCTTTTCCACATTGCGCTTCTCATTGCATATCATATCCCTCCAAATATTTGCCTTTCTGCTTAAAGAGTGTATTTAACTGGTTCTCTCACAGGGCTTGTTCCGTATCTTTGCTCATTCTTTTTGCCCTTCCATATATCTTCTAGTTTTACAAGACCCTGTTTGCAATGAGAGACCAGAACTGCACACAGTATTGAAGGTGTGCATTTAAACAGTAGCGTTACGGGTTTTTGTCATTCTGTGGTCTTTTTCTAATAATTCCAAACATTGTTTGCCTTTTTGGGGTTGCTGAGTGGATATCTTTGTAGAATTCTAGTAGATTATTTTGTCATTCCAAGAGAACTTGAACACAGTTGCAGGTAAGAGGAATATGTATGAAGATTGCTGTATCAATATTAGCAGAGCCCAGAGGGTACTGTTAATGACAATTATCCTTATTCTTCTCTGGTATTTTCAGATCTGTCTTATATTTTGCCTAGTTTGTTAAAAAAATCTGTTGCATTCAATTTTTTTATTCTTTCATGTGTAATGATGTCTTTTCATTTTCTATACTGCCATGTATCCCTTACAAAAAAGCATTTTTTAAATTATCTACCATGACTAATACTTTATTCTGTGCAGAAGGAGAACATACTTTATTTTTGTTCTTAAAATGGAAAAGAAATCGGTCTTCAGCCTGATTTTGGAGAGGCAATGTTTACAGTACCATGAAGGGCATTTGTACTTTCAAATCTTGTCATCCTTCCTTAATTGTTCGTTATGGTTTGCCTGATTTAGCAGAAAAGAAGACCATTGTTTGGAACCCTTCTCATTAGAGAAATAAAATGTTTAAGAACACCAAAATGCCACTTTTTTTTTTTTCCTTGCAGTTCCTAATGCTGTGTGTCACTGAGAGAAAACGTTTTGAACTTTTTGATCTCCCTTGGGGAAACGTTGCAAGTAGCAGAATTTTGTTATTTTTATGTCAGTTTAGGTCTTACATGATTCAGCACTTGTGGTTTGTGGGAAAAAGAGTAGTGGATTATGATTAAAGGAGCAAAAATAGTAAGGAGTGGCTAGTAGAGAAGGCATCTGTTTTACTGTTATAAGATTTTCTGGATTGTCTTTTCTTCGTTTTTAAATCTCTGCCTCTGTTCCTCATATTTTCTCTGTCAGTTGTGACTTGTACACTTCAAAGAGAATAGTTCAGTGCTGTTTCACTTTTCAGCTTTTTTAGCAGTGCAAAGAATTAAGAATAAGTTGCTATAGGATCTTGATAATACTAAATCTGTGCATTGAAGTCTGTCAAATATGGTTGTCTCCAACAGGCCAACCAGTCATCCTCTTCTGGAAGCCTATCAGGCATAAAGTCTCTAGGGAAGGGAATGGAAGAGCATGCGGGATACAGAAAACCCTGCTTGTAGTGCAGGAAAAATTCTTTGTTGTAGTAATGGACCACTAACAATGAATTAACTCATTCTGGGATGCATTAACAAAAGCTGTTGTACAAAAAGACATGAAGTGGTTATGCCGTTCTGTTTGGCACTGGCGAGTCCTCAGCAGGGGTATTGTGTCTAGTTTTGGGAACTGATGTTGAAAAAAAGTACACAAATGGATTCCAGAGGAGAGCATCAAGAGTAAGAGGAGGCAAAGAAAACTGAGTATATTTACTCTTAAAAAGAGAACACTCCAACTTGAAGGGTTATGGGAGCCAGATACAATTTTTATTGTTTCAAAAGCCATAATTAGATATTCTTGTGCCTGTCTTTTCAGAAGGAGGAAATGAACTTGAGGAGAGGAGAAAATTCCTCTCTTCTGTGTTGTATGGTAGTCCATGTGTTCGGGATGTTCTACAACAGTGAGTTGTGTAAGGATCACAATCTTGCAAATACAGTGAGATATGACTGTACATTTTTAAAGGCTATATTTTTAGTGACATGAACTACCTCATGCTCAAGTTAAGAACTTCTGAAAATCTGGAAAATTTTCAAAGATATGAGGTCCTGTCAATTGGTTTTTCACATTTGCCACTCTTCTTTCTGTTCACAAAGGTCCTATGGGCATGTTGGTTGAAAGCCCCTGGGACTTCTTTTCCAAAACTGAAGCTTCTGTAATCGTGCCTTGAATTAATCTAGAGACTTCATTAGTTATCTACCTGACTTGTCATGGTCTTGTGTAAACAGAAGTGATAATTTGTCTGAAATAGTGCACGTTCTTCCAGGGTGCTATTCAGAGAAGGGAGCAGACTATAGTATGGTGTATGTAAAACAATCTTGTGCTTCCACTTATTGATTGTTTTAAATCTAAATCCTGGCAAGATGCAGATGAATCTGTTCTTCTGGTGGAGAATTATCCACATCTCCTAATGAGGTAGAGCTTAACATTTTATTTCCTAAAAGCAGAAAAAAATGGCTGGGAGACATAATGCTGTCAGGAGTATTATCTCTAAAGGCTCAAAAGAGTGAAGAGCATGCCTTGAGGTACTTTCAGTTAAAAGCAGCAAGCAGGAGTTTTTGTTTTCGTATATGTGTGCACTGACGTACATATATGCATTTAGGTGTAAGACTTTTCCTATTTCTGTACAAGGCTCTAATCTGTTTGAGAACTAGGACATCGAGTGGCTAACAGTGGGCTGAGAACCCAGTTTATAGGCTGATAGCTGTAGTCCCTCAGGCACGTGGCAGTGAAAAGAGGATTTGGAGGATAAAACAAGTTTATCTCAAGTTTGTGGCATGAGAGGGAAAGTCTCCGGGTGACGCTGTGGCAGGTGGGTAGTTTTCAAGTGTTGGTGACAGCCCCCATCCGTCGCAGCAGGGAAGTACGTGTGTGAGTCCTGTGGCAAGTGCCATCACTTGGCAGTGTGCAGGCTTTGTGGGGATGTGTGTTGTGCATTTATCTGCACAAGAGGGGCTTGAGAGGAGAGTTACCGCAAAGCTGGTCATTTTGCTAATGAGAGGTTTAAAGAACGATGGACACAGATCATAGGAAATCAGCTTTCATTAGTTCTCCTGCTTATGATAGCAAATTCTGTAGAAAGGAGAAGCAGCTTCCGTTTCATTTTCCCATTAGGGGTAGTCCCTGCTTTCCTGATGGAGTGCACTTAAGGGGAAATAATGCTTAAAGGCGTCTTGCAATGCTGTTGGCTTAAAGGTTGATCACATTGAAAAGCATATCCTTCTTTTTTTTGCCTCTGTTATCATTAGGAGCAGTTTGCTTATTATATTATAAGTACAGCCAGATGTCATGCTTACATCCTGATCCATACTTACATGATAGATGTGAACATACCTAAATTTTAGGGGTTTAAATCCTGGGGGAAAACAGAGATAAAATGTATGCAGTAAATCAAAGTTTTCTTTTAATTTCCCTTTTCCCTTTCCAAAATACAAACAACAAAAGAAAATCCTTGCAAATAGTATAATTAGATGGTTCTTTTTTTTGTAAGAACATGTTGCTGTGCATGATTCCAGACACCAAGAGGGAAATTCAAAACAAAATGTTTGTTAATAAGTTTATGAAGGGCTGCTCTATGGAATTTGAGGATGTAATCAGGAGAAAATCCTGACTCTGACAGTCAGCTTGACTGCTGGGGGAATTCCAGGCATTTGCTTCTAGCAGGACAGCTTGTTTGCTCTGAGCACTCTTTGTTTGCTGTACTTATGGGCTGGCTGAGTTGGGTCAGTGCATACTATTTCTGGGCAGGTTTTTCCAGTGTTGTTAAGGGTGGGTTCTTGTTGGAACTTGATGAATGGGTGTCAGAACTGGAGCGCATTTTACTGGCTGGCCAGCGTTCTACTTCATTCACGTTTTGGAGATGCTTATGTCCTTATGATACCATTTTCTTCTCCCTGCATCAAATATTTTTCTCCCTGGGTTTTGTATTTTAAGCAAGTCATCAGTCTTTGAATCACATTGCTGCTCTGAGAACACACGCTGAGGAGTGCATACTGTGTAGTTTCATGTGTCTTTGTTCCAGCTGCACTGCCAGGCTAAGCCATCGTCCTCCTCTTCCTCCAACCATCTATCTGTCCTCCTCTTCCTATAAATTACACTATATAGTGACCCCCACCACTGTCCTCTCTGCTTTCCCGTTTTATGCCTGCACTGTGCCCTCAACTGTGTCCTGGTGAAGCTGGTTGTCTGGCCTGGCCAGATTAGGTTATTTTAGTGTGGATCATTTCTGTGGTTTTAGCTGAGGGGGAGTGGCACAAAACAGGGAAGGAGAAAGCAGAGGTGGGCACAAGCAGTAGGACACGATGGGAAGGTGATGGCTCTCTGAACAAGCAGGCTTACTTCCTCCACCTCCATATGTACAGTCACAGATTATGGTCAGACCAAAAGCCACTGGAAATCTGTGTGTTAGAGGAAACCCAATACAGTGTGTTCGTTTTGCTTCTTCTGAGGTGAAGTCTGACATTGCTTGCAGAGGTTCAGTGGTATAAGAACAGGTTTGTCTTGCTCACCTCTGCCCTTTTGGATATGTAAATACGGCTACATTCACTGCCGTTACTTCTAAATTTAACTTTGTGGGCTGGAGCATTAAGGCTTAGTCTGATGCATTTCAGAAGCAGTCAGCTCATATGAGCTCAGTGTACAGAAGACTTCGTAACTGAGTCTCGTGTGACAAGAGCTCTTCTCTCTTGACTTTGTTGCACAACTGCAAGCCACTTCCGCTCTGTTACTGTATCATCTTTACCGAAAACATGATAGATAAGTATGCAAAAATCCCATGAGTGGTGATTTGGCCACAAAAGACATGGGCAGGGGAGGGTACCTAGAGGTAAATCTGTTTAAATTCTGTTTGCATATTCCCAAGGTATTGGATGAGCCAGCGTAGTAGTGTTCCTGTGGATGTAAAGTAAGAATGGAGCATTGTTCCAGTACATGCCTTGTCTGCGACAGTGTGTGGAATGGAAGCTCTTTCATAAAGTTTACATGGCCTTTGGGGAGATGGGACAGCTTCACAAAACAGAAGTTAACCGAGGGTTCCCGAGTATGTGGAAACCCTGTTTGGCTCAAGTTCCTGAGAAGTAGTCTTGGAAGACTGTTTGGGTGTTACATATGCTTGCCCTGCCGTTGCCTGTCTCTTGTTGGGCATCCACTGTTGGAAAAAGGATAGTGGGCTAGAAGGACCTCTGGTGTAACCCTGCAGACCTGTGGTGTAACCTTGCAGAAGCCTTCTTAATGTAAGCTTTAAGAAGTCGTTTCTAGAAGGGATTACTTTCTGACATATCCCAATCAGCACTGTGCTGATTCATTTTTAAATAGAATAACTAAAAATGAAAAATGAGTTATAGCTGTTGTTCGGGTGAAAGTTTTGCCTTATGTGCTGGTAAGATTCCCTTATTAGCCATTATTTTATTTTTCCAGTTGCACCATGACAAAAGTGAGAGAGCACATTACCCTTTTTGCCGGAATGCGTGATTGTTTTCTTTTTAGAAGCTAGGAGAGACTTCTACAAAAAGAGAACCACCAACCCATTTCCATCAGTATGAGCCTGCATAAGGTGTTACGTGATACTGTGAGAGAGCCGATGGCTGGCTAGAAGGGAAGTTGCTCTCAAAAGGAGGTTCAAAACCAGTAAGCCCATTTTACACATACTCAGCAGTGAAACTCCTGAAATTTCACAAGCGATGAGGTGCTACTGGAGAGGCACATTTGTGTCTAACGTATACATTTAAAAGCCCGAGGGTCAATTCAGAATTTAGCTAAACTAAATCGTGTTATTTAGGAGGTGAATCGAAAGCAAGTATGATATGCTCTAATGTTTTCATAAAGTCCAGTGAAGCTTTTCAGTTGAACTTTTCAACTCCTGCTAAAAATGTTAAAATATGACCTTTAGCATCTGCACCTGTACTAGATCGAGCATTAAATGGTTTTGTATCTTTTCTCATGGAAGAAAAAAGGAGAGAAAGACATAAAACCTTCTTCTTGCGTTTCAGCCTGGATTTATGCAACCTGAAAGAATGGAAAGAAAATATATCCATCTTCACAAAAATACAGACACTATCTTAGGCTGAATACTTGAATAACGAGTACTGTGTAGAGGGAAGCTGAACATTTCTCTGCATCTAGCAGTATTTGTAATTTGTTTTAAATTGTATTACAGCCATTCTTTACCTTAGTTTCCATGTTCATTTCTCTACAATCTGAATGCTCTGTTATCACAAGGAAAACGTCCCAGTGGTGTTTCCTGAGCATGTAAAGAGACACAGGGAAAGGAAGTTCACTTTTTTTTTTTTTAATTATGTGAAGTAAAATATTGGCATGATCATGTTTGTCACCAGTTTAAAAAAAAAAAAAAATTCAAGCAGCTTTCAACTAGAATAAAATTACACCCCATCTGTGTCTAAACACAAATTATCTAAAATATAAATATACAAAAATGTGTTCAAAATTGGTACAATGATCTATCAATAGGAGCCAATATTGCTACTTTATTCTTCAAAATAAGTACCCAAAAAAGAAGAATTCACATTTAACTCAAAATTAAAGGTTTAACTTAAGCAGGTTTTGTTATGTTTTGTATTTTTGAAGATCAGAATAAGTTTTGGAGAAGATTTGCAAAGTAGTAGGTGGAAAAGGTGATTTAAAGCCAGCCCACTTAGAATTAAATTCTTCAGCCAGCTAGAACTGAAAATTAACAGTGAGTGAGGAAGAGGAGTAACTGGTTTGTTTTCCCATTTACATGAATGGGTGTCAAAAATATGTCAGGAACAAACAGAATAAACCTGAGAAACTGAATCATTTGGAACATTTTAAAATATTTTTCAAGTGATGCTTGAATTTTAAAATATTTTAAAAATGTAGACATTGTTAAAGATACAGCTTTGGTGCATTGGAAAGCTTGTCTACCTTAAACTTGTGACTTCACTTTACAAGCAGAGAATGTTGAAGGGATGTAACAATTGTTTTGCATCAACTGCAAAAATAAAACAGATTATTTGTTTGGGGTTTAGTGGATTTATCTTGATTTACCAAGACCTTTATACCTTGTGTGCGTGTGTAAAGCGTTGACTATAAAAATAGTATTTGGCCAGTACTGCAAAACTGTAGAAACACCCGAGTATTGAACCAGTTTTTGAGAAGCTGTTTATTATAGTGCTTATTGTATTTATAGAGTCATTTATTATCTGAAAGAAGTGGCAAAAATTTCAGTATTGATTTCTGTTTAACCACAAGAATTACGTAGGACTATTTTTTCATGGATACACGTAATCAGCACTCCATATTTGAATAATTCATCAGAATATTTCCTTCTTTATTAGTGCTTTTCACAGTGTCAGCAAGACTTTCCTTCTCTGCTTTCCCAACTCTCCATGGGCATGCTAGATCCTGCTTTCTCCTGTTTAGGGAAATCTGCTGTGGGATGGTCGAGGCAGAGGAAGGGGGACCCCGAAAAAGGCACCCTGAGAGCTCCCTTGGTTTCTTGTTCTTTCCTCCCTGTCCTTGACTTGTTCTTTCCTCCCCTGGGGGGACCTGGGCAGGAGACTCCCCCAAAGGTGTGTTCTCAGCAGAAGGCCTCTGGAGTATGGCTTGGCTGTTTCTGGTTCGTGCCACCTGGGGAGACATCACGAGAGGCCGAGTTATATTTTTACCTGACACAAGCTCTCTGATGCGAAAAATGAACTTTTGCCCTGTATGTATGTGATGCTGTCCTGTTGAATTGTTTTCTGTCTAAAGTACATATTTCTCAGCGTGGAACATATTTAGCTAATCAAAAAACACTGAATAAATACACTTGGATAAAAGGCAGCATGTTGATAATACAAACTATATGTCAGGTGGTATGCTTAACATCTGTATTTTAAAGCTGACTGTACAAAGTAAGAACAAATAACTGCTGATGCTTACGAAAGCAGTTTTATACAGATTACGCGAAAGCAAATATCTTAAGAGAACACATACACTAAAACATAGGAGATTTTGATTAATTCTTTAGACCATTTAAATGTAGCTTTAAACTTGTATGTGTGGTTTGGGCTGCTAAGCTTTTAGTGTCTTCCTTTAAGGTTGAGATTTAATTAAAGGTCAGTGTCACGCACATTTCCACAACACATAGTAAAACCCTGGAATGAAATGAGCCTCACTTGAACATTTGATTAGACAAGATAATGTATTTCCCCCTGGAGTAGTTTGTTATTCAAAACAAGCTCTTTAGGGAAGGAAGTTCACATCAGTTGGTAACTGTTCCTGTGGATACCAAAGAACTTTGTACAGTACACACTACAGCAAATTGCACTGCAGGTCATTTAGGAGCTGGAAGCATGGCCCATATCTATGTAAAAGTATCAAAAAGTGTTAAAAAAAATAATGAAGATCTTAATGGCAGTCAAACAGCAGGCAGTGATACTAGAAAAAAAGAACACCCAAATTTACAGAGCCAGTCATGCTTTTAGTTAGTCAAGAAACTGCACTTTTCTAGTAGATGAATTTTAGAAATGCTGTTTTACACCTTGTTTGTCAAAAAAAAAAAAAAGACTAGAAAAAGCTTGCTATGAACTGATGCCCTGAAATGTATTCTGGAACTGAATGACTTCTGGCTTTAACTTTCCTGTAAATGCATTTGTGGACTTCAGAATTATTCTGTTCCTTAGATTAGACTACTTTTTTTCTATTATTTTGACCCTTTTGGTTTTCACTTGCCGTGTATCTTGAAAATTGCAGTGACTGGTAGCAAGTGGTGGTGGCAAGCCAAGTTCATTAAGACTTAACTAAATTTTAACTTCTCGCTATATCTGATTATCTGTATGAATTGACTTTTGAGGGTAAGCTGGAAATGACACTTGAAAAGAACACCTTCCAAAACACAGACTTATTTTCATGGGATGGGAACGTTCTCTCAAGGTAATAAATGTTTGCTGCCGTGAAAGCGGTTTTAAAACATTTTACAGTGTAACAGTAAATCTGGTATATCTCTGGTGGGTGCTTCAGTTTAGAAATCCAATTTAAATCTAATTTTGACTTTATTTTGGACTGCCATGTTGTTTATATCTTTCGTTACAGAAGTCTCTCTTAAATAGCCAGCCCAAAGAGTTACTGTGTTCTGAGGTTGTTGAAGCTGCCAACAACGCTGTGGTTTGTATCTTAAATTTGTTATATGAAATGATTATGATGATGGTCATTATAAAAGTTTCTTACATTTGGGGGAAGGATTCTGCAAGTTTTACATAGAATATAATATATAATATATAATATCATTATAATATATTAAAAAGTCACTCAATATAGCTGTATATAAATATTATACAAATGAGCTAACGTAATATTATATTGCCACCCTTGGTACATAGTACTAGCATTTGAGCTACAGTTTGAGTCAATAGATAATCTCCAATTGAAAAAAGAGGCATATTTTGGCAGTCAGCGCTGATCCCTGTGCGATTCCAGCAAGTGATTTAATCTTGTTTCCTCCATTCCTTCTCCTACCTTTCTTCTTAGCTAAAGCCGAATGGGGTATGTCTGGCATAATGCGCTTTTGGCTCTTCACCAGGAGCTCTAAGTGTTGTTCTCAGTCCTGTAAATTGTAATTTGTTCCATAAGTAATGGAGCTAGTAATTCTGGTTGCCTGTGGATGTATTGTAGATGCCCAGCCTACTTCTCCAGTGATGTTAAATAGCCCATTTCTCTTCACGTCTCCTGTTGCTTGGTTTTACTCAGAGTGGTCCCGGTCCCCTTCCAGCTGGGCAAGAGGCAGTGCCTGCCAGGGCACCTTCTGGTGGATAACTGCTGGCTGGCTGGCTGGTCAGACCATGCGTATCGGTCAGCAGGTTATCCAGCAAAAACAGAGAACTTGTCGAGGTCACGCTAAAACTTCCCTTCAGTTAAGGAGGTGATGAACCCTCCCAGCTAATGATGGTCTCATTAGACTTTGAGTCCTTCTTTGAGTCCTCTGCCTGTTTGTGGTGTTTGATTGGAACTCGCCAATGCATTGCATAGTTAGGTAGAAGGTAGGGTTGATTGTCAGACAGATGATATGACAGCAGAAGTCTGCTTTCCTTAGGAAACCAAGCTAAGGAGACAACATACATTGCAGTAGGGCCTAAACGGTTTAAGAAGTTAGGCTGCAACTGAAATTTAAATGTAACATTTACATTTCATGCTTATGGTCACATTTTATGCTTATGGCTGGAGATAACCATTCCCCTTGGATACGATATATATTCTAAGAACTGTGGAGTGCTGCATAGTTTTTTTTCCTTCTCAGGGAGAATGGAAGATCTACTGCTTATAAAAACTTCAAGTAAATGATTTCTTGTAAACCAGTAGGTGGGATGATGGACCCAGGTGCAGGATGTGGAAGGCAGTGTTGCCCCAGTGTGTTGCTACCTGAGCCTGTCTTGGCTAGATGTACGGTATCTACTGGATAGTGTTCTGTATAAAAGTGGATCTTGTGTCAGCTTTGTTAATGTATCTCTGCTCTTTTCAACAACTTTGTAAGATATTTGTATCAACTAGTTACGCTTTCATTTCAGTTCTTTGATTTTTTTTTTTTTTTTTTTTTTTTTTTTT
>Ga0065711_1037388_pt1 | contig 19885 bp, 9 predicted proteins | sample Hoacrofraction12_FD_59098 | JGI IMG/M metagenome (GOLD analysis project Ga0065711, IMG submission 59098) | Hoatzin crop microbial communities from Cojedes, Venezuela - Epithelial fraction 12 v2 (version 2) | ecosystem: Host-associated > Birds > Digestive system > Esophagus > Crop | place... | reverse complement strand
CTTTTCCTAGTGTTTGGGTTTTTTTTTTTTTTTTTTTTTTTTTCTTCTTTGAACTGATGAAACCACTCTCTTTGGTAATTCTGAGTCAGTTAGGTCAGTCCTGGGCTTTTCTATGCAAAGATTGTCAAGTTTTTCTAAAATATGTGGTGGTTTACAGTGTTGGATTAATATCCAAAAGGGACCAAGACTTGAGACCTCCGAAGGTCTTTATTTTAAAACCATAATTTGGAAGGGATCCTTCCTGAGTCCCAAGAGAAAAAAGCCAATACTTTCATTTGAACTATTAGTCATCATTCTCTCCACCATCAAGGTTCCCCTCCCTTCTGAGAAGGCTGCGGTTTGTTTTGCTGCTTTAACAAAAACGAGTTTAGTTGACAATGTTCTGTTTTGTGATGAAGTGTCTTACCTAGGTCATAGTTTAGCTGTTAACAAGATATTTATGAAGTGGTAAGAGTTCTCTGCTCTGTGGTGAATTTAGTCTCTGGAGTGAGGCAAAATGCTATTTAACTAGCAAATAAAGTATTTCAGCTTCAAATTATATGTCGAAGTTAAATGCAACAATTTTAATCTTTTAGTAACCCCCTAAATGAGTATCTGGAACTGCTCAAAAGTCATGTAATTTGACCTCTACTATAGGAAAAACATTTCAAATAGATTAATATTGCAAGTAACTGTCCAAGGGAGGAAAATTTTTGGTTTTAGAAACCAAGTTAAATTCATACTTTTATTCTGTGTGCGAACTGTAAAATACAGCTGAAGACTAGGAACCTATCCTTGAGCTCATTTTGTTGTATTCAAGACTCGTTTGATGGACTTATGAAACACTGTGCTAAATCCGTGTAAATATTTGCAACTGGCATTTGTGATAATTAGGAGTGTGTTGTCTGTTGTGTAACAACAAAGTTCCCAGCAGATGTTTCCCTCACTTTTGTGTTACTTTTCTTAGTGTTACGATTACAGCTGTAGTAGTTAAGACATGAGCTGTGGAAGCCTTCATGTTCTAGGAGTTCCCCATACATGCAATGCAAATACAGTTATTTTTAAACAAATTCTGTATGAACTAGTGCTTCACCATCGTAAGTTTTGAACACAGCGTTGTTTCGGATTTCAGTTGCATCTATGAACCAGTAGTAGTTTGTGTCTCTCACATGCCAAAAAAATTATATGAACCCTTTCTCTCCTCAGCTGTGTATCAGCAGACTTTATTAGGCATGATTTGTGATGTATTGTATTTTGCGAGAAGTAATAGACTGGTTCTTACATGATAAGTAAGTAATTAGTGAGCTATGTCACTAATTCGTTGGCCATGTGTAATTAACTCTAGAGTGCCAGCTCAGCTTTGCAGAAATCAGTTTTTTACTGGATTTTCAGAGGCTTTGTTTTACTTGAACTTCAGTTACCTGAACATCTGTTTCTGTTGAGCCCATAATTCTGTCTTGGGCTAGGCAGGCAGACCTTTGTCTAGCATAGAATAGTTGCCTTGGTCTCCATTCTTGTTTCATATTTTCACGTGCACGATTATGGCTCTGACTGAAAAGAAATATTAATGAATATTTGTTTTCCTGACTCTAAGGGGTGTTTTTGCATTACGATGGTCTCTAGTTCACTCTACGGTTTTATTGATCTGGCAAACAATATGAGTAAACCGAGCCATCTAGAGACAAGCTTACCTGTGCCTCCGCGAGACTGGACAGTGGAGGAGGTACATGAACCATGAGTTGTTCAGAACTAAGACCCTACAAAACCATTTTTGCAAAAGTCTATGGACTGTTCTGCCATTTCCACTCCAGCAGCCATCTGGTTTAAAAGACCTGGTTTCATAAACACATTTTGCATTTTATTTTGCTTGTAAACCAGTTACCTTGTATGGTTAACGCTCTCCTAAATCTATTTCTTGTAATTAGTGCCACAAATAAAACAGTTTTGCCAGTGGCTTGCAAAGTTCATATAGACAAATCAGAGGCCTCTGCCCGTATAGATAGAAGTCTAGCAATTAATAAAGCAATGCAGTGTAAGACTGGAATAGCTGGGGACAGGCCTTCGTCTGTCTCTCATGTAATGGCATTCTGAATCGCATGAGGAGCAGTGCTGTTCCGGAGAGAGTCTTTACCTCTTGTGTAAGACAGGCAGTGAAAGTTTATTAATTAAGTTAGCATTTATACCTATTTGGTGAAGGTGATAATGAGTTTTTAACTTTGTAAGAAACGAGGTTCTCTCAGTGAATATATAATAATTTTTTTTTACATGAATAAAGATGCATAAATAAAGAAGTCAGTCCTACATGATTATAATATAACCTTATACAGTTGGAACTGAAAGGCATTTCACTTGCCAGATATGAATTTCAGTGTTACTTGTGCAGCCGGTAGTGTTCAACATGTAAAACAGAGCAGGGAGTTGCAATTCACTGACACAGCTGTAGGTGTTAGTGAGATCTTGTTTTGTGGAGTCAGCAGCACCTTCTGAAACTCCTGTTGCAGAGTGAAAGAACTTTATAAATGCTAATTAATCTGCAAATTGCGTGACAAAGTGAGATGGTCTTGTTTATCTTACAATTGAGGAAAGTGAGGCAGAAGGAAGGTATGTGAAGTGTGCTGAGAGCAGGGAGGTTTTTGTGTGAGAGTTTTGGTATGGTGTGTCCATGACCATGTGGCACCAGGCGTGATTGTGCATGTACATAATATGAGGTTTAATGGAGAACTTGGTAAAATTCTGAAAAGAAAAAATAACAGCTCAAAATGCTAAATTAAAAACCCTATATCTGAAATTCCTATTGTTGATTTGGATTCAAGTAGAGCTAAAGCAACTAGCTTGCTTACATTTTTACCTAGGGAAATATGAAATTTAAGCTCTTCTTACTGCATTTAATTATCTTGGCGTATATGTACCTTGCTGCATTCAGGTGGCTTTGGTCTACTGCTGTGGTTCATTCTTAATGATTACTAGTTAAAAAAAGGGGACAGACAGCATAGCATAAGTGACAAAAACTTACGGTATTTCTGGAGCAGTGCAATGAGCAAGTTAATGCAAACCAGAATTGTAAAGAGATGTATAAAAGTCTGTTTGCAGGTTAAAACAGACAGCATAGGAGAAAAACAGGCATGTCATAACTAGAAGGAAACTTCATGATTGTTCTAAAATGGCTGATTCTAAGATCTTGTTTGAATGGATTTATTAGAAAATAGGAAAATGTGTATGTGCAGTTGAAGAACAGCTGAATCATGGAACCATTGTAACTTACAGTTGTAGTATATGTTTTGAGAAAATGAGTATTTTTCAAATATATGTATGTAGTGATTAGAATGGTCCTAAGACAGTAGCTTGAAATAATTTGGGGAACAGGAAAAAGCAATTTGGAAGGCTTTTTTTTATTCAGAGGGCAGTTAGCTTCCATCCTCACAAAGGTGGAGTTAAAATACTTGGAACTACTTGGTTCCCTCTGGTCATTATGTCTGTGTGCTATCATTCAGTAAATAGCAAGCTTTTAAAATTCTTCTTTGGAGGACAGACTTTCAGTCTTGGGAAGAAGCTGATATTTTTATGGGCGTAGGAGCAGGGATTTGGTCTGAAAGAGGAGACTGAGTGGTGGTGGAGAGCTTTGTTGGGACTAGAAAGCTAAAGTGTCATCCAGGCACTCATCCCGTTCCAGTTGAAAGGAAGCAGCACCTGCACCAGGAGCATAAAGTAGCTTTTGTAGATCTGTAGGGTGGCTGTGAAGATACTGGCTTGCCTTAAAGAAAGAGCTTGCTCACAAGAAGTGCGTGTAGTTTTTTTAATGTACAGGAGAAGGTGCATACCAAGAAACATGCACAGCTTTGAAGGAAGTGGCAGGACAGTTCGTTTTCACCAAGTGGGATTTTGCATACTGCTGAATACAGAAGGAGTGCCATACACTACCAGGGCATCTTGTCTGCAGTTGTTTTTTTCCCTCTCATCCTTTATTCTGTTTATAGGATTGTAGAATGTGGAGGCTGATGCTGGCTACTACAAAAAGCATAATACTTGTCTTCAGCTGTTGTAAGTTGGCACGATTCTATTAAAGTCAATGAAGTCACGCTGAGGTTGTTAATAAACATTCAAACAAAGATTAAATTTAGGGTCTCTTAGACTTGACAGATGATGTTTCTTGTTCCTGAAGATGTTTTAGATTAGGAAGTCTGTGTTCAAGCCAACAGGCCTCACCTTGAAGCAATATAGATGTTGTAAATAACAACATTCCTCTGGCCACCGATCAAGATGCAGGAACTGATTTAATCTTGGACTTTTGTATGTCTTTGCAATTGCCTTTTATTTGGTTTCAAAATACCTGTTTTTTGTCTTTCTGTTAACATCTAGTGAAGAGATGCCTGAATGCTATTGTTCAGATTACTTGATTACAGTTTACAACCATTCATTATTTGCTTTGGTTTTTTGTAAATCAGAAAGGCGGGGTATTTTAGGTTGCTAACAGGATAGAGATTCTATTTGACACCAAAGGCATATCGGTTAAAATGAAAGATAATGAAAAAAATTGGCTTTGTGCCTCTGATTTGTGCTGTCCGGGTAGACACGCTATTGAATGTGTAGATTTTCACGTACATGGAATGAAATGCAGGCTACTCTGAAGTTCGATAGTTTTTATTTGCCTAAATGGCTATTTTTCTGGCTTAGTTTAGTAGTGTGTTGTCCTGCGCCTCTTGCTCTCAGGTTCATTTTTCAGCATGAGGTTTGTGGAGTCAGTTTAAAGCTAGATCTTGGTTTCTGTTTCACTTGAGCAATTATCTGTCTGCTTTTAATTTACAGCCATTCACGTATGTTCAGGTTTATCTCTGTGTTTTTGCTGAGAGAAGTCTTTCTGAGAGCGCTGGAGCACTCAAAGGCGGAGGCTGGCCAATAGCCACGTGTGGGGTGGTTCTTGGCAGGGTGGGTTTACAGCGATGGTCAACCTGAAGAGGCAGAGATGTTCAGTTGCAAGACGAACTGACGACCAAACATAATAGTGAAAGGAAAGGCAAATAGTTAAAGCAATAGAGCATTAGTTAGGCTAGGCACTGAACAGACAAATGAAGTGGAAATCTGTGCAATCTGGGATAATTAGGGTTGGAAGGGACCTCAGTTCCTCATGGGGTCCAGGTTCCGCTCAGAGCAGGGCTAGCAATATTAAATATTAAATATTCTTTTGAGCTGTATTTCAGAGATGCTGTTTCCTGGACTTACCAAGAACCCATCTACAGTTATGACTGACAGCAGAAGTAACTTCTGATTTCTGGAGGCTTAAAGACAGCCTGAATTCTAAGACAGTCTATTAACCTTGCCTTTTCCCACAGCTTCTTGGATTATTTGAAGAAAATAACTGAAATACTGAAAATACACATTGTTTCTCACCTGTCCTTTGTTTTTAGGGCCCTGGGATATTACAGCTTTCCTCTCAGGCTTGGAGATCTTCCCCTGTGACAACTCTGCCTTTTAAGTTAAACGCCAAAAGAAAAAACAAATTTCACTAAAGCACTGTTCATTTCTTCCAGTAGTTCTGCTTTACAGTGTCTTTAATCTTCCTTTTTTTTTGACCTTTCAAGAATCATAATTTTTAATTCAAGAAAGTATGAGTCAAACTTCTGCCTGTAATGCTTGATTTCATGTGAACTGACTTGACAGTCTGAGGTTGCCATCAACACTTCAATTTCTCTCTATGCATAATAGGAATGATACACTGAGTCATTGGGGAGTTGAGCATCCTTATTGTTTAATGCTTGGAAGATGAGGTTATATAGCTGTAATTACTGATAATACCTGACCTAAGCCCTGTCCCCATAGTAGAGAATGTATTGTTTTGTGATTTCTTTATTCATATTGTATACTTCAACTGCATTTCAGAAGAAGTTGTTAAATTGTTGTCTGTCCTCAAGAACTCTTGTTAGGTTTAAACCACTCTTCTTCCTAATTGCCCTAGACCTGCAGGATCTGCGCTACTGTTACAGTTGCCCGATATAATGTAGGTGAACGTCCTCCTAACCGATCTGTTTCTTTGAAAGGCTAACAAATTTGATAATGGTTTCAGATACATTACTCTAGGCCCCAGCCTTTCAGAAGAGGTTTTTTCTCCCCTTTTTCTGTTACCAGCCAGCAGTGTTTAAAGAAGTGCAGTTCAGAGTGCAAGAACAAAAGGCAAAAGCTAGTTCTTTGCATTCCAGTAAATATGAACCATTGTAATTCATGTAATTAACTTTGCAAATTTGGGAAACATTTACACCTGTATGCTGTGCAGTTTGGCCAGGATTTTCTAAAATGGATGTTTAGAATTGCTGGTTAAATGTAAGTGACTCTGTTTTCAGAATTACAGAGTATCTGCCACTTTCATTGGAAAAAGCATACGCTTTTGAAATTTTTAAGTATTCTTTATGACTTTTTCCCTCATTGTGACACATCATATATAAGACGAATATTTTTGGTAGAGGAGTCTGCTCTGCATAGAAGTCAGCATTCATATTGTCCCATCGGTTTCAATATACTGTTGTAACTGTGGCAAGCATATTAATTAAACACTAAATAAATTATCTTTTTTTTTTTTTTCCTGATATGTTTGCAGTGTCACTCTTCTGATATTGATTTTGCAGCTAGTTTTAGGCTCAGGATTTTAGCCCTGAGTATTCAGATTCACTTGGAAATCTGTCTTGCTGATTTTTGGCCAGTTAAGAGTTCCAAGTGGATGCAATTTAATAACCCTTGTGCTGTTTTGGTTTGCCTCCCACGCCATCTGGTCTACGTCTCTCTCCTGCTCTTTTTTTTGCTTTCTTAAAGGGTAGTATTTTTTTAATAATTTAAAGTTTCAAGCATCTCATCTGAAAATGTAGCTTGCTCTGGAATTTCCCTGTGCAATGTGTCTTTCGAGAAAGAAGCCTTTCTGTATACAGAGGAAATAGAACATGAACAGGAACCTGTGGACAGGTTGGAATGGCAGGAATGTAGTGCACAGCAAAGATGTCTGTTTCTTCACACTGAAATATTATTTAAGCACGTTTCAAAAGTAAAATTATTTTATTGGTCTGGTGTCTCCTGGATGGCGCTCTGTGTTTCTCTGCTGGCCTCCACAACACAGTTGATTGTTGGTGAGTGGCAAGAGATGTTTTAGAAATCCAAAATTGCTCAGTATTTGCTGAGATGGAAGTTAAGTGCTGTGATGAAGCTTGTGGTCTGTTAGCTGGCCGTATTTGTACTTGATGTAGTGATGATAACCTAGAGTGGTGCTGCTCAAGTTTAGCTCTGTTTGTCATGACATTTGGAAAAGAACTGGGTGAAAAATTTGTTCATGTTGTGTGAAGGCACAAATTCTTGACAACTTTGTTTTAAATTTTGGAGGATTGTTTGCCTGCATAACCTGGATACTTGTGCTTTAGTCTTTCTGGACGTTTTAAATACTTTACTTTTGCTGGTGTTTGGGTTATTTCTGATTTATGCCTGTGTTTTGCCAGGCTGATGTCTGTGTTGCGTGAATGGGAAAGGCTGAAGAGGTGGGTTGTGAGATGTTTCTTTTTTCTGCCCCGTGCTATGGGTGTTGCCCTGGAGTAGCTGCTGGGGAGGCAGCGGGTGAATCGCATCTACTGTGGTAGTGGATGGCCCTGCAGCGGCACCAGCAAGCTGCCATGCTGAGAGAGATGAGAGAGCTGAAGGTGTCTGTCCCAGGTCTGGCTGTCTGGTGGCTTGCTGTCCTCGCAGCAATTCCTCGACACCTTCAGTCCCAGTTGTGCCCATCCTTGAAAAGGTGATGGTGGTGCCTGGCTCCGGTGTGGTGCGGGGTGCGAGTGGTGGGCACAGCCCTGCGGCCAACCATGCCTGGCTGGTCTGTGCCCCCTTAGGCAGCTGATTGCCCTGATGGGGCAAGCGAGCCGTGGTGGCACTGGCTACTGCTGCCTCAAGGGTTTCACTGACCTGTTGGCCTGATCATCCTAGAGGGTGCCTTCTGGGTACCCCATTACCTCATCTTCAGGTCCGTGTTTCCATGCCATGACACAGACTCGTATTTTGCCCTTGAAGCCTTGCTTCTCCTCCTCTCCTCTCCGAGGAGGAGGAGGAGCTGGCTGTTTTGCAGTGAGACACCCCCCACCATCTTTTCAGATATGCTGTATTCATGAGCTAAATTCTCAAGCATGACTTCATATTTTCATAGGTGTTTCAGATTTCAATAGGAAGATGTATTTCTGTGCTCCACTGCTGTCCCTGTGGTGACGGATAGGTGATCTTAAGGCAAGAAAGTCAACATATATATGTACAGTCTCCATTTTGCCTAGCAGAATTGGTCAGTCTGGTGACATTTTGATGTAGTCCCATCTACTTTACCCCCCTCCCCCTCCTCCAGCAGTCTGGTTTCCCTCATCGAAAGCCAACTTTCAAGTTTGCCAGACTAGTGCTCCTGTCTCCTCAATCAGCTTGTGCAAGATAAAGGCTGTGCTTCCAGTTCTGCTTCAGTGAAGTTGGTTTATCCCAAAACAGATCTATAGATGCCAAAAACTACACCTGAGTATGTGCTATTCCTGTGAATTTCGCTGGGACTTTGTACAAATCATTTTGCCATTTGAATAAGTATTTTATTTTACTTTTTGTACAAGTCATGAGTTTTTGCCATGTTAGTAATAATAAAAAGAAATAGCCATGCATGCTTTCACATAAATCTATTCTCTATTTTTCTGATTTCTGTTTTATGTGCAGTGTCTAGTAGCTACCGTGATTTTATCCCAGTGCAAAAAACCCCTTGCGTAGCTAATGGAATTTTTAAAATGCTATTTGTACTACACATTATTTCCTGCTATTTTCTGTTGCACCGAGGCTGATGATTTCGGCTTGGTTGGGAAAAAGGTCCTAACAAGTCTTTCCGAAAAGAGGTTTTTGAGCTGATTTGTCGTGATAGATTTCAACAACCAGTCCTTCTTTAAGAATAGGAATGGTTTTTTTTTAGGCTTTGTTTTTTGTTTAATTTTGAAAAGTGAGTAAGGATCTTTCTCTCTTTGCCTTTTTTTTATTCTGGTGATTTTTGTACCTCTGCTTTTCAGAACAGTGGTTTAATTGACTTTTATTCCATGTATGTGACCTTTGTAGAGAATCTAAGAGATTCTTTTCCCCTAGTTATATTAGTGTTTTGTTTCTCTTACATGTCTAGTAAATGTTTAACTTGAAGTATACTGGCACAGAGTGCCTCTGGAAAGTGGCGTTTCAGGAGAATCCGTGTTCCAAAAGGCTTTATAGCCTCACCTTAAGTTATATTTGACATCCCAGTTTCCATAGGTAAAAATGAACCACAGCCTAGTTAAGGCTGTCTGAATTTTCAGCAGTGTCAGTTACTTTGATGCCTTTTTCTTTTGCATTGGTGTCTTTGATGATGACCTGCTGTCCATTGCAGACGCATGTATTTTGGGACCTGCCTGCTCCTTCTGGTCTCCCGACGTGCATCTCAGGGTGTTTTGATCCCATCTCAGCGTGAGACTGGGTGTGCACGGATCCTGCATGCCTAGGCTCTCGGGCAGGGATGAAATGAAAACGTACATCAAGTTCTGTGCTCTGGAGAACTTGAGGTGGTCACAGCCACAAGGTGTTCTTCAAGGTGTTCATTCCCCGTGATGCAGAGGAGAGATCGCATCTGCCTCCTGCAAATAAGCTTCTTCACAGGGGTTAGGGCATTTACGTTGCCACTGGGAGCCACATTCACATTTTAGGATCTGGCTAAAATAAAGGACTGGTTTAAAAAAAGGCATATAGGATGTCTGTTTGATTGTGGCACTGTGCTTATCATGGTATGTGTGAATGGAGCTCTTGTAGCAATGGGCCATCTTCAAGATTGGGAAGGAAAGGGAAGCAAGTGGACAAAGGAACTCTTGACATTGTAACCTGATTTAGAAACAGCGGTTTTTCTTGTTCCATGAAAGTCTATTAGAAAAAGCTTTATTGGCCATTTATTAAGGCTCCATCTTCAGCCACCTTCCCCATCCCAATTATTACGAAGGGATCAACACTTAAAAGATATTTTTAGCAACAGAGTTACTGTGAGGTTTTTATCACCTCGATAATCAGGTTGTTCCACTCCTAATGAACTCCCAGTTGCAATTTATAATTTCAGTGAAGTACATTACATAGCAATAGATTAAGTTACCCACTACTTTAAAGTGGAGTGTTTTGAAGAGAAGACTGAGTTCGTGAAATCTGAAGAAATTGAGTTGCTGGGGAATGCAGTACTCTACAGAAGACAAAAGTATGTCCCTGTCATTTTTCTGTGGTGAGGCACTGGTTCTGCTGTCCAGAGACTGTCAGGCCCTCCTGTTAGTCGTGCAGGAGATGGAGTGGTGTCCTTTTCTCTTGTTTGACAGGCCATCATTTGAGGCTGGGAATTTTGCCAACTAGTGATCTAGTGTATCCAGTTTCTAATTTGGGGGAAATGTTATTGAGAAGGTGGTGGCCTGACAACTCCGGCATTTCCTGGGGTTCTCAAATTACTGTGACACCATCTGATTGGCTTTTCAGGCTGAGTTTTACTTGGATTGACCTAGCTGTATTGCTTGCTCTGCTGAGAGATCACCCATGGTCTGGAGACTGGTGTTCTTTTTTTTTTTTGAAGTGTTACTGATTGGTTATTAGTTTTGTTGTTGAAGTTTTGGGAATATGGGAGTGTTTAGGTGTAGATGTGACAGCTCAGTATCTTACCTTCTGAAGAAAGCCTCAGGAAAGCATTTAGTACTGCTAGTTTCTGGGAGCTTAGCTATTCAAAGTTTGTATCAGACTTTTCTTTTACTGTTTCCATGAATATTCTTTTGGTTGGAGTAGTACATATACTGAGCCCAGATGCTTTCGAAGCATGAGATTCCTTCATCATCCCTTCATTAGAACATTGTTGATGACTTTAGTGAGGCAGCATGTATGTTGATGTGGTCACAAGGAAATTAAATGGATTAGTGTTTCTCTAAGATTAAGTCTAAATGAAGCCTGCTTTTTTCCTGGGCGTCAGTTGGAATTGGAAACAGAGAAAGAGGCTGTAGGTGGCCATTTGTCAAGTAAACTTAATGCACGGATGTGTCATGGCACTCCTCTGGGATCTTGTGAAGGTCTACCTAAACCTTCAGATGGTGGGCATGATCTTGATTTCAAAACTTTAGCACTTGAAGCTTAGCACCTCACGGGTTGCCCCTGCAGTTGGGACTGCGATGCAGTTGTGTGCTGTGTTACGTGCTGCAACATCTGAGGATCTGACCACAGTGTCTGTGCCCAGCTAGGAGGGGCATCTCGTGCCTGAAGAGTGCACTTGGCCGCAGCCATGTGAGGCTTGCCTGTGTTACCAGGTAACCCTAGAGCCGATGGTAACACATGGTAACACAGTGGGCGCTGTCTGAAAGGCGTGTGCAGCTTTCAGTGTTCTGCTGCAGAAGTACAAATGGGCTTAGGGTCAAAACGTAGAAAAGTTGACACGTTTTTTGTGACAAATGTTTGTGTATTTGTGTGAGTGATGGACTACTGACAGTTTGTAAGCTTGCGAGCCATTTCCATTTTCAAACATAGCCCAATACATGTTGCTGACATTTTAATGATAAACTTGACAGTTCGTATTCGAAAATGTTTAATTAAAAAACCCCATCCCCACAGTGATACTTGGCAGTGTTTGCAAATAATACTACGATATGAATGTATTTTCCCTCTTAAGAGGAAAGTATGTCTTCAACTGTGCAACATCTTTGAGGCAGTCGTTGCACCATTCCATCAAGAATAGCTGGCGTTGTCATTATTTAAGCACAGGATGATCTTATTTCAGTCTTCTTTTTATTTCAGTTGTGGTTACAAAATCAGGAAAAAAGCTTGCTGTCAGAATAGGGAAGCAAAGCTTTATCTTCAGGAGAAGTGTTTGGAGTTGGTGGTGGTTCACACTGACTGCCAGAGGCCAGACTCTCCTCCTGGGATTTAAATATGTTACAGGGAAGATCCGCTTAGATGCGTAACCTGCTTATTGCATTACCACCTGTAGTACAAAAGATGTTTAACAGAACAGCAAAATGTTTTTCTGCTTAATGTAGGTAGCTTTTTTGTATTTTTATCCATGATAACAATCTGCTATACTGTAAACTCAAGTTTCTTTTGCATTTTAGAATTTGATGCATTAAAAGTTTTATTGTTCTGCTTTGAGAGTGTTTTAATTGTATTTTTTAGTGAGTTTCATGTAGTTCAGATCAACTACAATGGAGTTCATTCTTGCTTTAAATGACATTTGCTTTCATATAAACCATGTAGCAAAAGTTAACATCAGCTGGCCCATGAAAATTGTACATCTAAGTCCTTTGACTGGTCCTGCTGATTAAGGTCAAACATCAGGCTTGGAATTTTGATAATTTATCTGAACAAGAGTCATAAGGTTTATCTTTAACTTGAGCAAAAAAATGTTATCTCTGACAACAAAGCAAACAAAGTATTAAAGATTTTCCTGAACAAAAGAGTTGAAGTGTGCCTTGATCTGTTTATACAACTGAATGAAAAAAAATTAATCCATTTTTTCTTAGATTCGTAAATATTTACAGTTGTTTAACAATGTTAGTGATAAGATTGTTTTTATTGACTTCTCAAGGCAAAAATCACTTACCATTGTTTTCTTTTCCTTAATAAGACCCCATAATGTGTCAGTTGCTGGTGAGAAGGCTGTGATCAAAAGACGTTGCCTTTAGGCAGCAGGCTGAAGTTTGACTTGACAAATATCTGCGTTACTTTATCTTGGAAAATGTTACAGGTAATGCTGCCCTTGTAAAGGATAGTGAGCCCTGTCTTCTAGTCTTATGCAGACCTTACGTGGTTGGAAGAACAGGGCCAAGGTAATGAATGTGTTGAAGTCTGACCAGGCTGTCTGACGTGCTGCCTCAACATGGCTGTGTTTGTTCAGCTAGCTACCGTGTCTGATGTGCAAACAAAGTACCAACTTTGCAAGACCTGTAGGGCTGCCAGCCTGTCAGCGGAGAATTCAGTCCTATGGGAAAGATACGTGCAGATCGAAAATAGGAGTTCCTCGTTTCAGTCCCTGTTGCCTGGAGGGAGTTTCTGCCTCACCTGTCAAAAGCTGGCGGTGTCAGTTTTACCTGTTTGTTGTATTATGCATAAAATGTGCATGCTGGTTCCTGTGGCTAGCGTGCATTATCTGGTGTTGCAGTAACAACGTATGGCGATAAGCACATCAGCCACATGCTGTCACGACTCAAGACTCTGAAGCCTTGGAAAAAGAATTTAGTTTTCTCTTGCGATTCACGTATTTTTTTCTGGAAAAACACAACTCAAAATACAGTAGCGTGAGGGACATCTAATGTATTGATTCCTACAAGTTCTTAAGGGGATTGTTAAATTTATTCCCCCAGCTCTGCATCACGAGAGGAAAGTGTGGTACAGGTGTTAGCAGGAGTAGACTACTTGATGCCCCTTTTATTGTAAACACAAAACTACTTCATGAGCATCGCTTCCCAGATGGATTAAGACCTTATGAATATTTCAAATACGTGTATTTTTAAATTGTTGTCATGCAGAAATAGAATTATGGGATGCATTGTTTGTGAAAATCAGAACTCCTGTGTAAATTTGATGCGGTATAAAGACATTCGGGTGTAGAGAAAGAAAGGACTAATAGAACATTTTGTATTCACATCTGGGAGCATCCATTGCATTTTACAATGTTCTGTAAAACTGTTCAGTCCCGAGCAACCTTGCAATGGGTTCTTTTCTTCCTGAGCTGCCAGCACGCGACCTGCTGAAGCTATGGGTCGTTTATGGTCTCCCAGCTGGAGTCCTTTTGTGGAGTAACACACAGGATCACCTTGTATTCTGTTCCTGTACAAGTTCATAAAGAACTCATAAGCTTAATTCCTTTGTGGCTGGGTTTTCTCGTCTGTTCTGGTGTTCGTGTTGTCCCTGTCCCCGCCCCCCCGCCCTGCTGCTCCTGCCACCAAGTCACTTGACTTGGGCTGTTCTGAGTTTGATCAGATGTTTTCAAAATCACTTCCTTCCAAGTCTTCCTCCGATTCTTCTGGCTACCATGATGTGTGTTCACCAACATGACTGTGTCTAAACCGAGCATGAAACGACACAATATGATTTAATGAGAACTAATAGATGCTGTTTCTCCGGCAGTGGAACAGCTTTCCAGAAGGAGCTGAGGAGATGGCTCAAGGAGACATTTCTGTTACTTATGAGAAGTCTGTATACAAAACAGATGTATAGTAAATATTCTTCTCAAGAAAAGTGAGCTGTAACGTGAAGTTAGAGTTTCAACTTTAGGGTTTCAGCGTGGTGGATGAAAAACAGAGCCCTAAAATTGCACATAATTTAGTATGTTGCTAAGGCTACTGGCACTTCATCTAAAGTAAGGGGCAGCGTAACTCTTTTTAATGGATTTTGGATCAAACCCATCAGCCTAGAAAAGCTATCTATAGTTTTAAGTATTCCTGTTCTCTGGGGATTTGTTTTTTTTTTTTGGTGGCAGAAGGCTTGCTTTCTGAAAGGATGTGCCTCTGTACATTATTATTAGCATTATTAGAAAAAATCTGTGTGTCTTTTGTTTTACCAGTGGTATGGTACTGGAAAATTATCTCCCTGTTCTCTACCATCATGCTGGTGGTATTGGGCTGAGTTCCCACATGGTGACAGTTGTAGCAAAAGTAGTATTTGGACTTGGTGTTTTACCTATTTATTTTGTAACAATTTTTGTTAAGCACCACATAAGAATCATTGATCCTTAAACATACTCTCGAGTTTAGGTCTTTTAAAAAATGATGCAGATTTCAGTTACAGGCTACGGCAATTGATTAGTCAGACTAAAGCTTAGTTTTGCAGCTGGTTTGGCCAAAATTCAGATTGAATGAGAGCAGTATTTGTGAACTAAACCAGAATTCAGCTTGTGCCTCAATTATTCAAGCTTTAATTTAACCCTTACAGAAGCCTGGAGTCTTGCTTTGTAGTGGAAGGTATGTTTTGAAATGAAGTATTTTACCCAACGGAAGAGAGAGGTTGTGGAGAGAAATGAAATGTAGTAGAGCACGACTGTGTTTGCTGGGGCTGGGCCAAGTAAAAAGTAGATGCATGTCAGGACTGATTAAAGAATTCTGTATTGTAAGAGTACAGTATTTTAGGATGATAATGGAAGGATGGGAAAATCGTGAAAAGAGTGCAGGTTTGGACAGAGCATTGTTTTGTTTTAATCAATTCTAAGTCTAAAGAAAAATAGAATCGCAGAGGGATTAAAATAACATTTTTAAAAAAACCAGATGTTTTCAAGCTAGTATAATTTAAACTCAAGCTATCTTAAAATAATATGGTGTAGTGTTTCTTTGCCGCTTGCATGAAAATAGCATGATTGTGGAGATGGTGGGGACGGGTGAGGGAAATGTGGGGACCATCTGAAAGTAAGTGTTAAATTTTTTGTAGTTATACCTTCTCAGTAATAATCACAGACTTTAATATTTCTGTACGTAAAATGAAAGCAGCTGTAGGAGATAAATCTCTCTTTAAAAGGAGTCATGAGTAGCATTATTCAAAACATACTTTTCCTAGGAAAATTAGGAGAACTAGCACTGACCTGTGATTACAATAGAGGTGTTACCTCTGATTTGACATCTGTGTTCAATTCCTTAGCCATTCTGGGGATTTTTTCCCAGAAAATTTGCCCTTCTTTTAAAATTTGTTCCTTAAACACAGGAAACGGCTAACCTTAAAAAAAAAAAAATACAAAAAAACCAACAACCCCCCCCCAAAACCCCAAATAACCCCACAAAAACACACACAGAAAATTAAAGCATTTTTATTCACTACAGAAAACAGCTTCATTTGATGGCAGTCATTCAGAAGGTTTGCAGCAAAACTCTACTCCAATTCCAGAATCAGATCTTTATGTCTCTATAGGTCTTTTTTGCCAAATAGGGATAATATTTAAAAGTCCTAGGAAAAGCGTGTATTTATGAGTAAATAAGAATGCTATGGAAAACAGCAAAACAGAGAAAAACATGGTCAGTACCTGTTAAATGCTTTTTGAACATTATCTTGGTGGCTAAGACGGTGTACTGTCAAGTTTGTTCGGTCAATTTTGGTGCTTGCAGAAATTAGTCATATGTTCATGTCAGTCCATGTCATTTTTCCTTCTGTTTTTGTGTACCTTGAAGACTGTTAGCTCTGTATATGTGCCTTTGTAGCAGAACAGCTTCTTGCATTCACTTACTTGCTGCATGCTGTTTTTTCCTTCCAGAAGTTGCTCAGCGACTCAAGCGCCAAACGCGACTTTCTGCTCACAATCACTTGGAAGACAAAGTTTTCCAAATAGAACCCGTTTATGTCGCTTCTCCCTGCCAGTTTGCAGGTTTCAGAAACGGTATTGGTAAAGCAGGGGATAAGACAGGATTTTACTTTCCTAGGTGTATAAATGCACATGTTTATTAACTTCATGAGGGAGGGAGGCTCTGGCACGTTGTGGGATCGTAGTGTCAGTCATTCTGAGCTCTGCACTTATGTGGCCAGGTTGAGAGAAGATGCTGTCAGTCCCAGAAGCTGTTGCTGACAGCTGTGCACCAGGCACAGTTACTGCTCATTGGTGCTGTGCGGCCAAAAGCTTTTGTTCTCTTCTCGTGGATGGCGATCACAGCGTCTCCAAGAATGGCAACTGCTGTTGGGGGAGAGCTGCTAGAACGTTCTCTCTGCAGATACCTTGTAGGCTCCTCGAATGTCTTTTTCAGAGTATGTGTCAAGCGATGCCACTGAAATAGAGAGTTTTTAGTTGTTATTGATGGACTCATTTGTTGTTGTCATTGATGGACTTATTTGACGGGCCAAGTGAACAAGGCAGGCTGACGCACTGCGCTGTCGTTGCTGCAGGTCACTGCGGGAAGCGAGTTGCAGGGCCAGGCAAGAAGTACAGCCTGTGAGGTCTCTGTGCGCTGGGTGTTGGACCTGGGCCTGCAGCCCAGGGCTCTGCTCCGGCTCGGGTCTGTGGCAGAGCTCCGCCTTGGCTCCACTGAGGGCTGGGTCGGGTCCCTGTTTGCAGGGAGGGCTCAGAATCTCCCTCTGTCTGAAGCCTGAAAGGATCATAGAATCATAGAATGGTTTGGATTGGAAGGGACCTTAAAGATCATCTGGTTCCAACCCCCCTGCCATGGGCAGGGACACCTTCCGCTAGATCAGGTTGCTCAGAGCTCCATCCAATCTGGTCTTGAGCACAGCCAGGGAGGGGGCAGCCACAGCTTCTCTGGGCAACCTGTTCCAGTGTTTCACCACCCTCACGGTGAAGAATTCCTTCCTAATATCTAATCTAAATCTGCCTTCTTTTAGTTTACAGCCGTTCCTTCTTGTCCTATTGCTACACACCCTTGTGAAAAGTCCCTCTCCATCCTTCCTGTAGGCCCCCTTCAGTTACTGGAAGGCTGCCAGAAGGTCACCCCGGAGCCTTGTCTTCTCCAGGCTGAACAGCCCCAACTCTCTTAGCCTGTCCTCCAGCTGTCTGATCATCTTCGTGGCCCTCCTCTGGACCCTCTCCATCACATCCGTGTCCTTCTTATGTTGGGGGCTCCAGAGCTGGAGGCAGGACTCCAGGTGGGGTCTCACGAGAGCAGAGTAGAGCGGCAGAATCCCCTCCCTCGACCTGGTGGCCACAGTTCTCTTGATGCAGCCCAGGATACAGTTGGCTTCCTGGGCTGCAAGCGCACATTGCCGGCTCATGTTGACCTTCTCATCCACCCGTACCCCCAAGTCCTTCTCCTCAGGGCTGCTCGCAAGCCACTCTCCGCGCAGCCTGTACTTGTGTTTGGGATTACCCCGACCCATGTGCAGGAGTTTTCTTCAAAACCTGTTTTACGCCAAGTATTAGAGGGAGCAAAGCGATGGGGAGACAGACAATTCCAGGAGCAGTTGTGCTTTATTTCAATTTCAGCTTTTTATGTAAAATTAAAAGCAAGTCTGCAGGGGCTGCAACACTGTTAGCATTGTTTATTTCTTAGGCCTACTTGAATGTCATAGTCCACACCTCTTCAATAAACAATTTCACATCTCATTTTTAGATTGGCATCTCTAGTTTTGTGATTTTGGAAGCCCTCAATGAACTTTCCATCATACACTTACATCCTGCATTCTGATTTGAAATGTTCCTTTGGCAGGGTTTTAAATACAACAGGAAACAGAGTTAGAAGGTGCATTCCTGGAAAGCTCTATTACATTTTGCAGGCTGTTTCACAACATTATCTGGGCCTGGGAAAATGGACTTAGAAACCTCCTGCAGCTTGTATGCAATTACCACTATCAACCTAAAAGTGAACAACTCAGTATTCTTGGGATATAGGGGTTGAAATCTGATCTGGAGGCTTGACAGTATACCAGTGTTTGTAATCTGGTGCCTCTGTTTTAAATGCTGTCTGAGGTGGAGCTAAAAATGTACTTACCTTCTGTGTGTACAATATATTTAAAAGATGTTGAAAACATTTCATTAAACTGAGATTCTATGAATCCAGAGAAATCACGATATAAAAGTCATTAAGATCTTTTCTGAAATAAAGCTACCAACCTGATTTTTAACACGTTTTAGGAAAAGAAAGGGGTGTTGTTTTTTTCATACAGTCTTTGCTAGCACAAGAGTTTTAATTTTGTTGGTGTGAGACTAGCTATGTTGGTTTTAAGTACTTGACAAAAATTGCTTATTTTCATGGAGTTCTAACTTCTTTTTTTTAAAGTATCATTTCTGTCATTGTAAAAGCTTCAATAAGATTTTGCACGGAGGGTATTTGTGTTTTGGAGTATTATGATTTTCCTTCATTTTTCAGATTCTAGTTTTCAAAATATCAAGTCATTTTCTTCTAACCATGTGTACCTACTACATTTTTCATGTACCCATGGGCAATCATAAGCACATTTTTACCTCCACAGTGTTCGTGTTTAGGAAGAAATGCCAACATAAAAGTATAGTGCACTATATAATAAAATACTTCTAATCATACTGAACTGACCACAAAAAAATGGTTTTGAAGATTAAAAAAAAAAATAAGATGTTACAAGACCAAAAAATCACATGATAAAGGCAGGTATTACAGTACTTCCAGGGAAAAGAAAATACACAGACAAATGTGGGGGAAAAAAGCCATCACATGGGTATGGTAGAAAAATACACTGCCATTCAAAAGAAAGAAAAGTTAAACTTACTTCGTGACACGCCTACACACAGAGAAACTCAAAATGTTGATAAAGATTCTAGCACTAACCTTACTTCCGAGTGTGCATATACTGACTGCTGAAGTCAGTCTGACAGCTGAAGTTGGGAAGCCAAGCAGAACCAGCACGGAAGAAATCAACAGAACAATGTTGTAGAAATGGTTGCAGTAAGTCAGTTGAAGGAACAGTGAGGCCCTTGTGATTCTGTCGCTTTTAAGTAACACCTTGAACATATGTTTAAAAGAATGCTTTATAGTGAACGTCTCTTTTCTCTCAAGCTTTTTATTGTGTTCACCTGATGTACATTCTGTTTAAGCCTGCTGAATTTATGGTACATGGGGTCTGCTTTCATAACAGAGGATGAAACTGGGAGTAGATTCATGTGTGAAGATGTGTAAGTGATGCTTTTCTTATTAGAGAATTAATAAATTTACACCTCAGTATGAATTAATGACTTTTTGAAAATAACACTAGTTTGCACTAAGGTGTCTGTTTCTTTTGTCCCCCCCAGTACTCGTCCCCCTTTCTTCTTTACATGAACGTTTCTTTCTGAACATCTGTGGACTATGAACTACAAATACGAAAAGCTTGTTTATCTGATTTAATTGCCATAGAGTTGATAATTCCTACATCTAGTGAGAATCATGTAACTTTTTTTTTTTCATTTGTGATGTGTGGTTTGTGGGTGCTTGCTATTTTTGGTTTTGTTTTTTTTTGCCCCCCCCCC
>Ga0065711_1037380_pt1 | contig 19885 bp, 12 predicted proteins | sample Hoacrofraction12_FD_59098 | JGI IMG/M metagenome (GOLD analysis project Ga0065711, IMG submission 59098) | Hoatzin crop microbial communities from Cojedes, Venezuela - Epithelial fraction 12 v2 (version 2) | ecosystem: Host-associated > Birds > Digestive system > Esophagus > Crop | place... | reverse complement strand
GGGGGGGGGGGGGGGAATAAAATGACCTTGTGGCCCTTTGTTGCTGGCTGGGGCCAAACCACAAACAGCTATCGTAGTCAAATCTTCATAGTTGCCATTAAAGTACAAAACTTGATCACTATTTCAGAGGTAGTGAAGCTAGCCTGCTGTTCTGACTGAAAAGATGATAGCAACTCTTTCATGTAGTCATTTCAAACTGCTCTGAAGGTTTCCCTGTGAAAATTTCAGGTTTTATATAAAATTCTTATTAACTTCAAAGAAGTTTCCCCTGATGTGTGGATATTTTCCACATCCTTTTCTAGGGTAAAAAATAAGACCTTGAGTCAGGAGGATGATAGAGAAGAAAACGAGACATTTTTGAGTCATTTTAGAATAAGATAGAACATTTTAGAATTTATCAACACATTAAATTTCTGAAACTGATTCTACTTCAGTGATTAGTCTTAAAATGTAAGGGTTTTTATTTTACCATATTTGTCTATTCTATTTCAGAATTCAGTGTTAGCTTGTATAGACTGCCTTCCAATTTTTTCAAGGCAGGATAGCACTTTCCAAAGGGTTTTTTTCTGTCTAACTATACCTTTACTGTCTTTCCCTAAGTCATGGACATTTTAATATCACTATTTAATTTCAAAATTTTCTTCTCACTGGTATGCAAACCACTTGCTGCTTTAGAAGGGTGTCCAGAAATAGCCTGCAGTCTATATATACTGTGTCTGAGATTTTAATCCTTGCCCTTCAGCATTTTTTAAGATTATTTTCTCACAGATTTAAAATCTGACCTTTTAGATTTCAGCTACTTTTTCATGTATCCTTGAGTAGTCACAATCCATGGAGATTTTTTATGTTTTTGAGAGAAGACGATTCCACAACCATAAAACAGTGACATCTATTGAGTGTTGCTCCTGAATACACTTAATATATTTCCAGCTCATAATTTGCAGCATACACACTTCTCTGTTCCCTCCCCTTATGTATACCTATGCACTTCCACTACTTTGTTTCTGCGCTGGAGCTCTCTGTAAACTTTGTATTGGCCACTCGGGTAAAATGCTAACTCCATTTAAGCCATTTTATTTTAGGAACCAAACACTTTAACAGCCTGTGACGAGCCAGTTCAGCTGTTTGTGTGAGTGCTCTGTATCCCGTTTCCATCAAAAAGGGCTTCATTAGTGAAGATCTACTATTTCAAATTTTTAGGTTAAGCCAGTTTGCTTTAACAAGCATGGGTTAGTAGTGATATGTAAGCAGCACAGATGGGCAGATTGGAAGACAAGACAACTTCTGCCAGCAGGACAGTGACCAGAGCCCAGAGGAGAACTGAATCAGTAATGGTTTCAAATGTAGATATTTAGTTGTGGTCTCATGTTAGAAAACCACATCATCCAGTGCCAGAGAGAAATAACATTTTTTTCATCATTGTCATTTATTTGTGATGACTCCTTCTATATCTTCCATATGATTTCCACTATATACCCATTAGAAATTCTTCCTTCTAAGCAGTTTTCTTCAAAGTTTTCTTCAACCAGACCAAGATTTTTCAGTCACAATTGCTTCTTTCAACACGGCATTGGAAATGGGAGCACAGCCTCAATCCACCTGCCTCAAAGTACAGAGGCACAAAGACCTGCCGAGGGCTGCCCCAAGACAAAACAAGCAGGCCAGACCAGCTGGCAGCCACCAGGCAGGTCCGAGGTCTTGCCAGGGTGCCTGGTGCACGTCTGGGAAACAGCTTGCTCCTAGTTGCAGCACAACTCAGGCCAGGACACTAGGCAACGGTCTCAACCAACAAGCAGTTCTCAAGACCCAAACAAGGCTTCTCATACAGCTATGTTTCACAACTTCTGTTTTGACAGAAGTCTTAGCCAAAATTAATCCACCTTTGCTGTATCAGAGTTAACCTTATGTTTAGGTAATTACACTCCCAGGGTGTGGAGGGTATTGTAGGGCTTGTTGGTGTAAACAAGGCTCTGACACAGATAATCTTAAAATATCCTTGTACTCTTCTGAGCATCCTGAGCAGCTGTCTATGTTCTGGAGTCCTCGTCTTTGTTTTCTCTGGGGTATTTAGACTATTTGTATTCATAGAAGATGGCATGAGAATAACTTCTCTGTTTCTCCACCTCATAGATACATATGAAGACTTCAAACACTGGCAAGAAATAAAAATGGAAAAAATATGACTTTGATATATGCCAACAGTAGGTTATTAGGGAAAGCCATATTTTCAAGATATTTTATGAAAGTAAATAAAGTATCTTAATGCATTAGTCGATTTTCTTATTCTTTTCCTAAAGTTTAGTCCATTTCTCCAAAAGATTCACTTTTCTCACAGAAAAAAAATAATGCCCTGATCCCCACATGTCATTCCTTGATAGTCATGATGGCATTTTCTACATCAAATACCAAAATGTCTGGCATAGCAACGAAAGTAGGTTAGACAAGTTGTAACTTAGGGTCACCTTGGTGAGGAACTGAAGATGCGATTTATGGACAAGAAATGACAAGATACAGTGAACATCTACAATTAGATCTAACAAATCCCTTTTCATAAAGGCTTAATTGTCACACAGAGTATATTAAGCCTAGACAAATTCAATAAACTCAAGCATCTTAATCAAAGTAAAAAAAATGGTTTTATGTACATACACATAGAGAGTATGAGCTGAAAATACATTTACACACAAGCAATACAAATGAGAGAAGGCATATATAGGACACAGATATTAAACTCCTCCTCATTAGATGATTTCCACTGTCATTATAAAGCTGAACCAATGAATAGTACCTTGTATTTTTCTGAAGGCATGAAACCTTCAATTATCAGCAAAAATCTTCAACAAAGAGTGTGTATTAATGAATGGCCTTTGACTCAAAAAGAAATTGGCTTATAAATGCTTAATACAAAACTTCTTAACACAAAATTTCAGTTATTCTTAACCATACCTAAGAGGCATTCACAGCATTTACTGGGAAGTCACATCACAATTTCACGGCATTTTATGCGTTGGCAGCAGTTTAGACATACTGGTGAGAATTTTGGTGTTGTACTATAGCGCATCTCAAAATTTCTAGATCAGATATCTTATTTTCCTGTCAAACCTTTCCTCCACATGAGAAATCAAGAATACGTCTATAACAGCCACAACAAGTTTTAGCCACAGAAACTTCTCTGTTCATATGTGTGAGTACATATATATACATATATGAGTCTACATGCAAACATTACAGAAACATTTCCTCAGAAACATATACTGGAACATCCAATAATAGTTTTATTAATAAGAGTGAATACACTTTCTGCTTTGCACCCTATGTTGAAGAAAACAAGACAAGACTGGACTGAAAGCACAGCTAATATAAGCAGCTAAAACAGCTGTGTGCAAAACTGATGTTTGTACTAAACCTATTGTTTTTTCAGCATTTAAACACAATAGGTTATAGCAAAACTAGCTGAAGGTGTAATCATTTGTTGCTTACTGCTGTTTTTATCAAATCTGTCTTCTTGTCATGACAAATGTTTTAGCTTCCACCTACACAGAGCACACACCATAAACTTCTAAATTACTGCAGATAAAAAAGACAGAAAAATACTACAGAATTAATACTTTATAGTTCCTGTCCATTTGATGCTTAGCTCAGTCCAGATTGATCATTTACAAGGATTAATTTTAACATTAATCTCAGCAAATCTATACTCCTCATCATGCAATTAGAAAAGAAAAAATAATATGTATTACAGTAAACTCTTAACTGTGAAGTATAATTACATCCCCAAAAGTTAACTGCTGAGACATATTTCTGGAAGAAAACTACTTTCCTTTAAATCTCCCTGGGGTGTACCAAAGCAAGGCAATGAGCTGATCTATTGAGAAGTTAGCTCAGCAAGCTTATTTCCTTCCAGCTAGTCCCTATGTTGCTTATGTAGCTGTTAACCATCCCATATGAAAAAAGTCTGTTGCCTCAGAATGTTTAAAGTGGGTTATGTCAATTGCACCTTAAATTCCAATAAGCATAAATCACGGCAAGGTGTTGACCTATTCTGAGGGAAAAAAATGTTTATATTCCTAGGGTTTGATTCTGTTTACTTCAATCACAGAAACATATCATCACACATGAGGCTAAAGCAGGTTTCTCAACATCTGAATTTTGATGTCTCACCCAATCTTTCACAGCACTGCAAGGCTGTTCCGTCAATAAGTGTTCGAGGAAAGTGAGAAGACCATAGGGAATGCATGTGCAAATCTGCGCTGGGGGGGAGAGGAAGTAACCATAAACCATGCATAAGCATAAATAGGCTTAGAAGAAACAAGTGACAGTCTTCTCTCAATCCTGCTAGCGTTGGGCTAGGAGTTGTCACTCAGGAGAGCCAGGAAGAACCTCAAGGTGCTGACAGGGTGCAACAACTCACACCAACAGCCGAGGTCTTCAAGGATCTGATGTGGGCTTCTAACTTTTGCAGAGGAGTTGATAAATCTCAGCCACTCATCAAGAGGTATTTGGAAGTGAAGCCGATTTGGACTAAGTTTCATTTTAGTATAATTTGCTATTGCTGCAGAAGAATATTGCAGTAATAGAGAAGCTTTAAAGCAGCAGTTCCTAATTCTAAAGCAACAACCTAACTGAGCTATGGTAGTTAATCTCAGATGAGGTCCTTTTGTATGTTGGTCTCAATGGACCTCAAACCATAACCTGCTTTTCAATGTTATTTGGACATATTGTACATGCAGTGGATTTTTTGAAGATGAGAAGAGTCAGAAGTCAGGCCATTATGCTCCTAGACCATCATATTAAAGCTAGGCTGAATTTTGATGCAGCATATATATTCGTAATCCCAAAACATCTTTACAATATAGATGACAATCATACTCTATTATTCCAAGTGAAGCCTTATGCAATGCAGACTCATTGTAAAACTGCCAATATACTATCTTCAAATGTCATTTAGAGCTGGGAATTACAAAGCACTTTGCATTTAAATTAAATATTATTGCACAGGGACAAAACATATATTGAATATTTCTGATTTATCATGGTAAAACTGTTAGATTATGTGATAAAACAGCACACAAAGAGAGAAGCACAGAGGACAAAAGGCAGGTAAGGGAACCCAGATAACACTGCCACCCCTATGAGGAGCGCCAGAGGCACCATGGTGGGGGTTGTCAACACCCCAGCCAGAAGCCCCAGCACCTGCCTGGCCACCCCCGAGGGAGCTTCCATTCCGGGAGCTAGGGGACACCCAGCACCATGAGTTTATGGAGGCTCTCCGGGTCTGATCACAAACTGAGGGATCACTGCCCAGGTGTGTGGGACACTTCATGGGGTGCAGAGGGTAGCATATGGCTTATTATGGGGATATGTAGGGGAGGAACCAGAGGCAGGAGAGGTGGGGATCAGGGTGGTTTGAGGAGGAGCAAGCGTGGGAAAACAGCGAGGAAAGCGCATACAAGGGGCTGGAGAGGTGTGAGCAGGGGCTGACCAGTGTGCTCATGGGGCTATGCCCTGTACCCAGTCGTCAGAGTCCGCCCTGTTTTCTCTCTGATCTCCATTTCTGATTCCTGGACAAGGAGCCCTGTCCCATGCGTGTGCAGGAGGGGACTGTGGGTCGGGGTCCATGGGTCCATGGTGGCAGCCAGAACGGGTGCATGTGCCCATGTGTGATCACCAGCGAATGTGCAGCCCGACCAGACAGGGAGCCAGGTGAGTGTCCTGTAATGGGGCTTGGGAGTGCCTCTGAGGGTGAGGCACACAGGTGGGCTTGATCCCAAAGGGACCAGGGGTCCAAGCCTAGCACTGGAGGGACCATGGGGATGGGGATGAACTCAGAGGCCTGCTGGTGTGTTGGGGGGATGGAGTGGGTGGTATGTGTGCATGTGTGTGTGCACCCATGCATGTGAGAGAGAGACAGGAGGACCCAGGGGAAGTTACTGCACAGGTCGTGTGTCTAAGCTCAGCTGCCAGGAGATTCACATTTGTGCATCTGTGTCTGTGTCTGTTCAAGGGGCTCTGTACCAGTGGCAAGGGTGGGTCTGTGTCCTCCTTGTTTGCATGTCCAGGAACCAGCATCTGGGGACAGTGGGATCCAGGTGCAACTACAAGGCAGGCTGAGTGCCTGTGCCCCACTGTTGGAGTGATCTACCTTGTAATTTATATGTATGTGTATGTGTTCCCACTAACTGACCCTCATCCTGACCAGCCAGACGAGGAAAGAGGATGAGACCATAAGTGCTATTTGTGTGCGTCTGCAAGTGTGCTGTGGTTTTTGGCTGAGCTGATCTATGTGCATATGTGTATTGTACACACGTGTTTCTTTGTGCTCTTACCGGCTCAGGGTCAACCCCAGTTGTCTGACAGATTTGGCAAGTCCTGACAAAAACCACAGGCATACAGAGTCTCCTGGAAGAACAGAACTTCTGGGACTTACATAAAAATAACTTCACTGACCTATGTTTTGAATTTACATATGTTTACAGCAGCTGAAGAAATTTCTGATAGATTTATCTTCCACAAAAGTTACATCTGATGTTAGGTTGCCAAACTCTTTGACTGGCACAAGCCTCACAGTCCCCCTGGTTTCACAAGTGCCATTGTGGCTGTATGTAAATCAGAAAGTGCAGTAGCGCTTAGAAGCTTCAGATGCAAATGCAAATGAAAATGTCATACCATAATGTCATGTTAGGGCAAAGTAAGGGTACACACTGACCTTTTTCAAAGGCTGTGATTTTCAGGGAAAGGTGATTTGATTGTATGTCACAGGTGGAAGGAGTTACACACTTGTTGTGAATCCTGATTTAGGATCGCTTAAAGAACTACTGTCAAGGTATTAGCAAAAGTGATTTGAATATGATATTGTAAAGTGTAATTTAACAAAGTTTGATGGCAAGGTTCACTCTATTACTACATGGAAGAAACATACAAAGGAAAATTCAGTTACACTCAAATTAGAATGATTTGCAGAGCGACCAGAGACAAGAAAAGTAAGAAAAACCCTCTCGTTGAGTCACGAGGTTCAGAAAGGACACTCTTGCTTTCTAAACTCTTTCTCAGAGAGGATCTTAGGTGCAGATGGATCCAGAGTTGATCAACAGTTTATGTCTAAAGGATTATATACGAATGTTTCATTAGCATAAATTCAGCATGCAATCAAACTTACCAAGGTAAAATCAAAGTTATGGTACCACAGGGTTATGCGTGATATCAGTCATTTACCAAAGATCTGCCACTGGTGAAAGATCTCTCTGCCTTGAGGAGCAAGCTTGAGGAGCATCCCAGATCAAAGGGAGATCACTGCTATGCAGTCATGCTGCTTAACAGGGAGAACTCAAAGAAGGGTCACTTAGACTGTCATATTTATGGGATAAAGCAGCTGGCTACCAGTCAAGTTATATGCCATGGAAAAGGTATGAAGGAGATTCCCTGTACCCACAACTTTCTTTGTTCTTTGATAAATGAGTCTTGGAAAAGCCACTTGTTATTCATGAGTTAATTGCATGATCAGTGTTCCAAGCTCATATACATCGATGCTGACTCTGCCACTCTGCTGTTTTTTGGGTTTTCAGAGAATAAATTGAAACTAGAGTAGTTCTTGGCCTGGCTACAGCTCAGGCCTTTATCTTCTCTGAAGCCTGCACCAAACTACCACCAGTCTGGCCAAGGGGTCTAGCACACCCGTCACAGCACTCCAGACATTCAATGAGTCAGGATCCACACCCCTTTGCAACACAAGCTTGTAACGGTGCTATGTTCAAATCACAGCAGAATGTTTCTTTCAAGACTGTCACACGTTATCTGAATTCATAACACAGGGGAAAACAATTCCATTTTTTCCTGAAAACTTATACCGATGGACCCCAAATTTTAATTTTAAATAATTTTGAAAATTTTACAAAAAGCCCATTTTTGTGAAGAAGAAACAGAATTATAGAAAGAAATAAGAGAAAATAATTTTAAATGTTGACATTTCCTTTGTGAAAACATTCGCTAGAACAGCAGCAGAAGATCCTGTTTCTCACTTTAACAGACTTAACTTCTATGATAGCAGAAAGTGGATGAATAAAAAGTTATAGCATAGACATTCAAACTGCCTGTGAGGAACAGTATATGTGGTACCTCTAGGTATCAAACTGTTGCATCACCTAAATGATCCTTTAGATGGAAAAGTGCCCACAAAGTCAATAAGCAGAAAGATGAAGCCAAGAAAGAGAAATAACTGTGCATCTACTAGGAAGAAAATTTAGTACCAGGGATGATATTGATGTTGACACCCCTGATTTATGTTGTAGAAAGAATTTAGACAGAGTGGAAAATTAGAATAAGACATGTCTATTTTTACCACATCACCCAACAGCAAAATGTTGCCCTAGGCAATGACCATGCAGTTAGTAATTTTAGCCTTTTTGCTTATGATTCAACCCAACTCGTAGTCAGGGTTCATTTAAGTGTTGTAACTTCTATATAGAATATATGTATGCATGTATATTTCTACCTCTGTATGTCTGTAAATGTATATGTGCAAATATGTATGTATAGTATATGTATACACAGTGCACAGATTACACAGATGTTGTGCAGTTCGTAAAATGTATGCATGTGCATAAGTTTTTTTGTATAAGGTTTTTTGTATACACCTGTGGGCACAATCATATGAGAGAAGAGTCTAGACAGAAGATTCTATTAAGAGAAATCCTACTGAAATGTCAGAAGCTCTGTGTATTTTACCCTATACCACGAGACACAATCCTTACGTGACAATGAAAAAAACTTTTGTACATCTATTGCCAAAACCTAACTGGTATACCAGCCCTGCAATTATCATCCAAGAAACCACACGATGTTTCTTAAGGTAATGCATACAATGTTTGGTTTGCATTGGGTTCGAGTACAGTAAAGTTTGCATTAAGTTCTTCCCCTAGTGATCATATGCTTGCAGTCTTAAATCAGAAGAGAATAAGAGAATTCTAGAAGAATTTTGCAGTATTTCCTCTATAATACATATGTTACCCACATCTCTAGCAACTGGACCTACGACTGTTTGCCTCTTCTGAAGTTACAATCATTATTCCTCCTTGCTGGTTTTGTGCTTTCCCCTTATGTTCATAACAGCAGATTTCACAAGTGTGTTCCTTTTAAAGACCATTTTCAGATGTAAGCAATTGAGAACTAAGTTTCTAATTCAATCTAAATCTGGACTAGTTTCCTCCACAATTGTCCATGTAGCTGGTGTGAGAAGATTTACAAAACCAATCGTATTGGTAGAATATCCCTTTTGTTATGTAGGCAGAAAATACATGATACACCAAATAATTTTGCAATGGTCTTTGTCCCGAGGAATTCAGATTCTGAAAGCAACAGGCTTGTGAAGAGGTAAACAGAAATCATTTCAGTACAGATTAAAACATTTCATTACAGATGGCACAGCAGAATTCCGCATTCTATAAGTGGAGAAGTAGAGTATTTTATAATACAAACTCCTATTAGCCAGAAAACAACTATCAGTTTCTCACCTAACTTCCCTGTTAGATGCTGTTGCGGTCTGCCTTGGACTCTGTTCTCCTTGATCTATGGCAAGTATATGTATATCTTCTGTCTGAGCATCTACCTAAACAAATACTTACTGACCCGTGTATCAATAAGGCTCAACATTATTAGAAGTAATATTCTACACTTACAGAAGAGGTCTCTTGGATTGAAGATTTAGAAGACTTAATCTAATGAATTGTGTAATGTAAAACAGATTTTAAATCATAAATACTTGCCAATACTTTCCATACTCTAAGTAGTTTTATATGTACAGAGGATCTAAAAATCTATGAGTCAGTATGTGATAGTTAATGTCAAAATACACTAGAAGCTAAGAGCTGGCCTATAAAACTCATGTAAGTTAGCACTTCATTGGAAGGAGGGTCTTTAATGGAACAGCTTGCACCAGTAAGTGCTTATCAGCATGAGCTAGGGCTCCACAATCTGGCCTGTTACAAAGATTTGCTTCTCTGAGTTTCAGGTGGCACATTATGCAAGTCTGTACTGCAGCACCTGCAGTTTATGATGTAGAAAAACATATGCTCGTCTTGTGGCACCATTTATTTAGAAATAACACACAACACATCTGATGCTAAAAAGAAGATCAAAACAAATTAACACATTTGTTTTCAGAGCAACCAACTATATTAGGCCCGTGAATTTTTCACTGAGGTTTTTGGGGCTGGTTTTGGTTTTCTTGGGTTTTTTTGGGGGGTGGGGGGTGGGCAGCAGTGGGAGGGAAAGGATGCCCTCCTTAAGTTTTTTCAGAACATCTGCTACAAAGCAAAGCTTTAATCACATTTTTTTAAAAATGGGGTAAAATAAGATTGTCTGAAAACTTTCAGCATCTAGTTAATGGTAATAAAACTCGAACTTCATGCTTCCCTGAGGTGTTGACATCAAAATCAGCAGCAGAAAATGCTGTGTGCCTCTGCTTGAAACACTGATTGTGACTATCTTCTATTTTCTGAAGTGAAGTGTGGATGAAATCCAATCCATCCTGTTTTGTGATACCTATGATGTCCTGTGATAAACATGGAAAGATATAAAATCTTGCAAAATCAGTATACAGACTGTTTAGATCTATTACGCTTATTGCCAACAAGTAATTCAAGAGAAGGTGAAAGAGTATGTATGTGAATTATTTAATACTAGAAGGAGGAGAGAGGCCAGAAGTTATCTCTATTGCTATTCGTGAACCAAATCCTACAGCAATATAAAGGCCGGCTGAGTTAGCAGTAGAAGGACCTTAAAGTAGATTTAAATATCCTGACACTGAAAGATCTTTGGCATGAGCAGTGAACTGCAGAGAACAGGGAAGGGTGTATGCAGCAATGAAACTGGTGACATGTACTACCCGACTTTCCTCCTGGACATAAGCCATCATTCATACATGTAATAAGACGAAGGTAATGCTACCATGCAATTCAATAATCAATGAAACAGCTTCCTCATTTCTCATCTGGAAATACTTCAAGAAGCAGATTCAAGCTGAAGCAGGAGGTTCTGGAGGCACAATTGTGTCCTGAGTAGCTAATTATTAAAAGATGAGAACAGAGGGCACAGCCTAAGGGCTGGGGATGAAGGTCTGCAGGGAGGGTTACATTCCCTTTTCTCTGTCCAGAACACATCCCTGGAAAGTCTAGCTGACTGCAGCCAACTCACAGATTTGATTACTTTCCCACATTTGATTTTCCTTAGAGTCTATGACCCCAGGGTTCGGACACCAGCGCCTAAAATCTAGTTTTGCAAAACACAGCCATGGGACCTATGTTCAGCTCTACTATAAGAAAATTTTGGTGAGCTTTGGGTAAGTATCAGACTTAAGACCATGCAATGTCAGAAAAGAAGAAACAGGACTGCAACTGCTGAGTCAGCTGTAAGCAGCAGTTGCAAAACTGAAGAGAAAAATGCTGACATGAAAAGGTAAAAAGCCCAGAAGAATCAGAGCTGGAAGGCAGGAACATAGCAAGGTAGGGATAGAACTCATTTTGTCATCAAGAGGTCATAATTTCTCCAGCTGACTTGTAAATTCCTGACCAGCAGGTCACGTCACTGAATGCATGCATGAGGAGTGGTAAGATTTCTAAGGCTCAATCCAATAGTAAATTAGACCTTGCTAACAATTAAAAAAAAAAAAAGTGTACTCCTGAGTACACACTGACTTCAGAGTTTCTACACATTAATAAAAGGTATCCAAACACAATCAATTGGTAGATAAAAGGTTGACTCTACTGCCAAACCAGATTAGCACCAAACATTATTCAATGGTTACACAGTGCAATACCTAATGCATGTAAAAAATTTACAGGCAGGATTAGATTTGAGTTACTCTGGAGTGCTGAGTAAACCTGAATGTTTTCCTCCATTCTTTTTTCCAATAGGTAGTCTATGAAATCTGTCTTGTGTGGTCTGACACTCAGCTGTGCTACTGTTTTTGGGAAAGACATGGACTTGCAAAATTATTGTACTTTGTGACAAATTTTTTCCCACTTCAGTTATATACTTCACAATTTTCTTGAATGGTGACTACTAGAAAGTTTATATACATTACTTTTTTCTTCCCCTTGATAACTTTCGTTGTTATATTTAATGTTACATCACATGCTTTCAATGTCCTTCTGCTACCAGCTGCAATTCCAGCTTTATCTTCACAAAGATGTTGACAGGTGCATTACGTAGGATAATTAGTTGTTTTCTAGCAGATCAAGGAAAGAGAGACCACACAATGGCATAAGTAAACATCTTCAAAGTACATTTTAAACATGCCTAAGTTCTCATGAAGCTGAAGTTAAAGATTTCAAAATATTAACATACAGACTCCACTGTGTTAAGTATCTTTGAGGAAAATATGAGAAGAATATGCTAATTTACAAAAAAAAAAAAAAAGAGAAAAGAGCTAAATATGTAAATGATATTAGACATATTCCTGAAATATGCAAAATAATGTTTTGATTTATACACACTTTTCAGACATTTGAGCCTTCGGCGTCAACAGAAGTGTGGGTTTTTTTCATCTTTTTCAGAATGCTCTTAATGAGGAATCAAAGTCTTTACCTAAGAACTTGTGTAGAAGAGTGCCTTTTCTACCAAAATGGATTTGTATGTGTAAAAAGCAGAATCTGAGAGCCTGATCCTCCACACTAAATTAGTTTACAAGCTGGTTTTGGTTTCTGATAGTCTTTATGTAATTCCAAATGGTAGGCCCCTGCAATCAAAAGGAAGTACTGTACACCAAAATTCCTGCCCAAATGCACACTCCAGACCGCACTGATCTGTAATCTAGTGTCCAAATACTGTGTTCAGAAACATTTTTCCTTTAGCTCACACAGAAAATACAGACATCGTGAAACAGGAGATGGAGAACATTGTGCTACAGAAAATCCTTTGCCACTAATCAGTCTTGGCCTATGGATCAAAAGTGTAGAATGCAGTAAGAAGAGTCTTCTCTGTTTCTGCTTTCATGGTATTTGAATCCTTTAAATACCATGTTAAAATTCATTATATTGAAACATTTCTATTTCATGGTATTTAAAACCTGGCATTTAGACCAGGTATAGAAACTAAATTAAGATATACTTTAACGTTTAAAGTATCAGGTGTTTTCTATGCAAGAAGAGAGCAATCATCAATCTTGTATGAAATTTACTTCTTATTTTCATTGAGATGGGTTCACAGTGATTTCACATTTCATCCATACTGTCACGTGAAATATAATATGAAGAAACAGACTGAGGTAATCTGCGTATCTAAGGAAACAGGCATGAAAATGCTCTGATACAGAGAACTTTTCTTCCTATTTTGTTTCACTACCATGGGAAGGATGAAGATCAATTATCTAGAAAACAAATCAGATTTAAAGTTTTGGAATGAATCAGGGATAACGCAGAGTTGACCCTAATTTCTTATGAGGTTTTACCTACGAAGAGATGAAATTTCATACCAAAACCCATTTACACTACATTTTCAGCAGTTTGCGGAGTTTCTGAGGAGTATATTGAGACTACAGAACTCACCCTTTCTAGCTAAACTGTTTTTTGGCCACTAAAGATGGGAGCTGATACCACTGCAGAAGATCTTTGATCTCTCTAAACTTTATATCACAGCTCAGCTCTCTAGTTCTTGTGAACTGTCTAAGCTAACAATTTGGAAGCTCAGTGTGATGAACAATGCTTTGCTATCATGTGTATAACTGGCTTTAACGAAGTGGAAAAGGGATTTTAATTTCTCATATTCAGAACTTTCATGGATGTTGACTGCAACGGTCAAGCTATCTGGTATCTTTAATTCTATAGGGCTCTCTGTGGCACTGGCGCGGAATTCAGATATCCTCAGGATACGGAAAAAGGGTATGACTACAAGTCATGTAGTAGGTGAAACCATATTTCAGCGCACCATCGTGTAAGTGCTGAAACAGTTCCATAACACCTAATGATGTGGTCAGTGTGGACTAATACCTCCTATAACACATTGACAAATAAATTTGAGCCTTACAGTAGCACAGTAGTTGCTTATACCTTTATACCTGTTTCTAAAGATTCATGAAAGGAATAAATAGATATAGATTCTTACCTGAATCTAACAGATTGATGAAGTTCTCTTTTACTGCTGTGTGCAGCCTGCCACCAGGTGATAGATTAGCTGAGGTTCAGAAGCAGTATGCCATATCAAAGTTCCCAGTGCAGTGCAGAGTGAGATGACCTCTGGTAGAATTTAAAGTAATGATGAATGGTAAATTATCTTTCTTTTCTCCTTCCAATTTTAGAGGAAGTCCCTGAAAAGAAACAGGTAGTAAACCATATGTGCAAATCTTATACAGTATTTGGAAAAAGAAGTTTACATTGTTATTACAATTTTTTGTACCCTTCTCCAGCTTTTCAGTGTTACCCAAAAGAGTAAATGAATCACAGAATAAATGAGAAACCGAACTTAGGCATTTCAAATTAAGTTTTAATTTGTAAGGAACCATGAAAGTAATGCAAATACATCATAAAATGAGGAAAAGAGCTGGAAAATAATTGAGGACGGTGTTTTGAAGAGTCAGAAGGTAGATCCCTGCAGAATAACTCACTAGTAGAAGGGGGGAGAGGCAGGGAGGGGAGAGATTGTTAATGTTTTACTACTCACCCATTGACTTTTCTCTGAGATGGTCATTGCAGACATTCACCTCTGGAAATTAAGAAAAGCTTTACAGTCAGAAAAAATTCATTATTCTCTTCTTCCTCAGGACCCAATCACTGTCAAATTTAATTTTTTCTATTCCATACTCCTTGTTTTACAGTATTAAAACCTTCCTGGGTGGCTCGTAGCAAATGGAGGAGACAAGGCTACATAATGTATTTATTTGTAATGTGAGGAATTGTAGGATTTACTTCTTGGGATTTGACACCCTGACTACAGGTTTCCATAGCTTGGTTCAGATTTGAGATGCACTTTGCAGTGGCTAGAAGTGCCAGAGATCTGAAATTAAACAGCGCACAGCAACTTTGAATAGCCAGAGCCTCAAAAAAAAAAAAAAGTATACCACTGCCTCCTGAAATTCCATTATTCTGGAATATCTGGTTCTCAGATTTACGCTTTTCTTCCTGAAAAAAAAACAAACCCAGAATCCTGTGAGGTCCTAAATGAAGACCAAAGTAAACTAAACAAACAGAACACTGAACTGTTTGCCTCTGTTAAACATGGGAACTCAGTCCCTAGAAAAGAACGCTGCAGTATCTTAATAAAACTTGTGCTTCCAAAACTACCAGTATGGCAAAACACTATTGCATTATTGCAATGACCTTTTTATTTCCTGCCTATTAATAACAGCGTAAATTTTCAAAAAAAGCAAACAGAAATGTTCTTTCTTTGCATTCTATTACCAGAAGATAACAGTCCTTGCTATGTGGACACCACCAATTAATTCCCTTACACTAATTTGATGGTACTTTTTGTCTGCCATCTGAATAATGCTAGAATTCTTAAGGAGTAGTTCATAGGACACATATTTTTCTCCAACAACAGAAATATCACTAGCCTACACATCCTCTATGGTGTACTGATTTTATGCTCTTGTGTGTTCCTCAGCTGTCAGCTGGTTGCATAGCCCTTGCTAAACTTTATCTAATATCTTGTTCCAGGTTTCTTCAACATAAAAACAAAAATCTTGTAGAAAAGCAGTCATTCGATGACATGATAGTCACCTGATCATATAATAAATTATCAATTTAGGGGATTTCTTGGGGTATTGTTTTTGGAAGTGGGGGTTCCCAGTTGCATGAACAATAAGGTATGAAATACTTCACTTGAGGTGTGCTGCTCTGAAATTTTGAATTCCAAGTATTTAACTTTTCTGTTTTCGTGTTGTTGCACCTTTCTCATAGCACCTGTATACCTCAGAAGTGACCGCATGCAGAGACAAGCACACATGTACGACCACACAATGCATTTTTTCATAGATTCCTGGCAACAATTAGAAAACAGAAATCAGCCCAAAGTCTGACTGTAGTGGACTGGAACATGGAGAATGGGATTATGTACGTCTGAGAACTGTAGTAATGTAAATTAATTAGATGCATATAATTCACGAGAAATGCTGTCACAAAGATCTCAGAACTTTCAAACTCCAGTCATTAATCAGTCTTGGCTTGCTTTATTTACCCGAAGAGAGAGACTCCTAGAAAGTCACAGTAGTTTGTAGTGAATGGTGCTAGTTGTGGAATCATTCCCTCTGATTCAGCCTTCTTCTAGCACTAGGGTTAATGTGCTTCTTGTGATAACATTGTCATCTTCATGCAGATAAGCCATGAATATTTTTAATAATAAGATCAGATCTTTTCATTAGACACATATTAATCACAAACACCTGGCTAAACACTTGACAGCTCTATAGAGGGATCTGGACAGGTTGGATCAATGGGCCAAGACCAGTCATATGAGGCTTTACAGGGCCGAGCACCAGGTCCTGCACTTGGGTCAAAACAACCCCATGCAAAACTGTAGGCTTGGGGAAGAGTGGCTGAAAAGCTGCCTGGCAGAAAAGCACCTGGGGGTGTTGGTCAATAGTGGGCTGAACATGAGCCAGCAGTGTGCCCAGGTGGCCAAGAAAGCCAGCGGCATCCTGGCTTGTATCAGGAATAGTGAGGCCAGCAGGAGCAGGGAGGTGATTGTCCCCTTGTACGTGGCACTGATGAGGCTACACCTCACCAGAAAGTTCTTGACAGTACAGCTTTGAAGCCTTATACCTAATACCACGAAACAAACCTTGGGTAAGGCACAGCATTATGTTCTGATAGTCTTAATGTTCTTTAATATCCCTATACATCAGTAGGTGTGCAAATGAACTTGGTTCATGAATAGAAAATTTTGTGTATTGCCAAATATCCTAAAGTCAGCTTTACTGAATTTTCTTCATTCTCAAATTAATGCACCTTACCTACCACCGTTAGGTGCAACAAAGCATTCCATTTTATGAAACAAGCAGTTCATCTCGCAATTCTTCCTAGAAATTATTTTGCTTTGGTAACTGATTAAGTGGTGTTCTGTGTACATTTGTAATGGACTTTGGGTGCTTTAAACTGAAGTATGATTCAAAACATAAGATATTATTTGCATAATACAGGAAAATAGAGTGTCTTTCACCTTATTCTTGTACCTACTGAAGTGTACACAAATTCATGTTCTAGCATTTTATTTCCAAATTCTTACTCATATGTTGTGTAGTTCCTCATCATTTACCACATGTATCATATAATTGTTTTTTTTTAATTTGTCTGTTTGTTTGCTTCTGAATACAATTACTTGCCATATACTGGAGAGAATTGAAAATGATTACAGTTTAGGTAGAGAAGAATCCACTTCATTCATTTTGAGTCATGTCTTATAAGCATTGCTCTTATCTAAATGCAATAGTTTTCTAGTGTGTAATTACTACAGTTAATAAGTGGACACTACCTTTCTCTTCAGTCTGTCTAACTGGGGAAAAAAGAATGCATTTGTGGTGTGTTAACTGATTTGTTGCTGTTATTTTTCACTTTACTGGGAGATAAAACAGTCTCTTTGAGGCCAGACAAGTTGTCATTTTCAGTTACTGTGCATGAGTATGATATGCCATGCAAAATTGCACAACATGTTGTTACAGGCAGAAAAATAATGGGTGTCACCACTATAATTGCTGATAAAAATATGGTCTTTGACACTTAAATCAATTACCTACCAAAGATGTCATGTGCCAGAGTTCTCTCTAGGAAGAATCTAATAGAGCCTACTGACCCACAGTCAATCAACATGTATAAAGAATGATGAGTCTTCAAGGAAATATATTATACAATTACAGTATGTATTTGTGTGTTTCAATCTATACAATGACTTTTAAGGGGTGAAAATTTATGGTAAACAATGAAAGTAAAAAGTGTCTTTCATTACATATGTGGTGATTACATATTTCAATCATAACCGGTCACTGCAAGAAGAAGAAAATAGTGCTGCTTGTAGACATGGAAATGGGTGGAAAATCCAGTGTGAGAATGCAAATATTGAAAAACTTGGAGAAAAAAATAATTTGTGTGATTTTTAGTTTTAAAAATCCAGAAGGTCATAGTCAGCACAAATGCCTGACTGAGAACATTGAAGAGAAAATAGAACAAGAAAGGAATCAGCTATAGGGGCCATTTAGCTGTGAGAAGAGAAGAAACTAACCCAAAAATTACAGTACATTTAGGGCAGCATAGAGTTCTGTGTGGGAAGCTGAGTGAAATGGCACATAACTGTTACAGCAGATGAGATCATGAGGATGATTTTTATTTATTCCTTAGCTTTCTTTTGAGCCAAACCCTGAAAAGCTGGTTTGAGATGGAATTTGTACATGATAGAAATAATAAAGAAATAATCTTATAGTGAACGGCAATCAGCAAGGGCTCAGACGTGGTATGATTAAATTAACAAATTTAACTTTGTGATTGTGAAATGGTGGGGTACAAGGAGAGGAAAAATGGTGGCTACTTGGTCCGTCTATAGGAAAGACTGAACTTTCTTTTGATCCAATGCAAAAAAAACCGCAACCAGCCAATCAGAGTGAGTGGCACAGTCTCCATTGTCTAGCAAAATTCTGCAGCTGGCATGGAGAAGGGAAAAAGACAGGACAAAGTTTTTTGAAGTTGCTGCCTGGAAGGTTTGCATACTTCATATCAGCCCCTATCCTGGAGGAAAGTTCCAGTTTTGGGGCCTGTGACCAGAGACCGAAATTCCCATCATGTTCAGCTGAGTGGTCTGTTCCACAGATTATAATGACAGTCCTTCTTGATGGCTATCTGGTTCACAGCAAGCTCTTGAGGCTGTCTACCTGGTGTAGACTGCTTAATCCTGAATTACAATGGAGCATTAAACGGAAGACAAACACCTACCTCACTACTGCAGACACTTGCCTGTGGAGCCATGGCTGAGATTTAGCAGACTTCACCTCACACAAGACATTTTATGATGAATACCTCTCCTCACATAGACATTTAAACACTTGTTAAGATCGCCATTTCTTCTTACAGAGTCACCGATAGGCAAAATATGCTCATCCTCTGCTAAAAACATTTAATTTCTTTCATCCAATGTTGTCAAAATGCTCACAGTAGACAAAATCAAGGTGTTAGGTTAAGCTGAATAAAAGGTTTTAATCTGTGAAATTAAAAATCTAGCTGAAAATAGACCACAACCGAGCAGATTCAGAAAACTTCTATTCCTGATCTAATTCTATGTAGTCTTTTTTCACCAAAGCCTTAGCAAAGGATCTTGAATATGTGCAGATTGAGTTATCAGTTAATTTTGAAAGAGATGCAATGGCAAACAGAAATGAAGACCATCCAATTCTTTATACAAATGTGATCACACTGCGAATGAACAGCAGTATTTGAAAACAATATATAGACACAGGATGGACACAGAAATAAAAAAATGCAGTCAGAACTACTGTATGAGAGGAAGTATTATGACAGAATATTGAAAACTACTTATTTGAAGGTGTAGGTAAGATTAAAATCAATTCGCTAAGTGTATCTCACTAATCTTTAATATTTTCTGATCTTTTCAAACTGTGGAATTATTTGTGAAATAGAGGATACTTGCAAATGAAGAACATCTTTAATTCATTTTTTTGACCTGACATAAGCCATCAGGTAATGCCAATTTTCCAGTACAGTTTTCTTGTTGTCTGCTTCTTGTCAGTCATGTTTTCCCTGTATTTGAACCTAACTAGCAAAGTTTCTTTTTTGCTCTTCGTTTGGAATGTTATTTCATTGTTACACTAATTTCCCAAATGGAATATCAGACACAACTCTACCCCACCTCACATAAAACAAAAAGAAAAAAAAAAAAAAAAAAAAAAAAAAAACCC
>Ga0065711_1006673_pt1 | contig 19885 bp, 36 predicted proteins | sample Hoacrofraction12_FD_59098 | JGI IMG/M metagenome (GOLD analysis project Ga0065711, IMG submission 59098) | Hoatzin crop microbial communities from Cojedes, Venezuela - Epithelial fraction 12 v2 (version 2) | ecosystem: Host-associated > Birds > Digestive system > Esophagus > Crop | place... | reverse complement strand
CGGGGCCGGGGCCGCGCTGCCCGCGGGCGCCCGCCCATGTATAGCTGTGATTTCAATAAATTATTTTCTATGGAGCGAGGCGAGGTTCTTCCGCGGTGCTGCCCGACCAGCCGCGCTGCAGGGACGGGCGGCCGCAGGGGCAAAGACAGGGGAAGGGGCAGGGGCAGGAGCAGAGACGGGCAGGGGATAGGGAAGGGGAAGGGGCTGGGGCAGAGGCAGGGGAGGGGACAGAGGCAGGGGCACAGACTGGGGCAGTGGGCGGCTGTGCCGACCTCGACGGGCGGCCGGGGAGGGCGGGAGGATCCGGGGCTCGCCCGCCCGTCGGCCGGTACCGGGGTCCGCGGACCCGACAGCTGTGCAGGGAGCAGCGGTGGTCTTGCGGGCTCCATCGGACCCGGTCCGGTGCCGGTGCCGAGACACGGGACGGGGCAGAGAAGCGAGGCAGGGGCTGGGAAGCGTCCGGGACCATCCCCGGGTCCGCCCTCCCGCCGGCGGGGAGGTGCGCGGGCCGGGGCCGTCCGTCCCCGTCTCCAGCAGCCCCTGCCACCACGGCCTGCCCCAGGCCAGCAGCGCTGCCCGGGGTCAGAGGGACCTGTGCGCTGGTCCCCGGAGCTCCGACACGGCTGCGCTCCCTGCCCTGCCCCGGGAGAGCCGGCACCCGTGCTGCCCCAGGCCCTGGTACAGGAGGGACCCATCCCTGAGGTCTGCTTCGCATGATGGCAGATTGCCACCCTCCCTGAGGGCAAAGCCCTGCCCGCCTGATGGGCCTTGTGCCTTTGCTGGCCGCGGGGTGAGAAGCCTGTGCCCACAGCCTCCTCGGCCTCTGCCCGATCCAGACGGGATGCCTGCCTGCTGTCCCCAGCGCTGCCCCGGCGTCCTGTGCCAGCTCTGTGCACACTCAGTCCCACATGGCACCGCCGCATCTGAGCCCCAGCGATGCAATGTCCTCCAGCTCTTCAGGGCTGCACTGTCTGCTAGAAGAGTCCTGCCTTGAAGGCTTTCCTCCTCCCCAGCCCATGGGGAGTGAATGGAGAAATCCTCCTGCAGCTCAGGTGCCTTACTGCCACTGAATCCTGGGGCGGTGCAGGCTGCCAGGGCTGCCTGTCCCATGGCTGGGCTCAGGGTAAGGTGAGGGTCTTGCCCTTCCTTGGAAACCTCAGCCTGTCTCACCAGTAACAGCTGCTGCTTCTCTTACCACTCTGCTGAGGTTCCGCAGCAGTGAGCAGGGCCAGCGGGGACCAGGCACTGCTGGCACCGACACTGTGTCTCCTTGCCCCAGCCTGCAGCAGCTGCTGGGTCTCACTGCGCTGGTACAGGAGAGGGGTTTCAGGCTTGCTGGGCAGGGACTCTCTCATCTAGGCCAGCGAGGCTGGAACAGTCTGCTCTTGAGAGCTATTGCACGAGATGCTGCTTCTGAAGCCAGGGCCTATCTCACATGACTGAGCCCAACCCCAGAACCTGATGAAGAGCCAGTTTTGCACGGGGCACAGCTGCATGCACACTCCTGAGTCAACAGTGTGGAGGACCATATGATTCCACTGCTAATTAGGTGTCCAGCCACGAAAGCCTCTGTTGCTGGTTTGACAAACATCACCCAGCCCAGCCCGTGGGGCAAGGGAGCTCGTGCATCTGTGCTGCAGTAACAGCACCCAATGTAATCCCACCAGAGGTTCCTGGACAGGGAGAAGGCTCTCTTCGAGGGTGTGGGACATGATGCTGCTGGGACACCAATTGCTCTTAGGTTTCATACGGAGTTCTGTTCACACAGGGCCCAGTTAGCCATTGGCACCCTTCCCTGGGAGACACAGCTTAGAAAGAGTGTGCAACACCCCTGACAGCAAGAGCCAAATTCACCTTGCTGGGTGCACTCCCTGATGCCACAGCAAGGGCTGGCCCATCTCCATGCTGCCTGGGGGATGGGGGTGTGCGTGTGTGTGCTCCCTCCCCATGGCCCTTCCCTGTTTGGCAGGTGTATTATCTTAATCTGGAGTGTGGACCCGGCACAGCCCACTCCTCCTGCAGAGCCCTGTAGCCTCAGGGCACTGGTGGGTGGCTGTCCTTGTCGTGCAGCTACTGGCTCTGGCTGGCCTGCGTGAGGACAGCCACAGCTCAGAGCAGAGCAACTGTTAGGACAAAGCTGTGCTTCTGGATGTCCCGGGTGGGTGCTTCTTTCCATGAGATGTTTGTTGCAGGTCCTGAGACAGTTCTGCAGGATCTTTTCATGACCTGGATTTCTCAGCATTTGCTGGGAAGCAGAGCACAGCTGGCTTCCTGCAGCCATGGCAGGACAGTTTCTGCCTCTGTCTCCTGCACCACCAACCTGGAAAGGCGAATGCGTTTTCAGGAACTGCCTGGACTGGTGTTGCTCACAGCATCCCCAGTGTGGGCTTGGCCTGCTCAGGTAGGCATTCGCTCTGGATCACAGGAGGTAAATGTCCTCTGGTAGATGACCCCAGCTGCCCTACCCTCAGGGGAGCTGGCAGTTCCCTTCAACACACAGTGCTAGAGCTGCCTGCACCTGAAAACCACAGCTCAGGTACTCCCTGCTTCTCCCTCCTTGGGTCTGGGCTGGTCTGAGGCAGAGAATGGTAACTTGTCTACACTACATGGCTGCAAAAGGCGAGAACATCATTTGCACCAATTGCAGTAACTCCTGCATGTGAACTGATGCACTTACATCTGGGCCAGCTGGTGAAGGAGGGTGGGAAGGGCAGAGGGAGGCAGGATAAAGCAATTATGCAGCAATAAGCAGTGCTCTGTCACTATAAATGTGTCCACATGAGGGGCCTGTGCCACTGCAACCTAGCAGAGCACAGCAGTACAAGAATAAACACAGAGCTCTGAAAAATGCCCATAGCTGCAGGGTTGGGGCAGTGACACTGAAAGAAGTTAAATTTTATTTTAGGGCCCAAGAACCCGTTATTCTCGGCATTTCTAGCTGACACTGTGACTTGATATGTTCTGCCCCAGTGACAGCACCAGTTTATTGTGTTCTTAACCCATCGTTCTCCCCCCACTGGTCATGCCACTACCAACCTGAACTCTGTGTGCAAAGCAGCCCAACTCTGACCTCATACTTGTTCATCGACTGCCTGTAGACTGGATTGGAGAACTGGAGCTTTCAGCTTCTTAGCAGTTACTTGGTTTTCGGCTTTTTTTGTTACTGAGTTAGAGCAGTCCCAGAGCAGTCACAGTGCAACCCCATGAACAGTTGTGTTAATATAACTGCAAGCGCTGCAGAGAGGTGAAGCTCAGTCTGGTGCTGATGGAGGTGACAGGCTCACTGCTGTCACCAGGGGTGTTGGGGTGCAGAGCAGCTGAGTGCTCCTTGCACTGTGCAGAACAGAGCTCCCCTGTGAACCTTGTGCTTTGCAATGACTCTGATGCCTCCTGCATAGCACGGAGCAAAGCACTGCAGCACACCAGTGGCTGCAGCGAATGGCACTGTCCACACTGCACGAAGTGGTTACAGAACCTCCCCCAAACAGAAATGCTGCTGGGGCCGAGGGTGCAGCATGCCCCACAAGCTACGGTTATAGGTACTGAATCATTTAGACCTGGGTGGGTGGGAGGAGGAGAGCAACAATGAAAAACTGGGCAGAGAAGACAGACCCTGGCATGACAGAGCCATGCAGATAGGAAGGGACCTCAGCAGCTCTCTGGTCCAACACCTGCTCAAAGCTGGTCCCATTAGATCAGGATGCCGAGGAACTTGTCCAGCTGACTTCAAGTATGTCCAAGGATGGTGATCCTACCTCTCCAGGCCCCTGTTCCAGTGTCTGACCACCTTCCTAGTATTTTTCTTCCTTCTATCTAGTTGGAATTTCCCATGTACCACCTTCTGTCTCTTGTCTGTGTCCTGGAGTAGGAACTGGCAGAGGAGACTCTTAGGTGGATACCCCAATGCACACACTTGTGCATATGCATGTGTGCACACATACACACATAGAGTAAAAGGTACATACATGGACATGCATTTATTTATAGACATTTTTATACATATATATATACACACACATACATACAAACAAGACTTATTTTGCCCTAATGAAGACAGTTTCATCATTTACAAGGGAATTCTTTCTACCCAGACCTGCCCACTCATTTACCTGGACAATGGTTCTTAAAGAACTACGGATGGAGTAGTGATTGGGGGTATTTACTCACTCAGTGATCCCCTCTCAGGGAAAGATTTTTTAGTGCAGCAAAGCTAATTCATAGCATTCTCTAACAATGCACTAGTATGAACATTTGATGGGCCACAACATAGAATCATAGAATCATTAAGGTTGGAAAAGATCTCTAACATCATGAAGTCCAACTGTCAACCCAACACCACCATGCCTGCTAAACCATTTCCTGAAGTGCCACATCTACAAGTTTTTTTTAACTCCTCCAGGGATGGGAACTCCACCACTTCTCCAGGCAGCCTGTTCCAATGCCTGACCACTCTTGCAGTAAAGGAATTTTCCTAATATCCAATCTAAACCTCCCCGACACAACTTGAGGTGATTTCCTCTCGTCCTATCGCTAGGTACTTGGGAGAAGAGACCAATACCTGCCTCACTACAACCTCCTTTCAGGTAGTTGTAGAGAGCAATAAGGTCTCCCCTCAGCCTCCTCTTCTCCAGACGAAACAGCCCCAGCTCCCTCAACCGCTCCTCATAAGACTTGTTCCCTACACCTTTCACCAGCCTCGTTGCTCTTCTATGGTGCTGATGCTACTGTTGTTCATTAGTCAGCCTCTCCATGACTCACTTGGATGCTTAGTTGAGTGGCTCACAGAACAGTTCCCCAGGAGGTCACACTGGGATTTTTTCTTTTTCCAAAGTTGGTGTGCAGTGGTGGCTGTCATCGTCCCTCCAACCCCAGTATGAGCAGACTTCAGGCAGGGCAGAGGAACGCTGCACTGCGCTGTGCTGCACTGGTGGGGAATCTGTGCTGCTGCAGGTTTCCTTTAGAAGGCAGCTCAGCATACTCCTCGCCTTTGTCAGGAGTGCCTGGCCAAGGTCTGGGGACATGGCTGGCACTGCATGTGCCTACCCTGAAACAAGGATGCATAGGCCTGTGTGAGGGTCAGTGCCTGAACAAGCACACCCTTTGAGGCAAATTGCACTGTGCAACGTGGGTGTCGTCACTGCAGGAACCCTGCAATGCAACAAACCTATCCCGTGGTGGGGGGAAATTTGCTCTGACTGCACGTGGGCAGGACAGGAACATGAACATCCTTTCCCACCAGCCTGGCACCCGGGAAGGGCCATGAGCTCCCCTCAACCACCTCCAATTCCTTTACAGCCAGCTCTGCAGCAGGACAGAGTTGAGCTGCAGAGGGGATGCAGTAGTTAGTCTGGTCATGATGGCCCCAGCTGCAGAGTGTAGACTCCTGGTGGGTATATCTTCAGTGCCAAAGGAAAATGACCCAAGAGCTAAAAGGAGTTATCAAGGGCGTGCTGGAAGTGAGGGCTAGGAGGAGAGAGAGAGACTGTAGCCACACTCTGCTGTGCTGCTGCTCACTGGGGTGCTTGGCAAGTTATGAAGCACTTCACAGGGCTGTAGTGCTTGATGATCCATAGATAGGCAGGACTGCTGAAACCCTTCCCAGGGAAGGGGGGGGGGTGTCCATCCCACTTGCCTGCCTGCCCCGTACCTTGCACAGCCTACCAGCGTGTGCCTGTGTCCTCAGCTGCCAGGCTGAACTCTTCTCCAGAGGGCTTTGCAAGAACCTGTGCTACACTCCTGCACCCACAGGCAGACCAGATGCCGAGACATGCATGGATATAGGGTGCAGTGGAACATATTGGTGACTTCTCTTGGCAAGCAGAGGTCAAGGGACCTGGGACATTGTCACACCTCTGCCCCCTCTTTCAAAGAGGTAGGTCTGACTGGAAACACGAAAGTGCAGAGCAATAGCATGACCTCTGCTCTGGCCATCACTTGTAAAAGAACCTCTGCTTGCACCCAAGTGTATGGCCCCGGCTGCCTTGGGGCTGGGTGGTACTGCCCCATGTCATGGCTGCTGCCCACCTACATAACCCCCCAGGAGGCTGTGCCACCTCAGCCAGGGCTGTGAGGGGGCCCGTGGGGCTTTGTTTGCGTGTTGTGCCCTATGGGGCTTGTCCTGGTGTGGTTTGCTGTGCCCAGGCTCTCTGGGAAGCTTTGTAGACCTGCGGCCTGGGGCTGCACACTCCGAATGTGCTGATGGCATCAGTCTGCATCCTCACTCCTGCCCTGCAGCACCCACATCCTGCTGCAGCCGCTGCTCCAGCTCAGCGGTGCGAGTGGTGCCAGCTGGCGGCAGGGTCGTTATGGTGCTGCCAAGGCGCTGGTCTGGTCATCGTTGCTGCTGGGGGCTGCGCTGTGCGGGGTCAGCCTCACGGTGCTCCTGTCCTGGCACACTCCTGTGCCGTACAGAGCAGCGTGGAGGGTCCACCTGTGCCCTCCCTGGCACCAACACAGACGCAGCAGCTCCTGCCCCTCAACATGGACACAGCAGCTCCTGCCCCCAAACATGGACAGAGCAGCTCCTGCCTCAGCCCGTGCTGGCTCAGGACGGCGTGAAGCCATGTGGACCACCACATGAACAGTGGGATAACGCTGGGCTGGGGCAGGACCAGAGGGCGGCTGCTGGGGCCTGGCCCCACTGCCAGATGGGGGTACGCTTTTTTTTCTTGACAGGGATGCTGTTGTTCAGTGCAAACACCTTCCTGCTGGAAGAACAGTGTGCTGCAGCCCAAAGGCTGCCCATGGCCAGCGCCGGCCCTTGCCCGGGGGCAGCACACTGGTATGGGGTGGCAGTGAGACCTTCCTGAAGGTGCCAAGCAGCCCACAGTGGCCTTGCCTGCCTGCTCATGAGCTCAAGAAAAGGGCTTTTGTCTTGGCTGTTCAGGATGGTGTCAAAGCCCACGGCGGGGGCTGCTGGCGCTCCTTCCCCCTGGGCACAAGCTCCTTTTCCCTGGGCAGCCCCTGGACCCCCAGCACCCATTCGCAAGTTGCAGGCAACAGCAGGGCGCCGGGTCTGTCTCCGCGGGTCTGCACGCTGCGAGCGGTGCCACCACAAGGACCCGGCCAGGGCTGTGGGTGCCCTGCAGGGGTCTGCACACCCCCAGGGGCACCGCGTGGCCCCGGAGGGGCTGCTCAGGGCCGTGTGGCCACAGCGCTGTCCTCATATGGCCCCTGCTGGCACGGCCACTGCTCCCAGCCCCGACCCGGGGGCAGACCCGCAGGTGAAGAGCAGGGGCAAGCGAGGGGTTTGGCTGGAGACCCCGGCCCAGGGCTGGGTCTGGGCTGTGCCGAAGGCCAGGGGTGCCCAGGCAGGGCTGGGATGGGAAGGGAGGCGCCGGGGCTGGGCCGGGCGGGATCCCGCACGGGAGATGATGTATGGGCAGATGTATCAGATCGCACAAGATAAACAAGCAGTGAATTTCATCAGGGCCCATCATGGCTTTAATTTGGCTGCCTAATGAGTCAGATCCAGCCGCGCAGATAAAAGTTGTCAGAGCCGCAGCCCTAATGAATTTCTTGCCACTTGTAATCAAGGCAGCTTGTCTGAGGGGGATGATTAATGGGCCCCAGAGGAGCTGCCGTCCCTCGGCTTCCATTCCCGCTAATGCAGTCGCCAGGAAATTAACCAAACCCCGCGCCGGGCTGGGACTGGGACTGGGCCGGTGCAGGGGCACCGATGGGCACCGCGAGGGAGAGAGGGGACAGGGAGTGAGGGGCTGACACAGGCACAGGCAGGGAGGGCTGGGACTGGGACCGGACAGGGAGCACAACACTGGCACATGCAGCCGGCACACAGAGAAGGGTCAAAGAACTGGTGGAGGGGCTGGGGCCACCACCTGCAGCCACCAGCATGGCAGCCCTTTGCCATGGGAGGGGTGTGGAGGGGAGGCAACAGGGGTCGGGGGCGGGGTGGGGGAGAGCCTGAGGCATGTGGGGTGCCAGGCAGGAGAGCAGACTCTTGGTACCTCCCTTCCCTACACCACTGCCATGCAGGCTTGGGGACCCAGACCCATGCCCAGTCCCACGTCAGCGCTGAGCCTGGACGTAGACACAGCAAAGGGGACGCTGGAGCCCCAAACCGTCACTTGTGGTGTGGCCTTGGGTGAAGCCAGAAGAGAACCAGCAGCTCTGGGGCCTTACCCTGCCAAAAGCTGGGAGAGACACGTGCGGTCAGGGATGGCAAAGCAGAGAATGATGGCTCCCTGCCTGGGGGCTGTCTGCGCCTTGGGACCAGATGACCCAGTCTTCTGCAGCAACCTTTTAGCCGTAGCAAACCACCCAGGCTCCTTGCTCGCTAAGACAGCCCACCATTCCCTGCCCATCTTTGCCTCCCCCCCACCCCCAGCTTCAAACTCACTGTACTGTGTACAGGGACCAGCTGGCCCCAGCATTTCTGACCCAGCATGTCCCCTGCCCAGCACACCTCTCTGCTCTGCCCATCCCTGATCCCACTGGAGTCATGCATCCCTCTGGGGCCGTGTCCCTGCATTGTCCCACGGCGTCTGGTGTTGATACATCTCACAGAATCACAGAATGGCAGGGGTTGGAAGGGACCTGTGGGGATCACCCCATCCAACCCCCTGCCAAAGCAGGGTCACCCAGAGCAGGCTGCACAGGACCGCGTCCAGCCGGGTCTTGAAAATCTCCAGAGAAGGGGAATCCACGACTTCCCTGGGCAGCCTGTTCCAGTGCTCTGTCACCCTCAGAGGGAAGAAGTTCAGCTGGAACTTTCTCTGCTTCAGTTTGTGCCCATTGCCCCTTGTCCTGTCGCTGGGCACCACTGGAAAGAGTCTGGCCCCATCCTCTTGACACCCATCCTTAAGATATTTATAGGCATTTCTAAGGTTCCCTCTCAGCCTTCTCTTCTCCAGGCTAAACAAGCCCAGCTCTCTCAGCCTTTCCTCATGGGAGAGATGCTCCAGTCCCCTAAAAGCTCCCCTCCCCATCCCAGCACTCTGCCATGTCCACCAAAGGGCCCAGTTCAGCACAGGACTGCTGTTACCAACTTCCAAGCTGGAGGAGAAAGGGATGAACATTTGTCAGTCTGGGATGGAAATCCACCAGACCTTGCAGAGTGGGCAAGAAGCAGACTGGAGGCTGCACTGGAGGCCCAAAAGGCAGCACACAGAAAAGCTGGGCTGGCAGGAGATGGGTTGCTTTATTGGCCTTAGTCTCCTTGGCTGCAGATAACACACACAGGGCAACTCATGGCAAAGAAACAGTATATACAGAGTGTCCATATAAATATTTCCAATGTACATTTTATACACAAGTGACAGAGACATTCCACAGCAGTGTCCAAAGCCTTGGGGTTCCAGCACTCAGCTGCAAGCTTGGCCCAAAACCAAAGGGAGATGCTCATCTCCTCTCTCCTCTTGCTCAGCCGGAGACCAGCCCCACCTGGGCAGCAGCGGGAGCCAGCGGTGATGCTCTGATGGAGACACTGTGTATGGCTTTGGGGCTTGAACCTGGAAGGACAGTGACTCTACAGACAGACAGACACAGCTGGGGATCCTGGGGTGACCATCCTCTTCCCCCTGTAGGTCATCAGGGAGGCTGGAGGGACCTTTGTCCAGCGGCTGTGTGGGAGAAAAGCTCCTTTTGCATCAGCATGTGGGGAGCGGTACCAGCGAGGGGATCCCTCCCTGCATGGCCAGAAGCAGAGAGGAGCACAGGGGCGCAGTGGAGAAACATGCACCTTCTGCTGCACCCCCCCTCCCCACTGCACCCAGGGTGCACGGCAAGGTCGACGCGGGAGGGAACTGCCCAGACTGCCCTACCGTTTCTGGGAGCGGGTGCAGCAATCACCCTCCCCAGTGCCAGCTGCACAGGAGAAGGCCACAGAACTGCCTCCAGCCCCTGTATTATCTACATGTGTGTGTGGTGGGGGGAGCACAGAGAAACTGCCTCTCCTCCTCCTGTACCGGTCATGAGAACGGGTTGTACTGGAGCCCCCATCCCGGTGACTACGGGGGGGACCCTCTGCAAGCTGACAGCACTGGGTCTGCACAACACCCCCTCCCCGCTGCATGGGGAGAGTCCACAGGAATCGGTGCAGAGGAGCAGGCTGCTGGCTCCCCAGCCTCCTCCCGGCCAGAACGGGGGTCCGGTGCGGGGTGAGCACAGCGGGCTGCCTGGCTGTGCTGCTCTCAGACCCACTCCTGCAGCCGTGGTCCCTGGTAGGGCTGGAAGGCGGCTGTGTGGCGAGTGGAAGGCCCGTGGGGACCTAGACAGCACTGGGGCTGGAGCTGAGCTCAGCTGGCAACATGGTGCAGGCGTTGTTGTTGGCGTTGGTGTTGCGGCGGGGCAGGCTGGGGGTCAGCGTGGTGACGGCACTGTCGCTGGGGCACCCGTGTTGCACCAGGATGTCGATGCACTCCTGGCTGCCGGCTCGCCGGGCGTAGGCCAGCGGGGTCAGCCCCCGAGCGTCCCGGCTCTTCACGTCCACCCCATACTGTGCAGGAGAGAAAGCAGCTGGTCAGTGGCACCCAGACGCCACGCAGCCCATGGGCACGAGGCTGGTGTGGCAAGAGCACCGGCAGAGCGGCTCCGTGGGACTGGGGCGCGCAGGGAGAGGGAGACAGGAGGGTGGGCAGGGCAGAGCCAACAGGCACATGGGGGAACCTGCGCGAGGGGGACAGACAAGGGGTGTCTCAAGACCTGGGAGCGGGCAGGTGCTGCAGTGGGGAAGCACCGGGACAGGGCCAGAAACGCCGTGGTGGAGGCTGCGGGGTCCTGCCTTACCCAGATGAGCAGCTGCGTGAAGACCACGTTGGCCATGGCGCAGGAGAGATGCAGTGCTGTGCGCCCATCTCCGTCCCCGTAGGTCTCATTCACCTCCTCCTTGGTGCCATGGGCCAGGAGCGTCACCACGAGGCGCAGGTCATCCTCCACGACAGCCCGCAGCAGCTGCTGCCCCAGCGGGATGTCCGACTGGGGCAGCGGAGCCAGGAAGAGCTTCTGCTCATACTTGGCCCGGATCCAGCGCTCCTTCTCCTCCCTGCCAGATGGGACACTGTCACTGTCACAGGTGGGCCAGCCTGCCTGGGCCCCACGTGCAAAGGGGCACGCACACCAGCGCTGCCACCCGGAACGCACCCCGTGTTAGCAGTGGGTGCTTGTAACAAACCGGCATCCCCTGCACAGCCCCTGCTGCAGACACCTCCCCTGTGTGCCCCCCCACGCACACGGCTGTCACTGGGGCTCTGTCACACCGCTCCGGACACACGCCCAACACACGCTCATGCCTCTGCACCTCCTTACAGCCCCCACGTATGCTGCGCTTACGTCCATGCATGTACAGCAGCAGCGTCCCGCACCCAGACCCCACACCAGTCACTGTGCAAAGGGACACCTGCACCTCCACACTAGTGCCCCTGCACGCTCTCCTGAGTGCCTGCTATGTGGCAGCCTGGGGACCTTCTCCATCCCGCGCTTGTGTGTGGGCCGTGGCCAGCAGCAAGAAAAGGTTAGCTGCTGCACACGCCAGCCCAGTGCCACGGGAGGCACGTTATCACTGCTGCCGTCTCGCCTGGTGCAAACAAAGGCTGCGGCAGCGTCCGTCCCGCCTGGGGCTGCGGGGCCAGGCGGATCGATGTGTGCCGTGCCGCCGCTATCTGCTGCCATTCTATCCATCTGCATCTGGCGGGCGGCCATCAATGCCCTGCGTGGAGCATGCTCACTCCCGCCGCCCCCTGACCCGCTCTTATCCGTTGATAAGCCGCAGAATGGGCTCTTGTTGGAATGAGTGACAGGAGAGTCGCTCCGATAGGGACAGACAAGGGCCTGAAAGGGACGCACCCTTGAGACTTGAACGACGCTGCCAAGCCATCTCTGTTAACCCCTTCTGCTTTGCAGCCAGCCACGGCTCCAGCAGTCACCACATGGCCGTGGCCGGCCATGAAGCCCTGCTGGCCATCAGGACAGTGGCAGAGGGTCTCCGGTGCCCAGAGAGCAGTCAGGACCCTGGAGCCTGGAGTACATCGAGGATTCCTGCCCACCTCTCTGTTCGGCTGGCTGGCTGCTCCCAGCCTACCGTGGTACCCTCAAGCCTCCTGGTGTAGCTGTCTGAGAAGCATCTCTGCAGTCCCCCATCTGCCTTACCGACTACTCTCAGGGGTGGGCTTGGGGTAGCCTTCCACCGCTCCTTCCCAGACAGCGTTGGCCAGGGCGTTGCCAATGGCCGTCATGACCATCAGAAGCTCACTAGGCCAGTCATCCAGGTCCAGCGAGCGCACACGGGACAGGTGGGTGCCCAAGTTGCGATGGATCCCGGAGCACTCAATGCACATGAGGGAGCCCAGGTTTAGACTTGCCCAGTCCGGACCTGAAGGCAACAAGATCAGTGGGGGAGAGTTAATACCAGCATGGACTCACCAGCTTGTCTCCTATGATCCAGAAGACTCATATTTGTAGGCACCTGTCCACCAGATCCCTTCCAAGCCCAGTGCCCCAGCAGCACAGAGAGGCAAGGACCCCAGGCTGGTAAGGGGTCATGGACCAGTGTGGCAGGTGGTCAGTCCCCCATCCCTGAAGAATGGGTCCACTACAGGAGACAGCCCCACAGAGCAGGTCTCTGTGGGGAAAGAGAGGAGGTGCTGGGGTGGAGTCCCCCTCCCCTCCCTAGGTGAGTGGCCCCACCTCCCACCGTAGCGTCTCTTACCCGGTGCATCGCAGTCCACACAGAAGCTGTTCCCACGTGCGGTGCGGACGGCCTGTATGGCCTGTGCATCGCTCTGGCTGCCCAGCCGAGCCTGAAACAAAATGCAGGGGAACCTCATTTACTCCAGGCCCGCTGCCCTGCCTCGTGTCCTCTCACCGCCACCCCAAGAACCTGCTGTGGAGCTGCCAGCACCTGCTCCAGCAGGCACTGCTGCCGGCAGGGTGTCCAGCACGGGCACTCAGAGGACAGGGTCCACAGGGAACATCGAGGTGTAGCCGGCTGTGTGCCGGAGGAGCAGAGGATGGTAGACCAGAGAGGGGAGCGAAAAGGCAAAGCTGTCCAAGGAAAGAGCGGACAGTGCAGGATCCAGCCCCGGCGGGAAGCAGAGAGCTCTGTGGGGCCAGAGCCAGGCCGGGGAGAGGTCAGGGAGCTCAGAGAGGTCACAGCAAACCCCGGGGGGGAGCAGCACAGCCCCAGGGATGGGATTCAACCCTGACTGGGAGCAGAGGGATCAGGAAGGGCTCCAGCCTGGACAGACAGGAAAGCCTGGGACAGGAACAGATGCAGCAAAGCACACACCAGAGAGGAGGGAACAAGGCAGAACTCAGCCAAAACCTCTTACCTTATTTTTGCTGCTCTCACAGCCCTGCAGGCTGGCCAGGATCTGGCTCTCGATGGCCTGGACCCAAAGTTCTCGCTCCTCTGACGTTGAGGCCTCAAAGAGCCACGTCTGGCCCGTCAGGGACACGATAATGAACTCAAATGGCTCATCTGGTTCTGGAAAAGAGAGGTGTGCCATGAGATGGGGCAGGGAAGGAAGGGGTCTGCCAGCTTTGCAGGGCATGAGTGCACGGCCAGCTCCCTGCGGGCCACCGCTGTGCCCGCACACGGGCAGCATCGCTGGCAGCAGCGGTCCCCGGGAGCCTGGGACAGGGAAGCGTAGGCAGAGAGTGCCTGCAGGGAGGAACCAGAGCTCTGCGCCAGTCCCCGCTGCTGCTCACACAGCTCCCTGCACGCCAGCTCCACTGGCGTGGGCTTCCTTCTGCACACCAACATCGGCAGCCTCGTGCCCCCTCTGTGCCGAGCCAGGAAACCCAGGAGGCTGTGGCACTGGACTCCTGGAAGCTGCTTATGCCTTGCTCTCCACACCCTGTATGTCCCACTCTTGGAGAAAGCTGCTGACCTCCTGAGCAGTGGAACCAGCTCCTCTGCAGAGCTGGTGCCCCTGAACAGCCCCATCACCCACCAAGGGCCCGCAGAGCGCTCGGTGCCCGCTGATGAGTGGCTTTAGAGGGACAGGGCCCTGCGCACTGCATCAGGAGATGCAAGGAGGGCCCTTGAGTCAGGCTCAAAGGCAGCTCTTCACAGTCCCATGCATCGAGAAGGGGCGTCACCGCCAGCTGAGAGGCCCAGGGTGGGCAGGGATCCCACAGACCCACACAACAGGGCACAGCCGCTGTTTTCCCACAGAGAAGCATTAAGTTGCAGAGACCCAGGCAGGAGCCACGGAGAGGAAAAGCGATGCCATCCTCAGCTCCGGCACCTCTCCATCCCTGCTGGGCAGGCAGCCTCTGGCTCCCAGACCTGGGAGCTGCTTCCCAGAGGCACACGGACGGCAGCAGGGATGCGCACGGGGCAAAGTGCCTGGCAGGGCAGGGCCAGGCAAACTGCTCCTCAGGTACCTCAGCCACTCCTCTGCACAGCATGGGCATCTGCGCCTCGCCAGCAACCCCAGGAGATACAGCCTCAATATTAACGCACTTCTCTGTGAAACACGTGGGGACAAATTCCTGACTTTCTGTCTTCAGGGAAGGTATTTCTGGTGAGCCCCAAGGGTTGCTCAGACTGCCAGGCACTTAGAGGCTGGCTACAAACGGAAGCGTCTGCATCCCTACAGACACAGGCTGCTTGGTGGGTTTCCAGCGAGGGTGTCAAGCACAGGCACCTCCGCGCTGGGTGGCAGAGCCAGCCGCAGAGAGACGGGGGACAGTGAAAACGTGTGAAAGCACCTCAGGCCACCTGGGCCTCAGAAAACAGCCCCAAAACAACCAAGAGCCTGATGAAAACCAAGGCTTAAAATGTGGTCTCCGCCTCCAGCTACTGCCCTGATGGCAGTGATGCCCTCCCAGTCCGGGCTGCCGGGGCTGGGCTCTGCCCTGCCAGCCCGTGTCGCAGGCTGCGCCGAGCGGGCACACGGCCCTCAGATTTGCATGGGGTGCCCTGTCTCAGCTTTGCACCCATGCACCAGCATTTACCTTTTATTGCCAACTTCAGTAGTTAGTGCAGTAAATGACTTAACTAAGCGGGGCCTGAATGGAATGACTAATAAACGTTATGTCACAGCACACGCTTCAGCTCATAGCAAAATGATTTGTAATTACCTAATTAGCGTTATGCAAATAACACCCTCATCTCCATAATGTGCCTTCCCAGCTCTCTATTAAAAGCAGGGAGTCAACTGCACAGCTCCAGAGACAGCAAGGAGGGCGAGGGGCCCAGCCTGGCCCGCAGCAAGGCAGAGCCGTGCTGGCCTCCAGCCTGGCGGGGTCTGTCCGCAGGGGCAGACGCAGGGAGGCGAGCGGAGGGGGTCCGGAGGGGGTCCCCTCCTCTGCCCGACTCTCCCCACAAGCTGCGGCCAGAGGAGTCTCTTACTGTGGAGGGAAGCAGCAGGAGGGCAATGACTGAGGAACCTGCTGCACCCCAGCAGAGCTCGTGAACGGGGGCAGAGGCCACCATCTGGGTCCCACCAAGGGCACGGCCAACCTCAGCTGCTGCTGGGCCACCAGGCACTGGCTGAGCAAGGCTGTGTCCACAAACACTCTCATAAAACGGGTGCAGCCACGGGAAGTCTCCTTGAGGAAGGACAGCTCCGATGGGGGTGGTGGGAGAGCACAGCCCTTCCTCTCTTGCAAGCGCTCTTTCCAGGCTCTCGCTGCCTTCGCACGCACCACCACCTGCACTGACAGGTACTGAGCACAGCACCCAACTCTCTATCTCTTTCCATCACGCACAGCTGCTTACCCCAGAACAACCTGAGGGTAAAATCCCACTCCTGCTACTGTGCCATGATGGAGAGTGTCATGCTGCTCACGTAGCAGTCTCAGGATCTTGCATTTCATGGGGGACAGAAGCATGAGTGGCATCTGGCTGGAAAGATGCCTGCCCTTTGCCACTGCTGAGAGCACTCCGTGGTGTGTCCTGCACAGACCCCAGCAGCAGCCATGGCGGCTTGGAGATCATCAGCGCTGATGAAATGGACTGATGCAGGAACGCAAGGCTTGGTCTCCACACCAGCAGACCCCAGGTAGGATCAAATGACTCCAGGATGAAGGGCTCTCCAGGTGAAGTGCCAACTGACCTGCCTTTCCCAGATAAGGAGGGGAGGCTGTTTCACTCATTCCACCCTAGGATCAGCTTGGGACTCTTCCTCTGGGGAAAGATGTCTGCAATGACCTTTCTGCTGCTGGGAATGAAAAACGCTGGGGCATCAGGAAGAGGACAAGACTGCAGGGTGCTGGCAGTCAGTCACGCTGCTGGACTCTTCCCCTCTCTGTGATGCACTTGCCTAACCGGGACATCAAGCTTGCCCAGCACTTTGCCCTTTCCTCCAGCTTTCAGCCACAGAACAGACCCGACAGTCCCTGCTCTGGGGAGCTCCCTGTAGGCAACCCCAAGGATGCTTGCTGTGGAGGCTCCAACGACACCGAATCCCAGCTCAAAAACAAGATTCTTGGCATATATACAGCTGGTAACTTCTGAATACTGGGAGAGGAATGACCACACAACAGCCAGGCTAACAGCCACTGCCTCCTTGGCTAGCTAGCACCATTCTCTTTGTGAGCACTGCCACAGCCTGGACGTGGGCAGGGAGCACCCACCCGCCGATGGCAGCCAGCAGTCAGGCNAAACAGGAACCTGCTGTCACAGCACTCGGCTGCATCGCCCCAGCCCCTGCTCAGCTCCAGCCCGCTCATGAGCAAGCAGCTGCCCCCACCTCTTCCACTGTCCCAACCTGTAACTGGGATCTGCAGCCCAGGGACTCGACTGCTCTAGCTGTTGAGAGACTGTTCCTTCCACCTCTGCAGAAGGCTACAAGAGTGAGGATCAGGCCCCTGGCAGCTGCAGAATCGATTGCTGCCCAGGGTGAAGCATTGATAGCCAGGAAGGAAAGAGTGGCATTTCTTCGTGGGGGGCAGTGACTGCCCTGGTGTCTGAAGGAGCGTTTGCAGTTCCCAGAGCTCAGGCCGGGCCACACTGTTGGAGCAGCGACCAACCAAGCCACTCCTAGCGCACCCCGATACATCAGAACTGGCCCTAGTCTCCTTAAATCTCCCATCCTTGGTCTGAGTCACCTGTGGCTGCTGTCAGCGTGTTGCACAGCCCAGGCCAGCTGCTTGGGCCTGGGAATTACTGGAGGCACTTCCAGTGCTCCCTGCTGCTGAGCCACTCCTGCTGCCACTGAAACAGCAGCAAGCAGGTCGGCAGAGTCTATGGGACGCAGCGAGGACTCCTGCCGTGGGCTCACACAACTCAGTCACCCTTGTTCCTTTCTCTTACTTGCTCAGTACCTCCCCATCACACACACAGGCAGAACTCCCAACCCAAGCCTTCCTGCACCAGTACGCTTTCCAGCAGCGACGAGGCGGCGAACACCTGCCCTGCAGCGCCTGCCTGCCCCAAGGCTCCACGCAGGGTTGGCTGCTGCTCCTCCAAGGCACGGACCCCCTGCTCCAGGTGCCGTGCTGGGGTGGGGGGTACCCTGTGTCCCCCAGTCCTCCGCTCAGGACGCTCACAGAGGAGGGGCAGACAGCTCCCTCCTGCCAGGGTCCCTGCCGGGCTGCCCACACCTGATCGTGGGCAAACAGCGAGATTTCTGGGGCTCCAACCCCACTCAGACAGATCTTCCCACCGCCACAGCTCAGGGGCACCCCGGAGCCCTGGGGCTGCCTGGTCCCAAGGGTCCCAGCCCTGGCAGTAGTCCCAGTCAGACAAAAGCCCCAGTACTGCCTTCGCAAGACTCAGGACCTCTGTTCCCCTTCCTCCTTTGTGCCTCATGGATTCCGGCTTTACTCTAAACAAAGGGCCTGTTGCTCTCATCAGTACCCTGGAAGAGCTAACAAAGGACGACAGCTTTTCTTCAACACTTTTGCTTCTTTTGCAAACAAAAATCACTACCTGTCTTTCCCTGCAGCGAGGCAGGACAGCCCTGCAGGGCCAGACCTCTTTGGTGGCTTGGCTGTGGCAGGAGAGCTGGGAGCTGCGGGATCACACCTCTGGCTTCGCATGCAGGGTTTGGCAGAGCTGGCAAGGGAATGGAGGACTCCGAGCAGTGTCAAACAGTCTGCAGACCCAGCATCTCAGATGGTCTGGGACCAGTCCCTGAGCTCCCTGGGGGGCCCGTACAAGTTGAATCAGACTCAAGCCATAGCTTCAGGGAAAGTATGGGGCTTTCTCAGATATTTCTGGGGAGCGGCAGAGATTTCTGATGTGGCAGGGGCATTTCTGGCCAGATGAATAGTAGCACAAAGCAGATGACACAGGCAGAAGGATTCAGACTACCCCTGTTGAAGCAGAGTTGGCAGAACTCAGCCTGCTGGCACAGGCTCCTTCGTGGTGGTGCGGGTGGCCAGAAGAGCCCCAGATCTCGCCAGCTCAGACTTGACAGGGCTGAGGTCCCGGAGGAAGCTGCTACTGCAGGAGTGGGGAGCCCCTTCCAGCCGCCTCGGGGTACAGGGGCTATCCCAAGGCCAGAAGGCAGAGCCCGTCTCCCTGGCCCTGCGGCTGTCTGCAGGCGTGCTGGTGGGAGTCCATTACGCCAGCTCCATTAGAATTAGTGGGCAGTGGAAATGAACACGCTTGTCTCTCTCTTGATGATTTTTTGATGAAGTTTTAAAGACTGAGCTCCGTGAAGAGTTGCTGAGAAGAGTTCAGTGTAAGCTGGCTCTGCTAATGGGCGTTAACCCCATGACCCAGCTCCAACGCTGCGCAGCAATGAGTGCTCCAAATGAGAGCAAAATTAGCGAGGGCACTGCACAGCAGCCAGGACAGGCCAGGGCTGTGTGGTCCTCGGACCTGACCAGCAACTGAGTCACCAAGCGGAGTGGTCTTGAGGACTTCTGCAGCAACCGCAGCGAGGTGATCAGCCCTCGTGGAATCACCCTTCACCAGCCTGATTGCTGGAGAGCAGGGAAGCCAGAAGTCCCCAGGGCCAACAAGCCAGCCAGCCTTGGGAGGAAGCATCGCTGGAGGGCCAGCAGATGAGCACCATAGGACTATGAAGAAACTGGGAAATGGAGGCATCCTGCATGCCCTGCCAGTACCCAGCACAAAGTGAAAGGAAGAGGGTAAGCAAAGAGCAGCATCAAAAAGCCAGGGTAGGACAAAGCTCTGCTGCCCAAAGGTGCCCTAGACCTGGGATGTCCAGCAGACTGGTGGATCTGTGCCTGTCACCTGCAGAAGCAGCAGCAGATGTTGGAGAGGAGAAGCAGAACGGGGAGAAAGGGAAGCAGTGGCATGCCGGGCGTGTTGCCCTAACACCTCGTGCCAAGGCCCCTCTCTGTTCTCAGTGGGAAGAAGCCCAGCTTTGAGCAGAAGTGGTACATCTGGGTGGCTAAAAACACCTTAGCTTCAGCACATGGCTGGGTGCAGGGGTCTGTCCTGCTCTGTGAAGGGCTCAGGCTACACATGGCATCAACTCAGAAGAGCCCAGCCCAGCCAGGAGACCCCACTGCAGGGACCTCGACGTGGAGTCAAGGGAGTGGCACTTTGCGCATCCTTCTCCACAGACACCCTGCTTCTTCCCGGGGTGTGGGATGAAACCCCAGCCCAGTGTGCCTCCCCGGGGAGCTGCAGTGGGACAGGCTGGCCACATCCCTCACACGTACCCAAGGTGCCCCCCCACAGGGTTGGGGTAGCACGCTCAAAGCACAAGCAGCAATCTGGGGTGTGCTGCTCCCCTGTCTCTCAGCATCAGGACACAAAGCAGCTGTGTGGGGAGGATGCAGAAGATGGAGCAATGCCCCTGTAGTCACAGCGGGAGATGTGGTGAGATGCTCCTCACCCAATGCAGCAGGATCATGCTTCTCCCGGCATGTAGGACGCAGGGCTGGAATTCTCTCTCCCCCACAAGGCACTGGATAGAGCTCTCCCACATCACCTCACAAGACACAGGGCAGCACTTCCCAGCCCTGTGAGCTGGACAGCACAGGGGACCAGCGGAGC